>Ga0102851_10001004_pt1 | contig 15358 bp, 13 predicted proteins | sample Mud3Dept3metaG_FD_79558 | JGI IMG/M metagenome (GOLD analysis project Ga0102851, IMG submission 79558) | Freshwater wetland microbial communities from Ohio, USA, analyzing the effect of biotic and abiotic controls - Mud 3 Core 4 Depth 3... | ecosystem: Environmental > Aquatic > Freshwater >... | reverse complement strand
TCTCGATGTTTCGGCGGGCCAGGCGCTTCGCGCCCTGCGACGGCGCGCACGAAGAGATCTTCGAGTGACTCGCCGGGCTGGAGCAGGGCTTCGAGCGCACCGCTCGCCGCGATGCGTCCCTCGCGCAGGATCACCACGGACTCGCAGGTGCGCTCGACCTCCGAGAGCACGTGCGACGAGACCAGCACCGTCGCACCGCGCGCGTGGGCCGATTCGATCCAGCCGCGCGCGTCGCGCACGCCGAGCGGGTCGAGTCCCGAGGTGGGTTCGTCGAGCAGCAGCACCTCGGGCTGGCCGAGCAGCGCCTGCGCAAATCCCGCGCGCTGCGCGAGCCCCTTCGAGAGTCCGTCTACGGGTTCGTGCAGGCGGTCGCGCACGCCGGTCATCTCGGTGACGGCGTCGATCTCATGCACGAGTTCCGCGCCCTCGAGACCGGCGAGCGCGGCGTGTAGATGCAGGAAACGCTGCAGCGTCATCGACTGCGGCAGGCGCAGGCGTTCGGGCAGGTAGCCGACGCCGCGTCGCGACGCCGCGTCGAAGGGATCGAGGCCGCGCAGTCGCGCCGCGCCGCGCGTGGGACGCGCAAAGCCGAGCAGCAGGCGCAGCGCGGTGGTCTTTCCCGCGCCGTTCGCGCCGAGCAGACCCACCGACGTGCCCTGCGGCACGGCCAGATCGACCGACGCGAGCGCGTGACGGCGTCCGTAGCGCTTCGAAGCGCCAGCCAACTCGAGGGAGAACACGGCGGGCGATCCTAACATCGGCGCGCGGGGCGAGCCCGCTCCCTTGCGCGCAAGCACTGGAGACCGCGACCCGCGCGCTAAGATCGCGCGGCCATGCGACCCAGCGTCTTCATCGACGGCCACGTCGGCACGACGGGACTGCGCATCCGCGAGTGGCTCGCGGGACGCGACGACCTCGCGCTGCTGACGCTGCCCGACGCGCAGCGCAAGGACGCCGGTGCGCGGCGCGAACAGCTGCTCGCCGCCGACGTCGCGGTGCTGTGTCTTCCCGACGACGCGGCGCGCGAGGTGACGTCGTGGTGCGAGGGCTCGCGCGTGCAGCTGCTCGACGCGAGCACCGCGCACCGCGTCGCCGACGGCTGGAGCTACGGGCTGCCCGAACTCGCCCCGTCGCAGCGCGCTGCGATCCGCGCCGCGAAGCGCGTCTCGAATCCCGGCTGCTGGCCGACCGGCTTCGTGCTGCTGCTGCGGCCGCTCGTCGATGCCGGCCTCGTGCCGCGCGAGGCGCCGATCACGTGCCACGGGCTCTCCGGTTACTCGGGCGGCGGCCATCCGCTGATCGCGAAGTGGGAAGACCCTGCCGCGAAGCTGCGCGAACTCGTCTACGAGGCGCCATACGCGCTCGACCGCGTGCACAAGCACGTGCCCGAGATGCAGCGCTTCGCGCGACTCGCGCGCGAGCCGCAGTTCGTGCCGGCGGTGGGTCCGTTCCGCTGCGGGATGCGCGTGCAGGTTCCGCTGCACGCGGAAGTGCTCGCCCGCGGCGCCACCGGCAAGGCGATCTGGGAAGCGATCGCCGAGCGCTATCGCGGCGAGCCGTTCGTGCGCGTCGCGCCCTACGCCGAGGCCGTCGCCGTCAGCGAACGCAGCCTCGACCCGCAGGCGTGCAACGACACCAACCGCATCGAACTCCACGTGCTCCCGCACCCGTCGGGCCACGCGCTGCTGGTCGCGATCCTCGACAACCTCGGCAAGGGCGCGGCGGGCGCCGCGATCCAGAACCTGAACCTGATGCTGGGCCTCGACGAAGCGGCCGGGCTGCGCGCGTGAAGCTCCGCGATCTTTCGACGCCTTCGCTCGTGGTGGACGCCGCGGCGCTCCAACACAATCTCGCGACGATGGCGAAGGCGCTGCCCGGCGCGCGCCTGCGCCCGCACGTGAAGGCGACCAAGTGCACGTCGCTCGCGAAGCGCCAGTTGGCGCTGGGGCACCGCGGTTTCTGCTGCGCCACACTGCGCGAGATCGAAGGCATGGCCGCAGCCGGGCTCGGCGAAGACCTGCTGCTCGCGAACGAGGTGCTCGACGCGCGCCGTCTCGGTCGCCTAGACGCGCGCGTGACGGTCGCGGTCGACTCGCCCGAAACGGTGGCAGCCGCTGCGAGCGGTGGCGTGCGCGAAGTGCTGGTCGACGTGAACGTGGGCCTGCCGCGCTGCGGCTGCGCGCCCGAAGATGCCGGCCGCATCGCCGATCTCGCGCGCCGGAGCGGCCTCTCGGTGCGCGGCGTGATGGGTTACGAGGGCCACGCGATGGCGGTCGGCGAGCGCGCCAAACGCGCCGAAGCCTGCGCCGCCTCGATGGCGACGCTGCGCGCGGCGCACGCGCTGGTGGGCGGCGAGGTGATCTCCGCCGGCGGCACCGGCACCTTCGACCTGAACGACGTCGCCACCGAGATCCAGGCCGGTTCGTACTCGCTGATGGACACATCCTACGCGAAACTCGGTCTGCCGTTCGGGCCCGCATTCTGCGTCTACTCGACGGTCGTGTCGGCCAACGCGAGCTTCGCCGTCTGTGACGCCGGACTGAAGTCGCTCGGCATGGACCACGGCAATCCCACGATCGACGGCGCGAAGGTGTGGTTCTGCTCCGACGAGCACGTGACATTCTCGCGTGACGCGGCATCCAGCGAGCCACTGGAGCCGCGCGTCGGCGAGCGCGTGCGGGTCTGGCCCGCGCACGTCGATCCGACCGTCGCGTATCACGAGAGGCTGCACCTGGTGGACGGCGACGACGTGGTCGAGGTGTGGCCGATCGACCTGCGCGGCTGGTGAGTCAGGCTCTCAGCGCGCGAGGAGCGCGGCGACGGCGCCCGCGAGCAGCACTGCGGTCGCGGCGGCGACGCGGCGCTTCAGCAGCGGCGCCCCCAACCCGAGCACGAGCCCCAACTTGACGAGCGAGTTGGTGAGCGCCGCGATCACGATCGCATTCGCCGCGACGCGCGGTTCGGTGGCGCCGTCGCGCGCGGAAGTCGCCATCGACAGTGTGATGGCATCGACGTCGGTGAGGCCGGTGAGTGTGGCTACGCCGTAGAGGCCGCGCCCAGGTGCGTAGGTTTCGGCGAGTTTCACCACCAACAACACGGCTGCGAAGAGCAGCGCGAAGCGGATCGCCGCCGCGAGGCTGAACGGGTTGCGCAACGGCACTTCGCTCGATGCGCGTTCGGCCCGCGTTCCGGCGCGCCGGTACGCGACCGCCGCCGCGATCGCCGCGAGTCCCGCCGGCACCGCCAGCGGCAGCGCGAGAAGCGGCAGCAGTGCGGCGTGCACGGCCGCCACTTCGATTCCGACGCGCGCGAACATCACCACCCAGGCGAGCAGGATGCCGGCCGCGAGCGCGTCGGCGAGGGCCGGACCGGCGCCCGGCTCGCGACTGCGCCGCGCGAAGCTCAGCGTCACCGCGGTGGACGACGCGAGCCCGCCGAACAGACCCGTCAGAGGGATGCCGCGTCCCGCGCCGAGCCAGCGCGTCGCGACGTATCCGACCAGTGACAGGCCCGAGATCAGGATCACGAGCCACCACATCTGATACGGGTTGAGGGCGCCCCACGGATCGAGCGTGCGGTCCGGCAGCACGGGCAACACGATGAAGGTGGCGATCAGCAGTGTCAGGCCGGCGTAGAGGTCGTCGCGTGCGATGCGCCCGACCAGCCCGTGCAGCGGCTGCTTGAAGGCGAGCATCGCGGCGGTCGCGATGCCGAGCGCGACGGCGAGGGCCGGGTGGCCGAAAATGGTGAGGCCGCCCAGCAGGTACACGACGATCGCAGCCACCTCGGTGGTGAGCCCGACGTCGTTCGGGTGCAGGCGCGACCAGGTCAGATAGCCCGCGACCAGCAGCGCCGTGACGAATGCGCCGGTGCCGAGGAAGATCAACGGCGCTGCGAGTTGCGCGGAGAGCCACGCGGCCACCGCGCCCGCTTCGGCGAAGAGCATGAAGGTCCGCAGGCCGCCGATGCCGCGATCCGGGTCTGCGGCCTGCTTTTTTTCGCGTTCGATCCCGACCAGCGCGCCGAGGAAGAGCGCGATCGCGAAGTCGCGGAGCGGAAGATCGAGCTGCAACGCGTCCATGCTGGCGGAAGCCTTAGCTCCGCACGGCGGAAGCGCCAACGGCCGCAGACGGCATCCTGCTGTGGCGGCCGCTAGCCTGCTTGGCCGATGAAACGCCGCACGCTGGCTGGCCTCGTCTTCCTGGTTGTGATCCTCTCCGTCGGGGTGGGAGGGCACGCCTATCTCATCCAACGCCTGGCGCTGGAGCCCGGCTGGCCGGAGCCGCTGCGCAGCGCGCTCGTCGCGACTTTCGGGATCGGTCTCAGCGCCGTGCTCACGCAGATCTTCGTGCGCCGCCGACTCGGGATCCTGTCGAGCGCGCTGTCGTGGGTCGCATACGTGTGGCTCGGCTTCACTTTCCTGTTGCTGACGACCACCTTCGCGACCGACGCCGGGCTGTGGATCCTGGGTGCGGCGTCGGCCTCGCCCCAGGAAGTGCTGCTTTTGGCGCGCGCTCGCGCAGTGCTCGTCGCCGGCGTGGCTTCGGCGGCCGCGGTGGTGGCGCTGCGCCAGGGACTCGCAGCGCCCGGCGTTCGGCGCATCGCGATTCCGCTCGCGCGCTGGCCGCAGGCGCTCGACGGTTTCCGCATCGTGCAGATCTCCGACCTGCACATCGGCCCGCTGCTCGATCGGCGCTTCGCCGCGGAAGTTGCGGCGCGCGTGAACGCGCTCGCGCCCGACCTGGTGGCGGTGACGGGCGATCTGGTCGACGGCAGCGTCGCGCGCGTCGGCGCGGAGGTGGAGCCGCTCGCTGCGATCCGGGCGCGCCACGGCGTCTACTTCATCACCGGCAATCACGACTTCTACTCGGGCGCGGACGCCTGGGCGGATCGCGTGCGCGAACTCGGCTGGCGTGCGCTGCGCAACGAGCGCGTGGCGATCGGCGACGGCGACGCCCGCTTCGATCTCGCCGGCGTGGACGATCACAACGGCGCGCTGCTCGGTCCCGGACAGGGCGAGGATCTCGCGCGTGCACTCGACGGTCGCGAGACGGCGCTCCCGGTGGTGCTGCTCGCGCACGATCCGAGCACGTTTCGCAAGGCATCACAGAAGGGCGTCGACCTCCAACTCTCGGGTCACACCCACGGCGGGCAGATCTGGCCGTTCCGCTACCTGGTGCGCGCGGCCGTGCCGTGGATCGCGGGTCTCTACCGGGTCGGCGCGAGCGCCGTCTACGTGAGCCGCGGCACCGGCTTCTGGGGCCCGCCGATGCGACTCGGCGCGCCGTCCGAGATCACCGAACTCACGTTGCGCGCGGGAGCCGAAGCCTAGCCAGCGGCCCCTTCGTCCTCGATGGCGCTAGTCGGCCCAGTGATTCACGGGGCCTTGTCCGTGCCCGAGGCCGGGTGCGGTGGCGATGGCGCGTGCGAGCCAGGCGTGGGCGGTGTACACGGCGCGCTCGAGTTCGTCGCCCAGCGCGAGGCGCGCGGTGATCGCCGCTGCGTAGCTGCAGCCGGTTCCGTGCGTGTGCGGCGTGTGCTGGCGCGGCGCGCGCAGCCACGTGCAGCGGCGGCCGTCGAAGAGCAGATCCGCCACTTCGGCGCCCGCGCCGTGACCGCCCTTCACCAGCACCGCGGCGGCGCCCTGTGCGTGCAGCGCGCGCGCGGCGGCTTCGATGTCGCGCTCGCTCGCGACTTCGCCCTCGACGAGCGCGGCCACTTCGGGAAGATTCGGCATCAGCAGCGCCGCGCGCGGCAGCAGCGCGCGGCGCATCACGTCGATCGCGCTGGCGTCGAGCAGCGCGTGCCCGTGCTTCGAGATCATCACGGGGTCGACCACCAGCCGTGCGAGGCGATGGCGCGTGACGGCTTCCGCCACCGCGGCGACGATCGCGGCCGAGCCGAGCGCGCCGGTCTTGGCCGCGGCTACCTCGAAGTCGTTCGCCACCGCGTCGATCTGCGCGACCACCAGCTCGGGCGCCAGCAACTCCACGCGCTGGACGCCCGTCGTGTTCTGCGCGGTGATCAGCGTCACGGCACTCGTTCCGTACACCCCGAAGTGGTGAAAGGTCTTCAGATCGGCCTGGATTCCGGCGCCGCCGCCGGAGTCCGATCCCGCGATGGTGAGCGCCGTGTGCCGTCGGGTTGCCGCCATGTTCTCCATCCGTGACCGCGGTACGCTAGGCGTCTCACGACGAGGAGGGAAGCGATGGAACTCGGCTGCATTCCCTGGAACGACCCCCGTGAGCCCGGCGAGAGCATCCTGCGCGCCCGTCTCGAGGACGAGGGCTTCGAGGTCCACGTCTGGCGAGACCCGGCCGATCGCATCTACAGCGAGCACAGTCACGACTGCGACAAGAGCCTCTGGGTGGTGCGCGGGCAGATCGTCTTCGAGGTGAGCGGTCGCGAATTTCCGCTCGGTCCCGGCGACCGCCTGCTGCTGCCCGCCGGTGTCACGCATCGCGCTCGCGCGGGGCCGGACGGCGCCCGCTACCTGATCGGGCAACGCCGCTAGCGCGATTTCCGCCGCGCGTGGACCGTCCCACGCGCCACAGCTAGGCTGCGCGCCGTGGTGACCATCGGGATGAACTACCGAGTGCTCGTGGGCAAGGAAGAAATCTTCGAGGCGGCCTGCAAGCGCGTCCTCGAGGGCATGCACGCTGCAGACGGCCACGAAGAGTCGCGGATCTACCGGAACATCGAGGCCTCGCCGGCCGAGTACCTGATCGTGTCGCGCTGGAAGGACGAGACGGCCTTCCAGGAGTTCATCTCGTCGGACGCGTTCAAGAAGGTCACCAACTGGGGCCGCGAGCACATCCTCGCCGGGCGCCCCACCCACACCACCTACCACGAAGGCTAGAACGCATCTCATAGATCCTTCCGTCGCCGATTCGCGGGCCTTCGGGCCGATCGCTTCGCATCCATCTCCAAGATGGCGGCGCGGGGCCGTCTCGAGGGTCGTCGGTCCGTCGAGCTTCGTTATCCTGCGCCCCATGCTCAACGAAGACCTCCGACGGCAGATCGATTCCCTCATCCGCGCGGACCGCGTGGTGCTCTTCATGAAGGGCACGCGCGGCCAGCCACAATGCGGCTTCTCCGCGACGGTGGTCCAGATCCTCAACGAGATCGTGCCGGAGTACGCGACGGTGGACGTGCTCGCCGATCCGGCGATCCGCGACGGCATCAAGACCTACTCGTCGTGGCCGACCATCCCGCAGCTCTACGTGGCAGGCGAGTTCATCGGCGGCTGTGACATCGTGCGCGAACTCTACGGAAGCGGCGCATTGCACGAGAAGCTCGGCGTCGCGGCGCCCGAACGCGTCGTCCCGAAGCTCCACGTCACCGATCGCGCGGCGGAGTTCCTGAAGGCCGCGGCCGAACGGGCCGGCGAGTCGCTGCACCTCGGCATCGACCCGAGTTTCCAGACGCGCGCCTATCTCGGCCCGCACGAGCCCGGCGAGATCGCGAGCGAGAGCAACGGCGTCACCTTCCACTTCGACCTGGCGAGCGCGCGGCGCGCCGACGGCATCAAGATCGACTACGTCGAGACGGAGACCGGCCACGATCTCGCGATCGACAATCCGAACGCGCCCGCGCCCGTGCAGCAGCTGGAGGTCACGGCGCTGAAGCAAATGCTCGACGCGGGCCAGCGCTTCCACTTCCTCGACGTGCGTACGCCCGAAGAGCACGCGACCGCAAGCATCCCCGGCGCGCGCCTGGTCGACGCCGCCGTCGCCGCCGAGATCGAGAAGCTGCCCAGGGACGCGATGCTGGTCTTCCACTGCCATCACGGCGGTCGCAGTCAGCAGGCGGCCGAGCATTTCCGCAGGCTGGGCTTCCGCAACGTGCACAACGTGGTTGGCGGCATCGACGCCTGGTCGCAGCTCGTCGATCCGTCGGTCCCCCGTTACTAGTGGCGCTCACGAAACTGGGCGCGGCGGACGGCGTGGCCGAGCAGATCGAGGCGGCGATCCGCACGTCGGTTCCGCACGCGCAGGTGCAGGTGAAGGCCGGGGGCGTGGGACACTTCGAGGTGAGCGTCGTCGCCGAGGCGTTTCGCGGCAAGTCGATGGTGCAGCAGCACCAGATCGTGTATCGTGCGATCACGCCGCTGATGGTGGGCGACGCGGCGCCCGTCCATGCGATCGACCGTCTCCAGACCAAGGCTCCGTGAACGGAATCCGGGCGCAGCGCCGTCTCCGCCTGCTGACGGGCCTCGCGATCGCGCTGTGCAGCGCCGGCTTCGCATCCACCACCCGCGCCGAGCAACCGATGAAGAACGCCTCGCCGTCGCTCTACGCACCGCACTCCGAGCGCGGCCGCTACTTCAATCCGTGGGCGCCGCGCTCGTGGAGCTTCCTCGACGTGCTGAAGTGGAAGCTGCTGTCGCGGAATCGATACGACAAGAGCGCGCCGCTCCAGGTGCCGCGCGTCGCCAACGACGGCGCGGGTCTCGCGGGCTTCGAGCACTCCGCGACGGTTACCTGGGTGGGTCACGCGACCTTCGCGGTGCACGACGAGGGTGACGTGTTCCTGACCGATCCCCACTTCGGACCGCGCGCGCTGATCCCGCGCCGACTCGTGCCACCCGGCATTCCGATCGAGTCGGTCCCGGCGCACGCGTTCGCGGTGGTCTCGCACAATCACTACGACCACCTCGACGAATGGACCGTCGAGCGGTTGCCCGCAGCGATGCCGTGGTTCGTGCCGATGGGGCTTGCCGCGTGGTTCCGCGGCCGCGGGCGCGCGAACGTCGTCGAGCTGGATTGGTGGCAGAGCGCGCGACACGGGCGCTTCACGATCACGTGTCTGCCGGCGCAACATTGGTCGCGGCGCGGCATCGGTGATACCAACGAAACACTGTGGTGTTCGTGGCTGGTCGACTCGGGGCCGCGTCGCTACTTCTTCGCCGGCGACACAGGGTACTTTCCGGGCTTCGCCGAATTCGGCCAGCGGCTCGGCCCGATCGACGTCGCGATGCTGCCGATCGGCGCCTACGAGCCGCGCTGGTTCATGCAGCACCAGCACATGGACCCGGCCGAGGCGTATCAGGCGTTCCTGGATCTGCGCGCGCAGCACATGCTGGCGATGCATTGGGGCACCTTCGATCTCACCGACGAGCCCGCCGATCTCGCGCCGCGCGTGCTCGCCGACGCGGTGCGCGCGGCCGGCGGCGACGCGTCGCGTACCGTCGTGATGGCGATTGGCGAGCAGTGGCACGTGCCGAAGAGCGCCGCCGACTGATTGATGGATTTCGCCCGGCGGCGCGTCGCTGCCCCGATCACCTGATGCTGTGTAGTGCTCCGCGAGACGCGGCTGCGGCATCCGAGACGCGCGGAATCGCTGAGCGAGCGCGGAGCCGTTGCGCTACCCGTGGGCGACTTCGGGAGGTTGCGGGCTGCAGACGTCTCTGAGCGCCTTCCGGCTGCTGCAGCGGGCGGCGGGGTGGTCGCCGAGCCGCTGGCTGCTGGCGCTCGGGATCCCGTTCGGCCTCGCCTTCGCGATCGTCACGCCACCGCTGCAGGCACCCGACGAGTTGAAGCACCTGGCGCGCGCCTTCGCGATCTCCGAGGGCATACTCGGGGCCGAGGCAATCGTCGACGGGAAGCCATCGATCCGCGTCCCCCAGAGTCTGGTCGCGCTCCCGGCCCGACTGGGTATGGACCTCCAGATGCATTCCGAGCGCCGCCAGGATCGCGCGCGCATCGAGCGCGAGTTCGCGCGCCCACCGGAACTCTTTCCGCGCAGCTGGCGAGCGCTTCCCAGCCCTTATAGCCCCGTCGCCTATCTGCCCGAGGCGGCCGGCGTCGCAATCGCGCGCTGGCTCGGACTCCCGGTGGTGGCGTTCGTCTACGCCGGCCGTCTCGCGAACCTCGCGGCGTTCCTTGCCGTGACCGCGCTCGCGCTCCGCGCGACGCCTGCGCACGCGACCACGCTGCTCCTCGTCGCGCTGCTGCCGATGACGCTCTTCATCGCGGCGTCGCTGTCCGCCGACACGGTGACGAATGCCCTCGCGTTCCTGTGGCTCGGGCTGGCGTGGCGCGCGACCTCTGCAGGTCCGCCGCTCGCTGCCCGCGCGGTGGCTTCGCTGGGACTCGTCGCGGCGGCGCTCGGCCTCGCGAAACCGGGCTACGCAATGCTCGTGGCGATCGCCTTCGCGGTGCCGGGCTCGCGCTTCACGAGCCGAACGCGGCGGGCAGCCGCACTCGCCGGCTGGGTTGCCGCCGCGTTCGTGCCCGGACTGCTCTGGTCCCTGTACGTCACCGCGCTCGCGCCGGACGAGCTGGTCCCGGAGGCCGACGCGGGTGCGCAGCTCCAGTGGATCGCGACCCACCTCTCCGCGTTCGCAGGGGTGATCCTTGCGAGTGTCGTTTCGATGGGGTGGCTCTGGCTCGCGAGCTTCATCGGCGTGCTCGGACACGCCGACACCTGGCTTCCCGCCTGGCTCTATGCTCTGCAGCCGCTCGTGCTGCTCGCCGCGGCCGTCGCCGACGGAGCCGCGAGCCCGCTGCGCGGAGGGCGGCGCGCGCTCGCATTTGCGACTGCCGTCGTGACGGCCGTCGCCACACTCACGATTGGCTACGTCTGGTGGAACGCGGTCGGGGACGGTCTGATCCGAGGCGTCCAGGGCCGCTACTTCACACCGCTCGCTCCGCTCGCGCTCGCGGCCCTCCATGCGCCACGCGCGAAGGGCCTGCCTGGAATGACCCGGCTCGCGCTCCTCGGGTTCGCGGTGTTTGCCCTCGTGATCGCAATCATGCGCGTCTGGGCGCGCTACTACGGCTAGCGATTCGACTCCACTGCAATCTTCACGAGCTGCCCGGCTTGCAGCCGGGTGTCTTCTGCAATTCCGTTCGCAACGGCGGTCTCCGGCAGCTTCCAGCGATTGCCGGTGCGGCGGTCGAGGTCGCTGAGCGTTTCGCCGGCTCGCGCACCGGCGGCGCGCAGGCGCAGCGGTTTCGCGGTGGCTCTTTCGTCCGCGCTGAGCGCGCGAAAACTCCCGGCGACACGCTCGAAGATCGGCGCCCAATTGCGGTACGCCGACGGCGCCGTCATCGCGGTGAACCGGTAAGTCCCCTTCGGATGCGCGATCCAGGTGACATCGAGTGCGACGGAGCCCCGCTGGCTCTGCGCCTGCGCGAGCGCGTGGAACGCGGGCCAGCCCCCGATGCGCGCGGGCTCGCTCCGGGCGACCTGGACGCGGTTCGCCTGCGTCCAGCGCTGTGCGGCGGTCTGCGGGTTCTCGGTTCGCCCCTGTCCCTCGAACACGATCACCGCGTCGCGTTGTGGCGACGCCGCGCCCACCGCCTGCCGCGTGTTCTGCGTCTGCCACTTCGGGGGGAACTCGATGGCGAAGCCGAGGCCTGGGTGCAGGAACAGGCCATTCCGGAACACGCCCTCCTCGGGATTCGCGCCAACCATCACGCCGGTGACGCGGTCGAGGAACGCTTTGCGACCGCGCGCGATGCGCGCCTCGGCGCCGCGCGGCAACTCCGGCGCACGCGCGCGCGCGACGCTGGCGCGCTCGCCCGGCTGCGGGTGCGAGTCGAGAAACGACGGGTTGCGCGACTTCCCGGTGCGCAGCTTGCCGTCGCGGTCGAGCGTCGTCAGGAAATCGGCGAGGCCGGCGGGATCCCAGCCGGCGTTCGCCTCGAGGTCTTGTCCGATCTGGTCCGCCTGGCGTTCCTGATCGCGACCATACGAGGCGATCACTCCGGTGCCTGCGACTCGACCGAGCTGCGACACCGTCTGCGCGGCTTCGGCGCCGCCCATCGCGCCCGCGGCGATCGTGCCGAGCACCGAGAGGATCCCGACGCCCATCGCGCGCGTCTCGCGTTGCGCGGCGTGGCGCGCCGCGACGTGACCGATCTCGTGACCGATCACGCCGGCGAGTTCGTCTTCGGAGTTCGCGAGCGCGAGCAGCCCACGCGACACATAGATGTATCCGCCGGGCAGGGCAAAGGCGTTCGGTTCGGGCATGTCGGCGACGAAGAAGCGGTACGCGACGTCGCGTCGCGGCGAGTGCTTCGCCAGGCGCTGGCCGATCTGCTCGACGTAGGCCGTGAGCTTCGGGTCGCGAACCAGGCCGATCTCGCGCTCGACCTGTGCCGCGGCGTCCCGGCCCGCCGCCGCCTCCCGCTCTGGCGACATGAACACGAGTTCCTGGCGGCCGGTCACCGGGTTGGTGGCGCAGGAGCCGAGAAGCAGGGCGAGACCCAGAAGGATCAGGACGCGAAGCGGATGCATGAGTGGGAGAGTTGGCCGTTTCGGCCGGGCTTTCAAGGGACGCGACGTTCGCGCTTGCCCTTCGCGGGTGTCGGCGTCAAGGTGCGGTCATGGCGCGAAGCCCGAAGCGTGGCAAGCGGTCGGTGAAGTCGGTGCGCGACGCGCGTAGCAGCGCCGAGGCGGCTGTCGCCGCGCCGCCGAAACCGGGCGGCAGCATCCAAGCGGCGCTCGTGCGCGGACTCGGCGCGCTCACCACCGGCGTGACCGAGCGCATGGCCGCGTCGGGTGGCGTCGGGTTGCGCGTCGGCAAGGCCTTGCTGCTCTCGCCCGAGGGCGCGCGGATGCGCCGCGAGGCGGGCCGAACGCTGCGCGAACTGCGCAAGCTCGCGGGCCTCACCGTCGACGAGCTCGCCGAGGCGCTCGAAGTTTCCGACCGCTCGCTGCTCGAGGCGGTCGAGAAGGGGACGGCCACGCTCTCCTTCGAGCTGATCCTGCGGCTCTCCGCGCTGCTCGCGCGCAACGACCCGGTGCCGTTCATCGTGCAGATGACGCGTACCTACAACCCGGCGCTCTGGAAGCTGCTCGAAGCGTGGGGGATCGTGCGCATCCCGCTCCAGATGGAGCGCGAGCGCCGCTTCGTGAACATCTACCGCTCTCAGGATGTCGCGCGCAGGCTCTCCGACGCGAGCTTCGACCACGTGCTGCGCTTCACGCAGGCCGCCTTCGAGATGGCGCTGGATCTGGCCGCGGTCGAAGAGGGACTGCGAGACGGGGCACGGCGCGCGGCCGGGGCGACCCCGCGCCGCCCGCCCCGGCACCCGCGCAAGCCTCAGAACGTGTAACGGATCCGCAGCGCGACTTCGTCCATGTCGCGGACCGGCGCCAGCCCCTGTTCCGTCCAGTCCGTGTTCGCGTGCTTGCCGGCCCGATACGGGTAGTCCGCGATCGAGCGCAGCGGCGGCTTGGCGCGCTCGAAGTGGCCGTTGAACAGATTCGCCGAGAGCGTGGCGGAGAGGTTCTCGGTGAAGCGGTACTGCAACTCCGGCAGGATCGCGCCCGAGGCGGAATTGAAATCGTAGACGAAGGTGATGCCCGGCAGCAGGCGGTCGCGGAAGTACCCGGTGTCGACGTGGAAGGTCGCGAGCACGTTGAACGGACCGTTCGTCACGAAGCTGTCGTGATAGCCCTGGACGTACTGGAAGAACCACTGCGAGTTGAAGAAGAAGGTGCGCCCGGGGTTCAGGAAGTTGATGAACGTGGGTCGGTCGACCGAGACCGTGACGTTGAAGGTGTCGGCCTGGGTCAGCGAGTCGAACTGGTCGTGGTCCTCGAACTGGTTGCCCTCGATCCAGGTCGACTCGATGCCCCAGTTCGACTTGGTGGTGTCTTCGGCGAAGTCCATCGAGAGGCCGAGCACGTTGCGCTTCTCGTAGCGGAGCACGCCCGCACCGCCCTGGTGCCAGTCGAAATCGGTGCGACCGAAGCTGCCGTTGCCGCCCGCCTTCACGTCGCGGCGCGTGGTGTGCGCGATCGAGTAGATCGCCTGCACGTTCGAGCACATCTCCGGCTTGGCCCACGAGCAGCCGTCGAGGCGGAGTGTATAGGCAGGGGAGGCGACGAACTCCGCGATCGTCCGGCAGTTGCCGATGTTCTCGCCCGGGGCGCAGGGATGCTCCGGGTCCGGGCCGGTCTTGTCGTCGCGTGAGAACGCGATCAGCAGCTTCTGGTAGTTGCCCGAGAACGCCGCCAGCTCACTCTGGTAGTAATCGCCGCCCACGGTGGTCCAGCCAGCACCGAGGTTGTAGGGCTGTACGAGCTCATTCCCGGCACCGGCGCAGCCGGGCTGGCCGAGCAGGTAGCTCACGCAGCCGTCGACCGAGGCGTCGAATGGCACCGATCCCATGCGCAGATCGGTGGCCTCGACGAACGGCGAACGCGCGCCGGGCAGCGTGTATCTCACGCCGCCTTCGACGCGAGCCGCCACGGCGCCACCGGCGAACGGCACCAGGCCGGTTCTGCCGTTGCAGCCCGGCGCGCTCGGATTCGCGCCGCAATTCCGGATCGTGCCCGGCTGGATCTCGCCCGCCGGTCCCGTCACCGAGTTCCACGATCCCGCCGTGCCGGGGAATCCCGACCACGACTGGATCAGCACCGACAGCTCGGCGTTCAGCAGGTCGATGCCGTTGGCGTCGCAGTCGGTCTGCCAGAAACTGCCGCAGCCGAGCAGCGCCTGCTGCTCGCTCGTGAGCACGTACGAGAGCGACGAATTGGCAAAGAAGCCGCTGCCCGCACCGTCACCGGAATCATGGTTCAGTGGCACCGAGGGGAAGTCCTGCGTGTTGAGGAAGAAGCCCTGCACGATCAGGCGGCCCGCATCCGAACCGGACATCACGGCGCCCAGGATCTCCGAAATCTTGGCCGGAAGCAGAGGGGAGGCCTGGTTCTGGCTGTTGAAGACGCTCTGTGCGCACGCCGAGCGATCGAGGTTGCTGAAACCGACACTCGACGCGCAAATCAGCGCAAAGCGCTGCTGGTTGGCGTGGTGGTGCAGCAGCGCGTCCTCGTTCGGACCCAGACACGCCGGCTCGTTGCCGGTGACGCAGGAACCCGATGCGCCGGCGCGGCGCGGACGGCCCGTTTCCGGATCTACGTTGCGCTCGTACAAGAACACCTGATCGATGTACGGGAAGTCGTCGTAGCCCCAGAAGTCGGAGATCGCGAAGGAGTAGCGGTCCCAGCGGAACTCGATCCGGCCGCCCAGCTCGATGCCCGAGGCGTCGTCCCACGGATCGGGGGGTCGGATCTCGCCGGCCAGCGCGTTGCCGGCGATGCCGTGCGAGAAGAGTCCCGCCGCCTTGTCGCACACCGGCAAGGGTGTGTAGGGCTCGCCGCAGCGGCCGAGATCGGTGGGCTCGAAATCGTCCAGGTTCATCGCGAACTCGAGGCGCACGTCCTCGAGCGGGCCGACCGAGTAGAGCGAGTACACGCCCCGCAGCGCCCACAACGCGATCCGCGACTCTTCGAGGCTCGCCAGCGTGGCGAGCGCGATGTCCTGCGGATTGAACTGGTCGGTGGTGCGGAACAACTCCGTCTTGCCCCACACGATGTTCTGCTTGCCGGCGCGGATCCACAG
>Ga0102851_10001002_pt1 | contig 15364 bp, 15 predicted proteins | sample Mud3Dept3metaG_FD_79558 | JGI IMG/M metagenome (GOLD analysis project Ga0102851, IMG submission 79558) | Freshwater wetland microbial communities from Ohio, USA, analyzing the effect of biotic and abiotic controls - Mud 3 Core 4 Depth 3... | ecosystem: Environmental > Aquatic > Freshwater >... | reverse complement strand
CGATGTCGGCAACTGGGCCGAGGACTCGGCTCCTTGAGGCGAGTTCCGGCGAGCGCGCGCAACGCGCGACGCAACTTGGAAGCAAGTACTCCCGTTTCCCGCGTAGCGAGCCGCAGGCAAGCGGCGATCGCGTACAGCGCGCAGCGCACCTTCGAGGCACAATTGCCCGTTTCCCGCGTAGCGAGCCGCAGGCGAGCGGCGAGACCTCATCAAGCCGGCTTCACGCTGATCGAGATCCTCGCCGTGATCGCGATCTTCGGCCTGATCGCCGCGATGGTGCTGCCCAACATCGACCTCGGTGGCTCGCGCATCGTGCGCGGCGAGGCGCAGGATCTCGCGACCGCGATCGAGTTCGCACGGCAGCGCGCGGTGATGACGGGTCGCACACACCGGGTGGTGATCGAAGTCGACCGCGGCGAACACTGGATCGAGTGGGCGGCGCCGCGGGAATCCGTGAGCGCGGCCACCGGTGGCGAAGCAGGAACCGCGGAGATGGAACGTCCGCTCGAACTCGTCCCGCCGCCCCTCGACGTAGACGAATTCGTGCCGATCCCCGGCGAACTCGGGCGCGTGCACCGCGCCGACGACAAGACCGCGATCCTCGGCGTCGAAGTATCGGGCGGCCTGGCCGACCACGGTCGCGTCGAACTGCGCATCACGCCCGACGGCGCTGCCGACCCCGCGTCGATCCTGGTCGGCGACGCCGACGGGGGCAACGCGCTGCGCATCGAAGTGGAGCCCCTGGCCGACGCGGTGCGGGTCGTCCATGCCGAGTAGGTCTCATGACATCTCGCCGCTCGCCTGCGGCTCGCTACGCGGGAAACGGGCGATTGTGCTTCGATGGTGCGGCGCGCGCTGTGCGCGATCGCCGCTCGCCTGCGGCTCGCTACGCGGGAGGGCGGCTTCGGTGCGTCGAGAGGGGTTCACGCTGCTCGAGGTGCTCGCGGCGGTCGCGATCCTCGGCATTGCGTACATCGCGCTCGGGTCGAGTGGCATCCAGGGTTTGCAGTACGAAGGCGAGGCGCGACGCCGCCTCGAAGCGTCGCTGCTGGCCGACCGCGTGCTCGCCGAGATCGAGACAGAACTCGAACTCGAATGGCACATGACGCCGCCGCTCGGGGATGACGAGCGCGAGGAGGGCGACTTCAAGATCGCGGTGAGGGTCGAGCCCTTCTCGATCGTCGTGCCCGAGGAGCAGCGCAACGGCGGCAAGCGACTCGGTGACGCGCGCTCTCGTCTCGGCGGCTCGGGCGGCCAGGCACAGAAGCCCGTGATTCCGGGGCCGAGTCTGCTCGGCGATGGCAGCGGTCCCGGCGCCGTCTCCCCGCTGCGCAGGATCGACGTGAGCATCGTCTGGAACGAGGGGTTCGGCGAGCGCAGCGTCTCGCGCACCACCTTCGCACTCGACCCCGATTCCGCGCGCGGGACACTCGACGCGATCGCACAGTCGCTAACCGCCGCGAAGGGCCAGCAACCGCAGCGGCCGTCCGCGCCCAACCCGCTCGGCGGCGGCAACCCGGGCAAGATCGGAAACGCGCAATGAGCGCAGCGACCCAACGGCGAGCGGCGATCGCGCACGGCGCGCAGCGCACCTTCGAGGCACGATCCCCCGTTTCCCGCGTAGCGCGCCGAAGGCGAGCGGCGATCGCGCACAGCGCGCAGCGCACCTTCGCGGCACGATTCCCCGTTTCCCGCGTAGCGAGCCGAAGGCGAGCGGCGAGACTTCATAAGGCCGGTTTCACGCTGCTCGAGATGCTGGCCGTGATCTTCCTGATGTCGATCGTGCTCTTCGTCGCGATCGACTTCTACCTGGATCTCTCGGTCGCGAGCAACACGGCCGCCGAGCAGACGCGCGGCGCGCGGCGCGCCGTCGGGCTACTCGACCGTGTGGCGCGCGATCTCGAAGGCGCGATGCTGCTCAAGAAGCCCGGCGCCGTCGACCCGCTCGCGTGGCCATGGCTCTTCCTCGCCGAGTCGGAGAGCGCCGAGTCCGGCGCCGACCGCGTGAAGTTCGTACGCCGCGGCCATCACCCGAACGCCGCGTCCGCCGCGGAGTCGGATCTCGAGATGGTGTCGTGGATCGTCACGCCCGGCGCGGACGGGGAAGGCGACCTGGAACTGCGACGCGCGAGTTGGCCGCAGCTTCCGGAATCGCTCGAGCGCAATTTCCCGACCGCCGAGAACAGCGATGTCGTGGCGGCCGGGCTGGTGTCGTTCGGCATCCGGTTCCAGGGCGAGGACGGCAGCTGGACCGGGCGCTGGGACTCGACGACGCTGACTGGATCGAGCGAGCTGCCGATGGTCGCCGAGATCGAGGTCTCGTTCCGTACCGGTCCCGGCGCAGACGACGTCGAGGGCCCCTACCTGCGCCGCGTCGTGCTGCCGCTGCGCCCGATCGATCTCGAGGGTCAACTCGCGGAGGCGGCGGGAGTGCCGGCGGGCGCGAACCCGCGCGACCTGAATGGCGACGGCAAGGACGACGAGACAGGTGAGCCCATCCCGAACGCCGCGGCCGACGCCAGCGGGGATGCTCAAGACGACGGGGAAGCGGGCGACATGACGGTGGCGGAGTGCCTCGCCATGGCTCCCGAAGGCGTGCCCATGCTGGAAAGCCTGGGGGGACCGGGTCTCGTCGCGTCGGTCAAGAGCTTGCGGCTGAGCGCCGTGCCGCCTCAGTTCCGAGCGATGATCCCGGCGGCGTGCCGGCAATGACGACCGTGCCGCGGCGCGTGTTGCGCTCGCAATCGGGCATCGTGCTCGTCATGGTGCTCTTCTTCGTGCTGCTGCTCGCGAGCGCAATGGCGAGCTTCCTGCGGCGCGTCGCGGTGGACTCCAGCATCGCCACCAACCGCGACCGCGCGCAGCAGGCCGAGGCGCTGGCGCGCGGCGGTGTGCGACTCGCCGAGGCGATCCTGCTCGAAGACCTCCGCAGCAAGGGCGCGCAGGGCGGACCCGACAGCCGCCACGACCTGTGGGCGCGCGCGAGCGAAGTCGACCTCGTCGAGGACCCCGACGTCGATCTTCGCGTGCAGATCGAAGACGCCGGGGCGCGCATCAATCTGAACGGCTTCCTCGCCAAGGGCGCCGTGGACGAAAAAGGACGCCTCTATCTGCAACAGCTTCTCACGGGCGTCATCGCGATCATGCCGGGCCGCCCCGAAGAGCTGCTCTACGACCCGCTCGAGCTGGCCGCGAACCTGGTCGACTGGATCGACAGCGACGAAGTGACCGCGAACGGCGCGCTCGAAGACGAACCCTACCAGCGCCGCGATCCACCCTATCGCGCGCCGAATCGGCCGCTGCTCTCGGTCGAGGAACTGCGCCTCGTCGCGGGCTTCGACGGCAGGCTCGTCGATGCGTTGAAGCCCTTCGTCGGCGTCTACCCGCTGGCGGGCGGCGGCGGCGTGAATCTCAACACCGCTCCGGAGTGGGTCCTGATCCAGCTCCAGCGCGGCAGCGAGGTGAGCGGCTCGCGCGTGCTCGAAGAAAAGGACGTGCGGCGCATCGCCGATGCGCGCGAGAATGGCTCGATCTGCGCCGGCGACGCAGACGAGTCGGGCTGCACCTCGCCCTCCGAGCTGCTCGAAGGCGACACGCTCGAGCCCAGGGTGACCGAACGCTCGAGGGTGTTCGTGGTGACGGCCGTCGCGCGTGTCCTCGACGTCGAGCGCCGCATCGAAACCGTGATCGACCGCACGGCCGAGGGCTGGCCCAAGCGGCTGACCTGGAGCGTGCGGTGAGCGCGGTGGAAGCGTCCGCAGGCCCTGAGGTATCCATAGGTTCCCATGCTCGGTAAGAGTCTCGGTCTCGATCTCGGCAGCCACTCGATCAAGGTCGTCGAGCTGCGCCAGAATCTGCGGACGGTGGAAATCGCCCGGCTGCAGGCCGTCAATGTCGCGAACGGGACCTCCGAGTTCGACGCGCTGCGCGACTGCGCCCAGGCACTCGGCCTCGTCGGCGAGCGCGTCGTCACGGCGATCCCCGGAGACCGCATCGCGCGCCGCGCGATCCACTTCCCGTTCCGCGATCGCCGCCGCATCGCGCAGGCGGTGCCCTTCGAGGTCGAGAGCGAGACGCCCTTCGATCTCGCTGAGGTCTTCGTGGACTGGGAACTGGTCGGTGAAGCCCGCTCGGAGGCCGACGTGATCGCCACCGTGGTGACGCGTGCCGAGGTGGCGAGCCGACTCGAAGCGCTGCGCGACGCCGGGCTCGGCGCACGCGTGCTCGAAGTCGAAGGGCTCGCGCTCGCGAACCTCACCACGTTCGTCCCGATGCCGGGCACGCGCCTGCTCATGGACCTCGGCCACCGCAAGACGACGCTGTGCCTGCTGGTGGACGGCGTCGCGCGCGCGGCCCGGTCGCTGCCCCTCGGCGGGCGCATGCTCACCGAGGCGATCGCGCGCGAGACCAACACCGACTGGGACGAAGCCGAGCGCGTGAAGTGTCGCGACGGCGTGTTCGGCCCGAACCTCGCGCCCAACTCGCCCGCAACCGAACGCGCACTCGGCCGTCTGGTGCGCGAGCTGGTGCGCAGCGTGGGCGGCTTCGAATCCGCGCTGGGCGCCCCGCCCGAAAAGGCGATCGAAGAGATCACGCTGCTCGGCGGCGGCGCGCGCTTGCAGCGCATCGACGAGTACCTGAGCGCCCAGCTCGGCATCCGCTGCGCGCGCTTCAGCGTGCCACCGGGCGAGGCGACCGGCGCCTTTCTCGCCGCCGGAGATCCGCTGCGCTTCGCGCCCGCACTCGCGCTCGCACTGCGCGGCACGCTGCGCGCGAAGACGCGCATGAACTTCCTGCAGGCGGAGTTCGCGCCGCGCCTCGACCTGCGCCGTCTCGCCAGACAATTTCGCAGCAGCCTCGTGCTCGCGGCGATCGCGTTGTTGCTGGCGCTCGGCACGGGCCTCGAGCGCATCGTGATCCAGGGCCGGCGCGCCGCGGCGCTCGAAGCGGAGCTGGCGCAGATCTGGAGCCAGGCGCAGCCCGGAAAGCCGATGCCCGCAAACGTCTCGCGCGCGCTCGACGGTGCGCTCCGCGAGGCGCAACAACGCGCCGACTTCCTCGGCATCTACGGCGGCAACCTCTCGGCGCTCGACCTCCTCACCCAGATCTCGAAGCTGGTGCCCAAGCAGCTGGACGTGATCTTCGAGGAGATGTCGATCGACGGGCAGGTGGTGCGCTTCCGCGGCCACACGCCGAGCTTCGCCGCGGTCGACCAGTTGAAGATGGCGCTCGCCGGCTTCCCGCATTTCGGCGAGATCCGCGTCGCCGAGATCCAGGCCGACGCCGCGCGCGGCGGCAACAACTTCAGCGTGACGATCGGGCTCACCCAGGGGAGCAGTGCCGACGAAGGCGCTGCGCCGGATCCCGCCCCGGCCGCTGCGCGCGCTGGGTCTGCCCCGGCGGCGAAGCCACAGCCGCCACAACCCCAATCCGGAGCGCGCAAGCCATGAACGGGCTCTTCGATCGACTGCGCACCGCCCTCGCATCGCTCGCGCCGCGCGAGCGGCTGCTGCTCGCGGGAGCGGGCGGTGTGCTGCTGCTCACGATCCTGTGGTTGGCCGTCGCGATGCCGGCGATCGCGAGCATTCGCAACTCGGATGAGCGCGTCGCCGCCGCCGAGCGCGACCTCGCCTCGGCGCGCCGCCTGCAAGCCACGCTCGCCGAACTCCAGGGCCGCGTGGACGCCGTCGAGCAGCGCATCCGCGAGGGACCGGCGGGAAACATCTTCACCACGCTCGAAGAGCTGGCCCGGCAATCGGCCGTGAAGGTCGAGTCGATGGAGCCGCAGGCCGCGCCCGCCCAGGATCACTACAAGGAGACCAAGGTCCAGGTCGTCCTGAAGCAGGTGACGCTCGCGCAGGCGGTGGCGTTCCTGCACGGTGTCGAGTCGTCACCGCAACTGCTCTCGGTCAAGAGCCTGCGCATCCGCACCCGCGCCGAGCAGAAGGAAGACATGCTCGACGTGACCTTCACCGTGTCCTCGTTCGAGCCGCGCTGATGGCGGAGCGATGAGCCCGCTGATGGCAGAACTGGGAATCGCACCCGCCTTCGGTCTGACCGGCTTGCGCCGCGCGTTCGCGGTCGGCATGGCGGCCGTCGCGCTCACGTCGGTGTTCCTGGTCGCGGGTTTTCCGTACGACCGCCTCGCACCGCGCGCCGCCGCAGTGATCGAGAACGCCAGCGGAGCGCGCGTCACGATCGGACGACTCGGCCTCGGCGTCGCCTGGTTCGCGCCGCAGTTGCGCGCCTCGGACGTCGACGTCGCGTGGCCCAGCGGAAAGACAGCCTCCTTCCAGAGCATCCGCGTCCACCCCGCCTGGTCGGCGGCCTGGCTGCGCGGCACCCCCGCGCTGGTGATCGAACTGCGCTCGCCGCTGGGTGAAGTGGACGGCACCGTGATCAGCGGCAGCTCGCCGTCTTTCGACGGCGAGCTGCGAAACGCGTCGCTCGCGCTGCTGCCGTTCCAGGGGATCGCTGCGGGCACCCAGCTCGACGGCCGCGTCGACGCGCGGCTCGACGTGACGATTGCCGAAGCCGGACCGCAGGGCCGCGTGCACTTCGAGGCGAAGCAGGGATCGCTGACGCTGCCGCTGCTCCCGATCGGCGTGCCCTTCGACAAACTCAGCGGCGACCTCGCCCTCGGCGGCGACAGCCTCGCGGTGCTCGACGCGTTCGACCTCGCTGGACCGCTCGTCACGCTGACGGCGTCGGGCACGGTCGGTCGCAATGCCAATCCCAATTTGGCGCCGCTCGCGCTGAAGGCGCGCATCGAGGCGCGCGATCCCACGGTGCGCTCGATGCTGCAAGCGCAGGGCGTCGCACTCGACGCGAGCGGCGCGGCCGCCGTCGAGATCGGCGGCACGCTCGGCAGCCCGGAAGTCGTCCCGGCGCGCGCACGTCCCGGCGGCGCGCGATGAGCACCGAGTCGCTGCAGAGGGTCTTCAAGACGCTCGCGGACTCGACCCGCGTGCGCATCCTCGCGCTACTCGAACGCGAAGAGCTGGCCGTTCAGGAGCTGATGGACGTGCTGGCCATGACGCAGAGCCGTGTCTCGCGACACCTCGGCATCCTGCGCGAGGCCGGCCTGCTGCGCGACCGCCGCGAGGGCACCTACGTCTTCTACCGCTTCGCGACGCCGAAGAGCGGCGCCTGGAGCGATGCCTGGGAGCTGGCCCGCCGCGAACTCGCCGGCGATCCGGCCGCCGAGCGCGATGCGGCGGCGCTGCTGCGGGTCGTCGCGGCGCGCGCGTCGCGCATCCGGACGTTCTTCGACAGCGTCGGCCCCGAGTGGGACGGGCTGCGCAAGATCTTCAACGACGACGCGCTGCGCGCGCGCGCGATCGCGCACCTGGCGCCGCCGGGCTGGACGGTATGCGACGTCGGCACCGGCACGGGCATCCTCGCCAAGGAAGTGGCGCGCCTCGGGTTGCGCGTGATCGCGGTCGATCACTCGCCGCGCATGCTCGAGGCGGCGCGCTCCAGCCTTGAAGCGGAGGGCTACGCGGTTGAAGCGGAGGGCTACGCGGTTGAAGCGGAGGGCTACGCGGTTGAAGCGGAGGGCTGCGCGGTTGAAGCGGAGGGCTGCGCGGTCGAGCTGCGACGCGGCGAGGCGCAGGCGCTGCCGCTCGCCGATGGCGAGGTCGACGCCGCGCTCGCCCACATGGTGCTCCACTACGTGCCGCAACCGGCCGAGGCGCTGCGCGAGATGGCGCGCATCGTGAAACCAGGCGGTGTGGTCGTCGTGGTGGACTTCGTACGCCACGAAGCCGAGTGGATGCGCGAAGAGCTGGGTGTGCTCTGGCTCGGCTTCCCGATCGACGAGATCGTGCGCTGGCTCGGCGACGCCGGGCTCGAAGCGGTGCGCATCGAAGAGTTCGCGAGTCCGTCCCCCGCGCGTGACCTACCCGGCACCTTCCTCGCGTCGGCGCGCAAACCCGCTTGAAACTGCGCGCCGTCCTGCTCGACGCCGCGGGCACGCTGATCCACGCGCGCGAACCCGTCGGCGAGAGCTACGCGCGGATCGCGCGCGAGCACGGCGTCGACGTGCCGGCCTGGCGCGTGCAGGATGCCTTCCTGCGCGTGCTGCGCGGCGCACCGCCGATGCTCGCCGGCGACGACGCGGGCGAGCGCGCGTGGTGGCGCGACGTGGTGCGCGCCACCTTTCGCTCCGCCGACCAGATGCAGCGCTTCGCCGACTTCGAGGCCTGCTTCGACGCGCTCTTCGCCCACTTCGCGCGACCCGACGCGTGGCACGCCGCGCCCGGCGCGCGCGCCGCGCTCGCGGCACTGCGCCGCGCGGGACGCCGCGTCGCCGTCGCCTCCAACTTCGACCACCGCCTGCCCGCGATCCTCGCCGGGCTGGAGCTGTCTGGCGAACTCGACCTCGTCTGGCTGCCGCGCGACGCCGGCGTCGCGAAGCCCGACCCGCGTTTCTTCCGCTCTGCGTGCGCGCGACTCGGCGTCGCGCCCGCCCATGCCGTCGTCGTGGGCGACCACCCCGAGCAGGATCTGGCGGCTGCGCGCCGCGCCGGACTCCGGGCGATCGACGTCGCGTCGCTTGCTAGTCTCGGCGCGCTTCCGGAGCGGATCGACGCACTCGAACGCGAGGAGAATCCCGACTGATGAGCGGTTCCGACCCGGCGGAGGCGAGGCGCGAAGCGCCCGTCGCGTTCTTCCGCGAGCGCTTCGGCGTCGACGCGCGCACCGTGGAGCGCGCGCTCGGCGTCGCGCTCGAACGCCGCGTCGACGCCAGCGACCTCTACTTCGAATACGGCGTGCAGGACGCGGTCGTGCTCGAAGAGGGGATCGTGAAGAGCGGCGAGCGCCACGTCGAGCAGGGCGTCGGCGTGCGCGTCCAGACCGGCGAGCGCCAGGGTTACGCGCACTCCGACGAGATCACGGTCGAGAGTCTCGAACTGGCGGCGACGACGGCGCGCGCGATCTCGGAGTCGCGGGCCGCGCCCAGCCGCGTCGCCGTGCAGGCGCGCGGCGCGGGCCGCGATCTCTACCCGGTCGCGACGGCGCCCAGCGAGGTGCCCGTCGCGAGCAAGGTGAAGCTGCTCGGCGAGATGGACGCTTACGCGCGCAGCCGCGACGCGCGCGTCAAGCAGGTGATGGCGAGCGTCGTCTCCCAACACCAGCACGTGCTGATCGCCACCCACGACGGCCAGCTCGTCGGCGACGTGCGGCCGCTGGTGCGGCTCAACATCCAGGTGATCGCGGCCGACGGCAATCACCGCGAGGTCGGTTACCAGGGCACCGGCGGTCGCTACGAGATGGCACGCCTCTTCGATCCCGAGGTGTGGAAGCCGCTGGTCGACGACGCCGTGCGCATCGCGCTGCTGAATCTCGACGCGGTGCCCTGCCCCGCCGGCTCGATGGACGTCGTGCTCGGCCCGGGCTGGCCCGGGATCCTGCTGCACGAAGCGATCGGCCACGGTCTCGAAGGCGATTTCAACCGCAAGAAGACCAGCGCCTTCTCGGATCGCCTCGGTCAGCGCGTCGCGGCGCCCGGCGTCACTGTGGTGGACGACGGCACGATCCCCGAGCGGCGCGGCTCGCTCAACGTGGACGACGAAGGCACGCCCACGCAGCGCACCGTTCTGATCGAAGACGGCGTGCTGGTCGGCTACCTGCAGGACAAGCTCAACGCGCGGCTGATGGGCATGGAACCCACCGGCAACGGCCGGCGCGAGAGCTACGCGCACCTGCCGATGCCGCGCATGACGAACACCTTCATGCTCGCCGGCCCCGACGATCCCGCCGAGATCCTGCGCTCGGTCGAGCGCGGGCTCTACGCCGTCTCGTTCGGCGGCGGACAGGTGGACATCACCAGCGGCAAGTTCGTGTTCAGCGCAAACGAGGCCTACCGCATCGAGAACGGACGCCTCGGCGCGCCGGTGAAGGGAGCGACGCTGATCGGCAACGGCCCCGACGTGCTGACGCGTGTCACACGCATCGGCAACGACCTGAAGCTCGACCTCGGCGTCGGCAGCTGTGGCAAGGACGGCCAGTCGGTACCGGTGGGCGTGGGCCTGCCGACGCTGCGCATCGACGGCCTCACGGTGGGCGGGACGGAGACATGAGCGATCGCAAAACGATCGCGGACAACGGGCTCGGCTCGCCGCAGGCGAGCGATCGCAACGCGATCGCGGGAAACGGGCTCGGCTCGCCGCAGGCGAGCACCACGACGGACCGAGCGCTCGTCGGAGCCGACGCCGTCGCGCGCGCGCTCGCCCGCGCAAAGCAGGCAGGCGCCAGCGAAGCCGACGCGATGCTGCTCGAAGCCGACTCGATTTCGTCGCGCGTGCGCGGCGCCGAGATCGACTTCGTCACCCAGGCGCGCGAGCGCGTGCTCGGCATCCGCACGTTCGTGCGCCAGGCCGGCGGTCTCTCGTGCGGATCCACCTCGACCAGCGATCTCGCGCCCGCGACGATCGACCGGATGGCCGATGAAGCCGTCGCACTGGCGCGCGCCACCGCGCCCGACGCCAGCGCCGGCCTGCCGGCAGCCGGCTTCGCCAGCGACGCGCCCGATCTCGCGCTCTTCGACCCCGCCGACCGCCACGTCGCCATCGAAGCGCGCATCGAGGACGCCCGGCGCGCCGAAGCCGCGGCGCGGGCGGTCGACGCGCGCATCGTGAACTCCGAAGGGTCGCAAGTCTCGAGCGAATTCCGGAGCGTCGTCTACGGCAACAGCGCCGGTTTCATCGGGAGCTACGAGAGCGCGTCGCACGCGCTGTTCAGCGAGCCGGTGGCGCGCGAGAACGGCGCCATGCAGCGCGACTACTGGCTCACCGCCGCGCGCCGCCTCGACCGGCTCGAAGACGCCGCGGCGGTCGGCCGCCGCGCCGCCGAGCGCGCGCTGCGGCGGCTCTCGGCGAAGCGCGTCGCCACCTGCGAAGTCCCGGTGCTCTTCGAACCGCTGGCCGCGCGCAGCCTGCTCGGTCACCTCGCGGGTTGCGTCTCGGGCGGCGCGATCTACCGCGAGGCGTCGTTCCTCGCCGGTCGCCTCGGCGAGCGCATCGCGAGCGAGCTGGTCACGGTGATCGACGACGGCCGGCTGCCGGGCGGGCTCGGCTCGCGTCCCTTCGACGGCGAAGGCCAGCCGACACGCCGCAACGTCATCCTCGACCAGGGCGTGCTGAAGACGTACCTGCTCGACAGCTACAGCGCGCGCAAGCTCGGCATGAAAAGCACCGGCTCGGCGGCGCGCGGTGCTGCCGGATCGCCGTCACCTGCCGCGACGAACCTCTGGCTCGAACCCGGCAAGCTTCCGCCGGAGGAAATGATCCGCCGCACCGAGCGCGGGCTGCTCGTCACCGAGCTGATCGGGATGGGATTCAACCCCGTCACCGGCGACTACTCGCGCGGCGCCGCGGGGCAGTGGATCGAAGACGGGCGCGTCGTCCACGCGGTCGAGGAGATCACCATCGCCGGTCAGCTCGGCGCGATGCTCGCGGCGATCGATCTCGTCGGCAGCGACCTGCTCTGGGCCGGCTCGGTCGCCGCACCGACCGTCCGCATCGCGAACATGACGGTCGCGGGCAGCTGACCGTGCGCGTACCCCCTCGTGCACCCACAACGCACCCTGACCCGTGTTCGGCTCGCCGGCGTCCGCCGGCGAGCGGGATCATGAGTTGGACCGGCGTCCGCCGGCGAGCGGGGTCATGAGTTGAACACGATGATCGGGCTCACGATGCCCGAACTCGACGTGTGGTCGGAGCGCGTGGTGGTCGCGCTCGGGCAGAATCCCGGGATCTTCACCGGGCCCGGTACCAACACCTATCTGGTCGGCACCGGGCGCAAGCGCATCCTCGTCGACACGGGTCAGGGCGTCGGCGCCTATCTCGGCGTGCTCGAACGCGCGCTCGAACGCGCCGGTTGCGACGGCATCCAGGAGATCGTGCTGACGCACGGCCATCGCGATCACAGCGGCGGACTCGCGCAGGTCCAGGCGCGATGGGGCCCGCTGCGCATCTCGAAACTGCCCGGCCCCGATGACGCGAAGCAGAAGCTCGTAGCCGAACCGCTCGCCGACGGCGCCGTGGTGCGCACGCCCGGCGCCACGCTGCGCGCCGTCCACACCCCCGGTCACGCCGTCGACCACCTGTGCTTCGTGCTCGAAGAGGAAGGCGCGCTGTTCTCCGGCGACAACGTGCTCGGCGTCGGCACCACCGTGATCCCGAGCGACGGCGGCGACCTGCTCGACTACCTGAACTCGCTCGCGCGCATGCTCGCGCTGGCGCCGGGCCGGATCTACCCCGCGCACGGGCCGCTGATCGCCGACGGTCCGGCCAAGCTGCGCGACTACATCGCGCACCGCGACGAACGGGAAGCGCAGATCCTCGCCGCACTCGGCCGCGGCGACGCGAACGTCGCGACGGTCGTCACGCGCGTCTACACCGACGTGCCCGAGGTGCTGCACGCGGCCGCCGCCCACTCGGTCGCCGCGCACCTGCGGAAGTTGGAACGCGAAGGCCGCGTACAACGGCGCGACGCGAGCACCCCGCTCGTAGCGACCTGGGCGCTCACGTGAGCCACGCGTTGCTCGCGCCGCTGCGCAGCACCGACGCCGCCCTGCGCGCCGCCGCCTGCCGCGCCATCGCGAGTGATCCCGCGGGCGCGCTGCTCGCCGAAGCCCTCGCCGTCGCGCTCGGCGACCCCGACAAACGCGTCGCGCGCGCAGCGAGCGAAGCGCTCGTCGGCCTCGCGCGCGCCGGCTCGGGCGAGGCGATCGTGCCGTTGCTGCGCGCGGCACTGCACGGTGACGTGAAACCCGCGCGCATCCAGGCGGCGCTCACACTCGCGCGACTGGTTCCTCCCGAGCCTTCGCTGCTGCCGGCGCTCACACTCGCGCTCGCGTCCCACGAGGGCGACCTGCGCTGGTCGGCCGCGCGCGTGCTGGTCGAGATGGGCCGCCTGCACGGCGAGATCGTGCGCGTGCTGGTCGGCCTGCTGGGCGGTGGCGAAGCGCCTGCCGTGCGCCGCATGGCGACCTTCTGCCTGCGCGAACTGGCGCCCGACCAGCCGGCCGCCGCGCAGGCGCTGCTCGAAGCATCGCGCGACGCCGACACGCAGCTGCGCCGCGCCGCGCTGACGGCGATGGCCGGGCTGCTCGATCCGCCCGCCGCCGTGATCGCCCGCCTCGCGGAGGCGCTCGACGACGCGGATGCGGTGTCTGCCGGGCTCGCCGCGCTGGCGCTCGGCGAAATTCGCGAGGTCGGCGCCCTGCCCCGCCTGCGCGCGCTGGCCGAGTCGGCGCGAACTCCCGCGTTGCAGCGGGCAGCGAAGGCGGCGGTCGCACGCCTGGAGACCCGCCGATGAGCCGCAGCGTGATCGTGACGGGCGGTACCGGAGGACTCGGCAGCGCGGTGGTGCGCGCCTTCCTCGCGAGCGGCGACCGCGTCGTCGTGCCGTGGATCGTCGCGTCCGAGAGCGAGCGCATGAAGGGACCCTTCGCGGACGCGCTGCGCGCGCAGCAGCTCGTGCTGGTCGCGGCCGACGTCGCGGAGCGGGACGGCGCGGCGAGCGTCGCACAGGCGGCGGGCGATCTCGCGGTGCTGGTGAACGGTGTCGGCGGCTTCGCCGCGGGCGCCCACCACGAAACCGACCTCGGCGTGTGGGACCATTTGTTCCGCCTCAACGTGCGCGCCGCCGCGGCGATGACGCAAGCCGCGCTGCCGATTTTTCTTGCCCGCAGGAGCGGCGCGATCGTCAGCGTCGCGGCGTACGCCGCGCTCGACCCGCCGGAGGGACTCGGCGCCTACGTCGCGTCGAAGGCGGCGCTGATCGCGTTCACGCGCAGCCTGGCCCGCGAGGTCGCGAGCCGCGGCGTGCGCGTGAACGCGGTGTTGCCCACTACGATCGACACGCCCGCCAACCGCGCCGCGATGCCCGACGCGGACTTCTCGCTGTGGACCCCGCCCGAGTCGGTCGCCGCCGTGATCCACTGGCTCGCGAGCGACGCGGCGAGCGCCGTGCGCGGCGCGCTCGTGCCCGTGTGAGTCCGCAATCGAGGGACGCGTTCTACGCCGGAGCGCGGCGCGATCTCGCGGGTCCGCTCGACGGCGTGCGCGTGCTCGAAGCCACCACCACCTGGGCCGGCCCGATGTGCGGCTGCATCCTCGCGGACTTCGGCGCCGACGTCGTGAAGGTGGAGCTGCCCGGCGGCGAGATGGCGCGGCGCGCGCCGCCGATGCTGCCCGGCACCGACCCGCCCGTCTCGTTCATGCACGCGACGGTCAACCGCAACAAGCGCAGTCTGACGCTCGACCTGCGCCGACCCGAAGGTCGCGACGTGTTCCTGCGTCTGGCCGCGCGCGCCGACGTGGTGATCGAGAACTTCCGCCCGGGCGTGATGGACGGCTACGGACTCGGCTACGCCGGCGTGTGCGCGGTGCGACCCGACGTCGTCTACGTCTCGATCATCGGCTTCGGGCAATTCTGTCCGGACACCGACCGCGCCGGCTACGACCCGCTCGCCCAGGCGATGAGCGGATTCCTTTCGCTGAACGGCGATCCCGGCGGCGAGCCGGTGAAGGCGCCGACCTTCCTCGCCGACGACCTCGGCGGCCTGCACGCGGCGCTCGCCGCGCTCGCGGCGTTGCGCCACCGCGACCACACCGGCGAGGGACAGCGCATCGATGTGTCGCTGCTCGACGCAATGCTGTTCCAGTCCACCGGCTATCTCACGCTCGGCGCGCTCGGCGTGGAACTGCCGCGGCTCGGCAACGAGTTCCGCATCGCGGCGCCCGCGCGCGTCTACCGCTGCCGCGACGGCGACGTGATGGCCGGCGTTCTGCTCGACGCGCACTGGCGCAAGCTGGCGCTGTTGATGCAGCGGCCCGCGCTGGCGGAAGATCCGCGCTACGCGACCACCGCGGCGCGCATCGCGCGGCGCGCGGAAGTCGATGCGCTTTTCGCCGGCTGGCTCGCCGGGCAGAGCGTCGCGGACGCGATCGCGACGCTGCTCGCCGCCGGCCTGCCGATTGCGCCCGTGCGCAGCTACGCCGAGGCCGCCGCCGATCCGCACGTGCGCGCGCGCGAGATGCTGCAAGACGTCGCGCAGCAGGACGGCACGCTGCGCCCGATCACCGGGCCGGCGGCGAAGCTCTCGCGCACGCCGCTGCGGGTGCGGAGCGGAGCGCCCGCGCTCGGCGCTCACAACGACGAGATCCTGCGCGAAGCCGGCTTCGACACCACGGCGATCGCCGAGCTGCGGAAGCTGGGAGTTGTCTGAACTCCGCGCTCGCTCGTGCGCCGGAGTGCTGGGCGTGCTCGCCCTGGCGCTCGCCTGTGGCGGCGCTCCGCGCGCGACGGCGCCGGCGCCGGCAGCCGAGCCCCAGCTCACCGCGACACTGAT
>Ga0102851_10001001_pt1 | contig 15366 bp, 14 predicted proteins | sample Mud3Dept3metaG_FD_79558 | JGI IMG/M metagenome (GOLD analysis project Ga0102851, IMG submission 79558) | Freshwater wetland microbial communities from Ohio, USA, analyzing the effect of biotic and abiotic controls - Mud 3 Core 4 Depth 3... | ecosystem: Environmental > Aquatic > Freshwater >... | reverse complement strand
TACCCCCTCGGCTCGGGTTTGTGAGAGGCTGGCGCGCTATCGAAGACCGGCAGGCGCGGGCGCAGCAGCGGCGGACGGCGTGGGACCAGCCGTCGCCGGAGTGCCGTGAGTCGGCTTCGGCAAGGAGCGGATCGAGATGCGCAAGATCGTTCGGAACGTGATCGCCGTGCTGGTCGTCGCCCTCGTCGCCGCGGCCGGCGCCTGGGCCCAGGGCGGGCGCGGGCCCTCGACGCAGGAGGAGCGCGAGAAGGCCCTCCGGCTGATCGACCAGGTCGAAGCCGACCCGATGTCGTTCGAGTCCCGGGAGGCGCGCGAGTGGCTGGTCAACTGGCTCGGCGAGGTCCCGGACGTGGTGGTCAGCTACTGCTCGACGCCGCTCGGCGCCGGCAACGAGCTCGACGAGGTGCCGGCCGAGCTCAAGATGCAGCTGCAGCTCGGTCAGGCGGCCTACCTGATCCGTCACCCCGAAGCGCGGCCGGGCAGCCTCGAGGTCTTCATGGCCGGAGTTGAGTCCACGCTGCGCTCCTACGATCGCCTGCGCCAGGCGGGCACGGTCTGGAAGGTCTCGGCGCTCGAGGAGCTCAAGGACGACCAGGCGGACGGCAAGCTCGCGGGCACGGTGGAGAAGCGCGCCAGGAAGTGCGTCTGAGCTAGCGCCGCGCCCGCCGTGCCGCGCACCCTCGCCTTCCTGCGCGCCATCAACGTCGGCGGGCGCACGGTCCGGATGGACGAGCTCCGGCGGCTCTTCGCGGAGCTGGGGCTCTCCTCGGTCGAGACGTTCATCGCCAGCGGCAACGTCATCTTCGAGAGCCGGCCGGGGAGCGAGGCGGCGCTCGCGAAGCGGATCGAGAAGCACCTCGCGGCCCATCTCGGCTTCGACGTCGCCACCTTCCTGCGCAGCGACCGGGAGGTGGCGGAGATCGCGCTCCGGCGCCCGTTCGAGGCCGCCGAGCACGCGCGCGCGGGGGCGTTCTGCGTCGGCTTCCTGGCCGCAGCCCCGAGCGCGACGGCGCGCGCGGAGCTCTCCCGCCTCGAGTCCGCCAACGACCGGTTCCACGTCCATGGCCGAGAGGTCTACTGGCTCTGCCGCACGGGGCAGGGCGAGTCCGATTTCTCGAACGCGCTGTTCGAGAAGAAGTGCGGCGTGCGCGCCACCTTCCGGAGCATGACGACGGTGGCGAAGCTGGCCGCGAAGTACCCGCCGGGGAAGTGACGATTTCGCCTCCCCCGTCACGCTCGGCCGCCCCGCGGCAACGGTAAGAGGAGGAGGGGCGGAGCATGGCGAAGACCCGCATCCTGGCCCTGGACGGCGGCGGCATCCGTGGCGTGGTCAGCATCGTGCTGCTCGAGCGCCTGTCGGCGGTGCCCGCGCTCGCCGGCTGGCTGGCGCGCGCGCAGGTGCTCGCCGGCGCCTCGACCGGGGCGCTGATCGCGCTCGGCCTCGCGCGCGGGCTGTCGCTCGCCACCCTGCGCTCGCTCTACGAGACCCGGGGGCGGGCGATCTTCGACGACTCGTTCCTCGACGACCTGATCGACGTGGGCAAGATCGTGGGCGCCGACTACGACAGCCGGCGCCTGCAGCGCGAGCTCAGGGCCGCGTTCGGCGAGACGACCACCCTGGGCGAGCTCGGCCGCCGGGTGGTCGTGCCCACCTTCGACCTCGACAACCGCGAGGACCTAGAGCGCGAGGTCGCGGCCGGCCGGCTGGCGGCCGCCGACCTCGAGGCGCACCGGACCTGGAAGCCGAAGGTCTTCCACAACTTCCCCGGCGCCGACAGCGACCGCGACGCGCTCGCCTGGCGCGTGGGCACCGCGGCCACCGCCGCGCCCACCTTCTTCCCGACCTTCGACGGCTACATCGACGGCGGCGTCTACGCCAACAACCCGAGCCTGATCGCGGTGGTCCAGACCCAGGACCAGCGCAACGCGGAGCCGCGTCCGCGCCTCGACGAGCTGGTCGTGCTCTCGGTGGGCACCGGCGCCTCGCTCAGCTACGTGCGCGGACAGCGCCTCGACTGGGGCTACGCGCAGTGGGCGCGGCCGCTGGTCGAGGTCATGCTCGAGGGCGTCTCCGGGATCGCCGACTACCAGTGCGGCAAGCTCCTCGGCAGCCGCTATCACCGCCTGGCCCCGGTCTTCCCGCCCGGCGTGCGCATGCCGCTCGACGCCGTGGCGCGCGTGCCCGAGATGATCGCCTTCGCCGAGGCTGTCGACCTCACCGCGGCGACGGAGTTCCTCGAACGGGAGTGGACGTGAGGCCGCTGGCCGGGGAGAGGAGGCAGCGCGTATGAGCGGATCCCGCCCGGCCGTCCCGTGGCCCTGGCCCGCGGAGCTCGACGCAGTGGTGGCAGCGCCCGCGTACCACCGGGTCGTGCTCGACAACGAGCGCGTGCGCGTGCTCGACACGCGCATTGGCGCCGGCGAGACGGTGCCGCTCCACACCCATCGCTGGCCGGGCGTGCTCCACGTCCTGGCCTGGAGCGACTTCGTGCGGCGCGACGAGAACGGCGCGATCGTGCTCGACAGCCGGGGCGCCTTCACCACGCCGCCCGAGGTCGTCTGGTCGCCGCCACTCGGGCCCCACACTCTGGAGAACGTCGGCGCGAGGGAGATCTGCATCCTGAGCATCGAGCTCAAAGATGCGGCGGGCTGAGCCGGCGATCTCCCCGTTCCCGCCGGTGCGACGGGAACGGGCTTGAGGTCGCGCGCCCGGCTCAGATCTCCTTGGGGATCCTCATCGCGTAGAAGGAGCGCCAGACGAAGACGAGCGAGATCGCGAAGAAGACCGCCGCCATGATCGTGGTGGTGTTCTTCTCCATCTCGATCGCGAGCTCGACCGCGAGCAGACCGAACAGGGTGGTGAACTTGATCACCGGGTTCATCGCCACCGAGCTGGTGTCCTTGAACGGGTCGCCCACGGTGTCGCCGACCACGGTGGCGGCGTGGAGCGCCGTGCCCTTCTCCTTGAGGTCGACCTCGACCACCTTCTTGGCGTTGTCCCAGGCGCCGCCCGCGTTGGCCATGAAGATCGCCTGATAGAGGCCGAACAGGGCGATCGAGATCAGGTAGCCGATGAAGAAGTAGGGCTCGAGGCAGGCGAAGGCGAGGGTCGAGAAGAAGACGGTCAGGAAGATGTTGAACATCCCCCTCTGCGCGTACTGGGTGCAGATCTCGACCACCTTCTTGGAGTCCTCGACCGAGGCCTTGGGCGCGTCGGTGTGGAGCTTGATGTTCTTCTTGATGAACTCGACCGCGCGGTAGGAGCCGGTCGAGACCGCCTGGATCGAGGCGCCGGTGAACCAGTAGATGACCGCGCCGCCGGAGACCAGGCCGAGCAGGAACGGGGCGTGGAGGATCGACAGGTTCTCGATGCCGCTGGTCAGGCCGTTGGTGAGCAGCACGATGATCGAGAAGATCAGGGTCGTCGCGCCCACCACCGCGGTGCCGATGAGAACGGGCTTCGCGGTCGCCTTGAAGGTATTGCCGGCGCCGTCGTTCGCCTCCAGGTTGTGCTTGGCGCGCTCGAACTGCGGTTCGAAGCCGAAGTCCTTCTTGAGCTCCTCGCTGATGCCGGGCAGCTGCTCGATGGTCGACAGCTCGTAGATCGACTGCGCGTTGTCGGTGACCGGGCCGTAGGAATCGACTGCGATCGTCACCGGTCCCATGCCCAGGAAGCCGAAGGCGACCAGGCCGAAGGCGAAGATGGCGGGCGCGATCATCAGGCCCGACAGGCCCTGGGTCGAGAACCAGAAGGCGACCGCCATCAGGGTGGCGATCGCGCCGCCCATCCAGTAGGCCGAGAAGTTCCCGGCCACCAGGCCGGACAGGATGTTGAGCGAGGCGCCGCCCTCGCGCGAGGCGGTGACGATCTCCTCGACGTGCGCGGACTTGGTCGAGGTGAAGACCTTGACCAACTCGGGGATGATCGCGCCGGCGAGCGTGCCGCAGGTGATGATGGTCGCCAGCTTCCACCACAGCGAGCCGTCGCCCAGGCCGCCGATCATCTCGTGCGATACGCCGTAGGTGATCGCCACCGAGACCAGCGAGGTGACCCAGACCAGCGAGGTGAGCGGCGCCTCGAAGTGCATCTCCTCGGAGTCCTTGTAGCGGGCGCGCGCCCACGCCTCGTTGAGCCAGTAGGAGGCGATCGAGGTGACGATCATCATGATGCGCATGGCGAAGATCCAGACCAGCAGCTGGACCTGGGTCGCCGCGTCCTGGACCGCGAGCAGGATGAAGGTGATCAGCGCGACGCCGGTGACGCCGTAGGTCTCGAAGCCGTCCGCTGTGGGGCCGACCGAGTCGCCCGCGTTGTCGCCCGTGCAGTCGGCGATCACGCCCGGGTTGCGCGCGTCGTCCTCCTTGATGTTGAAGACGATCTTCATCAGGTCGGAGCCGATGTCGGCGATCTTGGTGAAGATGCCGCCCGCGATCCTCAGGGCCGCGGCGCCCAGCGACTCGCCGATCGCGAAGCCGATGAAGCACGGGCCGGCGTAGTCGCCCGGCACGAAGAGCAGGATGGCGAGCATGATCACCAGCTCGGTGGCGATCAGCAGCGTGCCGATCGACATGCCGGCCATGAGCGGGATCTCGTAGGTCGGGAACGGCTTGCCGCGCAGGGAGGCGAACGCCGAGCGCGAGTTGGCGAAGGTGTTGATGCGGATGCCGAACCAGGCGACCCCGTAGCTGCCCGCGATGCCGACCAGGGAGAAGGCGAGGATGATGAAGACCCGGTCCATCGAGAAGTGCCGCAGGAATCCGAAGTAATAGAAGATGATCGTGGCGATGAACGCCCAGAGCAGGAGGATGAACTTGCCCTGGGTCACCAGGTAGGTCTTGCACGTCTCGTAGATCAGCTCCGAGATCTCGCGCATCGAGCGGTGCACGGGCAGGTTCTTGAGCTTCGTGTACATGACGAGGCCGAACACCATGCCGAGCACGCAGACGGCGAGCCCGAACAGCAACAGGGTGTCGCCGGGCACGCCGAAGAACTTGACCTGGCTGAGGTCGGGCAGGACCAGCTCGGCCTCGCTGGCCGAGGCCGGGACGGCGCCCACGAGCGCGCCCGTCAGGGCGACGAGCGCCGGCGCGAGGCGCGAGCGGAGCCGGTGGAACCAGTGCGACATAACTCCTCCATTCTTTGCGGGCCGCGCCGGGGGGACCCGTCGCTGCGGGGATCTCTGGACGACGGAACCGGCAACCCGGAACCCGACCGGGGCCGCCTCGGGAGGCGCCCTGGGCACGAGCCGGAGCCGGAGAGCGGCGGGATTCTATATCGGCGCGCGCGGTGGCCGAAGCGCGCGCTTTTCGCTCTCAGCGAAAATTTCCGGAGTCGGGGCGCGAACGGAGTCCGCCTCCCCTGCGGCCGAGGACCGGGGCCCGAGGACCGGGGCCCGAGGACCGGGGCCCGAGGGCCGGGCGCAGCCGGTGGTACCATCCGCCGACTGCAGACAGCACCGGATCCGGGGAGGACCATCGCTTGTCGAGCTCGTCCGACCATCAACAGCAGTGGGGCACGCGCGTCGGCGTGATCCTCGCCGTGGCCGGCTCCGCGGTCGGCCTCGGCAACTTCCTGCGCTTCCCGGGGCAGGCGGCGGCCAACGGTGGCGGCGCGTTCATGATCCCGTACTTCTGTGCCCTGCTGTTCCTGGGCATCCCCATCGGCTGGGCCGAGTGGACGATGGGCAAGTACGGGGGGCGCAAGGGGTTCCGCTCCGCGCCGGCGATCCTGGGCGTGTTCGGCAAGGGCGCGGTGGCGCGCTACCTGGGCGTCCTGGGCGTGCTCGTGCCGCTCGCGGTCTCCTTCTACTACACCTACATCGAGGCCTGGTGCCTGGGTTACTTCTGGCACTACCTGACCGGCGGCATCGGGGTCGACGCCGCGGCGCCGATCGCCGAGCAGACGACGAGCGCGGCGCAGTTCTACAGCGAGCTGACCGGCCGCGCCGAGAACGGCATCATGACCGGCGGCACGTTCGAGACCTTCATCTTCTGGGTGATCACCTTCGGGGTCAACATCTGGCTGGTCTTCCGCGGCATCTCGAAGGGGATCGAGAAGTTCTGCTCCTGGGCGATGCCGGCGATGGCGGTCTGCGCGCTGATCGTGCTCGGCCGCGTGCTGACCCTGGGCACGCCCGATCCGGCGTTCCCCGAGCAGAACGTGATCAACGGCCTCGGCTACATGTGGAACCCGAACTTCGAGGCGCTGGCGAATCCCCAGACCTGGCTCGCGGCGGCCGGCCAGATCTTCTTCACCCTCTCGGTCGGCTTCGGCGTGATCATCAACTACGCCGCCTACCTGCGCAAGAACGACGACGTCGTGCTCTCGGGGCTGACCGCTTCCGCGACCAACGAGGTCTTCGAGGTCGGCTTCGGCGGCCTGATCACGCTCACCGCGGCGTTCGTCTTCCTGGGCACGACGAACATGATCGTGGCGGTCCAGGGCGGCACCTTCGGGCTCGGCTTCAACACCCTGCCGGTCGTGTTCGCCCACATGGGCGTGTTCGGCAACTTCATCGGCGCGGTCTGGTTCTTCATGCTCTTCCTGGCCGCGATCACCAGCTCGATCTCGATGTACCAGCCTTCGCTCGCCTTCTTCCAGGAGGCGCTGGGCTGGAGCCGCAAGCACGCGACCACGCTGATGGTCGCGATCTGCGTCGGCGGCTCGTTCCTGGTCATGTACTACAGCAAGGGCGGCATCTTCTGGTCGACCATCGACGACTGGGTGGGGACCTTCCTGATCTTCGTGCTGGCGATGGTCCAGATCATCTGCTTCAGCTGGGTGTTCGGCGTCAAACGCGGCATCGAAGAGGCGCATCTGGGGGCGCAGCTCCACATCCCCCACTTCTACCGCTTCATCATGAAGTACGTGACCCCGACCTACCTGCTGGTCGTGTTCGTCGCCTTCTGCTGGCAGAACCTGCCGTCGTGGCTGAAGTCGGTGGCGGACGAGCCGCTGCGCCAGGGCGCGGTCGGACTGATCCTCGCCGTGATCGTGATGCTGGTGGTCATGGTGCGCGTGGGCGAGAGGCGCTGGCGCGCGGCCGGGCTCGACCTCGACGGCACGCGGCCGCCGGACGACTGAGGGAGGACGCGATGACGCCGCTCGGCTGGGTGTTCCTGGTCTGCTCCCTCGGCTTCGTGTGGGGGCTGATGATCTGGTCGTTTCACCGGGTGCTGACCGCTCCGGGCGAGATCGAGAAGCCGCCCGACATGCTGGGCGGCTGAGGTCGTGGGGGAGCCCGGGGTGTAACAACCGCCCCGGGCCGGCGTGGTAGGGAGTGGAGCCCGAAACGCCGGAGGGACCCCCCAAGGTGACGCCAGTTCCCGACTCCCGACCCGCAGCGCGCGCCGCAGCCGGGCCCCCTTCCGGGTCCGCACCAGCGGGCGCCGACTCGCCCCAGGCCTGGCTCGAGCGCTGCTACGCCGAGCACGCCGAGCGCGTGCTCGCCGCGGCCTGGCGCGTGACCGGCAGCGCCACGGACGCCGAGGACGTGCTGCAGACCGTCTTCCTGCGCCTGTCGCGCCGGCCGGCGAGCCAGCCGCTGGGCGAGGCGGTCGGCGGCTACCTCCACCGTGCCGCCGTCCACGCCGCGCTCGACGTCGTCCGCTCCCGGCAGCGCGCGGGCTGGGTGCCGCTCGAAGCCGCCGGCGAGCTGCCGCGCACCCATCCCGAGGGCGATCCCGAGCGCGCGCAGAGGAGCGCCGAGCTCCGGCGCGCGCTCCGCCTCGCTCTCGCCCGCCTCTCCCCCCGTGCCGCCGAGGTCTTCGCCCTGCGCTATTTCGAGGGCCTGGGCAACGTCGAGATCGCCGTGCTCATGGGCGTCTCGCAAGGGGTCGTCGCCGTCCTGCTCCACCGCACCCGCGCGCGGCTCCGCAAGGAGCTCGCCGTTCTGATGGGAGATGCGTCATGAAGCCCGAAGACCTCTTCGAGGAAGCCGTCGCCGCCGTGCGCGACGAGCGGATCGATCCCGAGACCGCGCGCGCCGCCGTCGCCCGTGTCGGACGCCGGCTGGCCGCCGGGAGCACCGAAGCCGGAAGCACCGCCGCCCCCGAGTTGGGCGACGAGCACCGCATCCGCGGCTGCGAGGGCTTCCGCGCCCTGCTGCCGGCCTGGCGCGCGGGCGCGCTCACCCAGGCCAAGCGCATGCTGCTCGAGGACCATCTGCGCGAATGCGTGCCCTGCCGGCGCGCCTCGCGCGCGGTGGCGCGGGAGGCCGACCGGTCCGCGCCGCGCGCGGGCGCGCGTTGGCGTCCCCCGCTGGCGCTCGCCGCGGGCCTGGCCGCAGCGGTGGTGGCCGGTGCGGCGCTCTGGCTCGCGTTCACCGGCGCGCCCGCGCCCGAGGCGCGCGTGCGCTCGGTGGACGGCGAGCTGGTCGCGCTCGAGGCCGGGACGGCCCGGCCGGTCGCGGCGGGCGAGATGTTCGGTGCGGGCCGCGCGCTGCGCACCGCGGGCGGCTCGCGCGCGGTGCTCGAGCTGGGCGACGGTTCGCGCGTCGAGCTGGCGCCGCGCTCCGAGGTCACTCTCGCTTCGCGCCGCGACGGCGTCGTGCTCGAGCTCGGCCGCGGCCAGCTGATCGTCGAGGCGGCTCCCCAGACGAGGGGCCACCTCTACGTGCGCACCGACGACTGCCTGGTCTCGGTGGTGGGCACCATCTTCTCGGTCAATCGCGGCGCGCGCGGCTCGCGCGTCTCGGTGCTCGAGGGCGAGGTCCGGGTGCGCCAGGGCGCCGAGCTCGCCGTGCTGCGCCCGGGCGACCAGCTCGCCACCTCCGAGCGGCTGGACCGGGTGCCGCTCGAGCGCGAGATCGCCTGGAGCCGCAACGCTCCGGCCTACCGCGAGCGCCTGGCGGCGCTGGCCGCGCTCGGACGCGAGCTCGACCGCGTCCTCGCCGCCCCCGACCTGCGCAGCTCGACCCGCCTGCTCGACCTGGCGCCGGCCGACACCGCGGTCTGGGTAGCGGTCCCGAACCTCAGCGGCGAGCTGGCCGAGGCGTGGGCGACGGTCGAGCGACGCGCGGCGGAGAACCCCGCGCTCGCCGGCTGGTGGCGCGAGCGCTTCGGGGACGGTGGCAAGGCGGACGAGATCTCGGCTGCGCTCGAAGAGCTGCGCGCCGTCGGCGGCCGCCTCGGCCCCGAGGTCGCGATCGCGCTCGAGGCCGGCCGGCAGCACGGCCCCGAGGCGCCGGTGGTGCTCGCCGAGGTGGTGGACGCGCGCGGCTTCGAGGCGCTGCTCGACCGGGAGATCGCGCGCCTCAACGAGACTCCCGGCGGGCCGGCCGTGCGCCGGGTCGCCGACCCGAGCGCGCCAGTCGCCCCGGCCGAGCACGAGCTGCTGATCTGGCTCGCGCCGGACGGTCTTCTGGCCGCGTCGCCCTCGGCCGCGCGGCTGGCCGAGGTCGAGCGCGCGCTCGCGGCCGGGGGTCGTGGCGGCTTCGCGGGCACGCCGCTCCACGGCCGTCTCGCCGAGCTCTACGCCGGGGGTGTCGAGTGGCTGGTCGCGGTGGACGCCCACGCCCTGCTCGACGCCAGCGTGACGGAGCCGACCCGGGACGCCGACCTCGACGCGCTGGGCATCGGCGACGTCGACCTGCTGGTGGTCGAGAGCCGGGCCGACGACGAGGGGGCCGTGCATCGCGCGCGCCTCTCCTTCAGGGGTCCGCGCCGCGGCCTCGCCTCGTGGCTGGCCGAGCCGGCGCCCTCCGGGGCGGTGGAGTTCGTCTCCGGCAATGCCGCGCTGGCGGTGGCCGGCGTCGCCAAGTCTCCGGTCGCCATGTTCGACGACCTGATCGGACTGGCGACGCGCGCGCACGACGGCGACGTCGACCACCTCTCCGAGCTCGAGTCCAAGCTCGGGATCTCTCTGCGCGACGACCTCGCGGCGGCGCTGGGCGGCGACTTCGCCTTCGCGATCGACGGGCCGTGGCTGCCCAAGCCGTCCTGGAAGGTGGTGGTCGAGGTGCTCGACCCGGCGCGCTTCGAGGACGCTCTCGGCCGGCTGATCGAGGCCGCCAACCGCGAGCGCGAGGAGCGCGGCCGGCCGCCCCTGGTGTGGAGCCAGGAAGAGGCGGGCGGGCGGCTCTACCGCCGTCTCGCCGCCGCCGACGGCGGCGTGCTGTTCGAGGCCACCGTCGCGGACGGCTACCTGGTGGCGGCGCCCTCGCGCGCGCTGCTGGTCGAGACCCTCGCGCGGCGCGCCGCGGGCGACACCCTGCTCGCCTCGGCCGCCTTCCGTGAGCGGCTGCCGCGCGACGCCGAGCCGAACTTCTCCGGCCTCGCCTGGCAGAACCTCGGCGAGTCGGCGGGCGACCTGGCGCGCCTGATCGCGGGCGCCGCCGGCGCCGAGGCCGGCGCCGGTTCGAGCGTCGAGGCCCTGGCCGCGGCCGGCCCCGCGCTCGCGCTCGCCTACGGCGGCACGGACGAGCTCTCGCTGGTGGCCACCGGCGCGCGCGGACCGCTCGGGCTCTCGCTCGAGAGCCTGCTCGCGCTCGGCGAGTCGCTCGCCGCCTCGGAGGACCCGGCGCCGGATGCCGGGACGGACGAGGCGGCGCCGGAAACTCCGGCGCGCCCGGCGGCGTAGAGTCGCCGGGACGATGGGCGACGAAGCGCTGCTGGAGCTCGACGGCCTCGAGGTCACGCTCGGCGGCCGTCCCGTCCTGCGCGGTCTGACCGGCAGGCTGGACGGCCGCGTCGTGGGCCTGCTCGGCCCCAACGGCGCGGGCAAGACGACGCTCCTCGCCACCCTCCTCGGCTTCTACCGCCCGAGCGCGGGCACCGCCCGGCTGCTCGGCCTCGACGTGCGCGAGCGCGGCGCCGAGATTCGCGCCCGGCTCGGCTACATGCCCGAGACCGACGCCTTCGTGGCCGGGCTCTCGGCGGTGCGCTTCGTGCGCCGCATGGCCGAGCTCTCGGGCCTGCCGGCGCGCGCCGCGCTCGAGCGCGCCCACGAAGTGCTGTTCTGGGTCGGCCTGGGCGAGGCGCGCTACCGCTCGCTCGACACCTACTCGCTGGGCATGAAGCAGCTCGCCAAGCTGGCCCAGGCGATCGTCCACGGGCCGCAGGTGTTGCTGCTCGACGAGCCGACCAACGGCCTCGACCCTTCGGCGCGCCAGCGCATGCTGCGCCTGATCCGCGAGATCGCCGCCTCGGGCGTGCGCGTGGTGGTCTCCTCCCACCTGCTGCGCGACGTCGAGGCGGTCTCCGACCAGGTCATCGTGCTGCGCGAGGGCCGGGTCGCGACCATCGCCGACCTCGCCGCCGAGGCCTCGAGCGACCGCCGCTTCCTCGAGCTCGAGACGCGCGGCGGCGACGCCGCGGCCTTCCTGGCCGACCTCGCCGGGCTCGGCTGCGAGGTCGCCGAGCTCGCCAACCGGCGCGCCAAGATCGTTCTGCCCGAGGGCGTGGAGTCGCGCCGGCTCTGGGCGCTGGCCGAGGAGCGCGGCCTGCAGCTGCGCCGCCTCACCGTGGCGCGCAACTCGCTCGAGCACCTCTTCCTCAAGGCCATGGAGGAGACCCGTGCCGGTCTATGACCGCCGCTACCGGGCCTGGAGCGGCGAGCGCGCGCCGCGCCCGCGCGCCGCGGCGACCATCGCCCGGCACTCGCTGGCCGGCATCTTCGCTTCGCGGCTGACGCTGGTCCTGTTCGTCGCCGCCTGCCTGCCCTTCCTGGTCTTCGGCGCGCTGATCTGGGTCGCCCACAACCTCGACCTGCTCTCGATGCTCGAGGTCACCAACCCGGACGGGCTGCGCGCCGCGCTGGAGGGCAACCTCTTCTTCTGGTTCATGGTCTGGCAGTCGGGCTTCGCCTTCCTGCTCGTCTCCTTCGCCGGGCCGGGGCTGGTGGCGCCCGACCTCGTGCACGGCGCGCTGCCGCTCTACCTGGCGCGCCCGATCCGCCGCCGCGACTACGTCGCCGGCAAGCTGGCGGCGCTGGTGGCGATGCTCTCGGCCGTGACCTGGGTGCCGGGCCTGATCCTGGTCCTTCTGCAGGGCAGCCTGGCGGGCGACGGCTGGTTCCTGCGCCACCTGCGCCTGCCGTTCGCGGTGTTCGTCGGCTTCTGGGTCTGGATCCTGCCGCTGGCGCTCGCCGCGCTCGCCGTGTCGGCCTGGATCCGCTGGCGTCCGCTCGCCACCGCGGCCCTGTTCGGGCTGTTCGTGATCGGCGGCGGCTTCGGCGCGGTGATCAACGAGTCGCTCGACACGCGCTGGGGGCGGCTCACCATGTTCGGCGAGCTCGTGCAGGCGATCTGGTCGCAGCTGCTCGGCGGCGTCGAGTTCTTCGGGCGCGAATGGCCGGAGAACCCGCTGCCGGCGCCGGTCAACTGGCTCGCGATCGCGATCCTGTGCGCGGTGGCGCTGGCCGCGCTCCATCGCAAGATCCGCGCCCACGAGGTGGTGCGATGAAGCGCGCCGCGGGGGCCTCGCGATGAGCACCGGCGGGCGGATCGTGCTCGAGAACGTCTCGAAGTTCTACGGCGAGGTGCTGGGCGTCAACCGTATCGACCTCGAGGTGGCGCCCGGGATCACCGCGCTGGTCGGGCCCAACGGCGCGGGCAAGACCACGCTGATGAATCTGATGACGGGGCTGGTGCGCGCCACGGAGGGGCACATCGACGTGCTCGGCCTGGGGCCGGACCGGCCCGAGGAGCTGTTCCGCGCGGTCGGCTACTGCACGCAGTACGACACCTTCCCGCGCGGCATCCGGGGGCTCGACTTCGTGCGCCTCTACCTGCGGCTGCACGGCTTCACGGCGCGCGAGGCGGACCGGATGGCGCGCGTGGCGATCGAGCGCGTGGGCATGAGCGACGCGGCGCAGCGGCGCGTGGGCGGCTACAGCAAGGGCATGAAGCAGCGCATCAAGCTGGCGCAGGCGATCGCGCACGAGCCGCGCGTGCTCGTGCTCGACGAGCCGCTCAACGGCCTCGACCCGCTGGCGCGCTCCGAGACGCTCGAGCTGTTCCGCTCGTTCGCGGCGGAAGGACGTCACGTCGTGATCTCGAGCCACATCCTGCACGAGGTCGACGACCTCGCCGCGCGCGTGGTGCTCGTCCACGGCGGCTACGTGGTCGCCGAGGGCGCCGTCGCCGGCGTGCGCGAGGAGCTCGCCGAGGAGCGCCCGATCCAGGTGCTGGTGCGCTGCGACCGTCCGGCGCGGCTCGCCGCGCGCGCCTTCGAGGACGACCACGTCGTGGAGGCGCGGGTCGACCCCGACGGCCTCGGCCTCGCGGTGCGCACCCGCGACGCGGAGGGCTTCTACCGCCTGCTCTCCCGCCTGGCCGCGGCGGGCGAGATCGAGGTCGAGGCGGTGCTGCCCGCCGACGACGACGTGCAGTCGGTCTACCAGTATCTGATCGGCGCGGCGGCGCCGGGGAGCGCGTGAGATGGGCGGCGGCGAGAAGACCGTGACGCGCGCCGAGGTTCCGGTGGGACGGCGGCTCTGGGCGCGCCAGATCGGCGCCATGCTCGGCCTCGAGCTGCGCAAGACCTTCCTGCGCCTGCGTGCCCTGCCGGTGGTGGCGGTGGCGCTGCTGCCGGTGGTGCTGCTCGCGCTGCGCGCGCTCGCGTTCCGGATCTCCGGCCGGGCGCCGGTGCCCGCGCCCGAGATGGCGACCTTCTACGCCGGGATCTTCCAGCTCTTCTTCCTGCGCCTGGTCGTGTTCTTCGGCTGCTTCGGCATCTTCACCTACCTGATGCGCGGCGAGGTCGCCGAGCGCAGCCTGCACTTCTACCTGCTCGCGCCGCTGCGCCGGGAGGTCTACCTGGCGGGCAAGTACCTGGCCGGCTTCCTGGCGGCGGGCGCGGTGTTCCTCGCCAGCCTGGCCGGCCAGCTCGGCTTCGCCTTCCTCACCGCCAGCACCGAGGGCGGCGCCGCCTACCTGCTGCGCGGACCGGGCGCGGGCCAGGCGGCGGCCTACGCCGGCGTGACGGTGCTCGCGGTCGCCGGCTACGGCGCGGTCTTCACCGCCCTGGCGCTCGTGGCGCGCAATCCGATGCTGCCGGCGGCGGCGATCCTGGGCTGGGAATGGATCAACTTCCTGCTGCCGCCCGCGCTCAAGAACCTCTCGGTCATCCACCCCCTGCAGTCGCTCTGCCCGGTGCCGGTGCCGGCGCGCGTGTTCGCGCTGCCGGGCGAGCCGACGCCGGCGCCGCTCGCGATCGGCGGGCTGCTCGCGCTGGTCGCGCTGCTGCTCGTGCTCGCGGCGCGGCGGGCGCGCCGGCTCGAGGTCTCCTACGGCGGCGACTGAGCCCGGCGCTAGGATGGGCCGGTGATGGACGTCCCGCTCGGCAATCCGCTCCCCGCCAACCTGCTGGTCGAGATGGTGACGCCGGCCGTCCTCATCTCGGCGGCCGCGCTCCTCCTGCTCTCGACCACGCAGCGTCTGGCGCGCAGCGTGGACCGGGCGCGCGCGCTCGCCGCGCAGCTCGCGGACCTGATCGAGCGCCCGGATCCTTTCGCGCGCGAGCGCCGGAGCGAGATCGAGGCGCAGCTCGAGCTGCGCGCCCGGCGCAGCAGGCTGGTGCAGAGCGCGATGACCAGCCTGTACGTCGCGGTCGGGCTGTTCGTGGCGACGACGCTCGCCATCGGCATCGACGCCCTGGTGCCGTGGGTTCCCTGGCTGCCCGGGGTGCTCGGCCTCGCGGGGGTCGTCACGCTGTTCGTCGGCTGCGTGCAGCTCATTCGCGAGACCCGGCTCGTGGTGGTCGCGGTCGAGCGCGAGATGGCCTTCGCGCTGCGCCTGAGCGAGCTCCGGGGAGCGCGCGCCACCGAAGCGGCGCCGCTGTCAGCTGCCGGCGAGCGCGCGTAGCAGACCGAGTCCGAGTCCGGCGAGGACGAGCCCGGCGGGCCCCGCCCAGCCGCGCAGGAGGACCACGAGGGCCGCCACCGCGAGCGCGAGCGCGAAAGGATCCGGCGCGCCGCCGGGCAGGAGCGCCGCGCGGCCGAACAGGACGGCCAGGTTCAGGATCACCCCCACGATCGCCGCGGTCACGCCGGCGAGCGCGGCGGCGAGGCCGCGCTGCCCGCGCAGTCGCTCGACCCAGGGCGCGCCGAGCAGGATGAAGACGAACGAGGGCAGGAAGGTCGCCCAGGTGGTGAGCAGTGCGCCCGCGCTCGCGGCGGCGAGCGGCGAGAGAGCGCCGGGATGGCTCCAGCCCGCCTGGAAGCCGACGAACTGGAGCACCATGATGAGTGGCCCGGGTGTCGTCTCGGCCAGCGCCAGACCGTCGATCATCGCGGCCGGGGAGAGCCAGCCGAAGTCGCCGACCGCGACCTGGGCGACATAGGCGAGCACCGCGTAGGCGCCGCCGAAGGTGACGAAGGCGGCGCGGGTGAAGAAGAGGTAGAGGTCGGTGAGCACCGCCGGCGCG
>Ga0102851_10000997_pt1 | contig 15388 bp, 16 predicted proteins | sample Mud3Dept3metaG_FD_79558 | JGI IMG/M metagenome (GOLD analysis project Ga0102851, IMG submission 79558) | Freshwater wetland microbial communities from Ohio, USA, analyzing the effect of biotic and abiotic controls - Mud 3 Core 4 Depth 3... | ecosystem: Environmental > Aquatic > Freshwater >... | reverse complement strand
TCGGCTGATTTCTCAAGCTCGGATTCCCAAAAGATAAGCTTACGGTAAAGCTCAGCCCAGTCATCACAGGTCGAGGCTTTTGCAATCATATTCCCTATGCGGCTGAACTCCTGGCGGTAATCAGTAGTTGTTTTTTCAGTAACCAGTCTTTTCTGATCGAGGATCTTTTTTATAGCCAGCAGGACCTGCTTTGGCTTCACCGGCTTTATAAGATAATAAGCTATCTCCGATCCTATGGCCGCCTCCATTATTTCCTCCTCCTCGCTCTTGGTTATCATGACGACTGGTAAGTCGGGCCTTACTTCCCTGATCAGCCTTAAGGTTTCGATCCCGCTTAGTCCCGGCATGTTTTCATCAAGGAAAAGAAGATCATAGGAATTTTGCCTGACAAGATCAACGGTATCATTACCGTTTGAGCAAGTGTCTATCTCATATCCTTTCTCTTCAAGGAAAAAGATATGCGGCTTAAGGCCTTCAACCTCATCATCAGTCCAGAGTATTCTGATTTTTCTCATAATGCAAAGATACCCTCAATACTCCTTTTAACCAACTTGTTTTCGGATTACCAGTTTTTTGTGTACAATGTTATAGCCTGCAGCGAAGGGTTGGGGGATGGGTTAATTATATAAAAAAGTAAGGTATTATTTTATGTAATTTTCTTTAAAAAAGAGCAGATACCTGTCCGGATTTTTATCCTCATTGAGGACTTTAAGATTATCACCGCCGATCACAAATGAATACATCACTGATCCTGAGGAATTTCTTACCAGCGTTTCGGTTTTGAATTTGTTATAATAATCCATTGCCTGTGAATAATTTAAGAAACCTGAAACAGTGATCAATATATATCTGTTATCGACCAGTGTCCCTTCGGTGCGGTAATTCTGGTTTGTGTAATTATCTATGTTGTAGCTGATCACATCGAAGGTAGCCAGATTGATATTGAAAGCGGGATCAGCAATTACAAGCGCAAAAACCCGGGTTGATGCCGTATCTGCGACGAACAATTCTTTTGCGATCTCCTTTTCTTCCTCCACTTTAAGCTCCGGCAGCTTTTCATTGAGGTAAGCGATGATCTCATTGGCTTTCTTGCTCTCCTCACTCTCAGGCCATGATTTGATGACCTTGTTCAGTTCATCCTTGAAAGTCCGTTCATCGGTGATCCTTGCTATAGAATATGCTCTCAGGAGGAGAAATTTAGGAGCCAGGGCATCCTGATTGTATTTTTCAAGAGCTGCATCTATGAGGGAAATAGCGGCTGTGAAATTTTCCGCTGTATAAGTATCGTAGGCTTCATTATACAGCTGTTGAGCCATCTTCATATCAGCCAGTTTTTTCTCATAGTAGTCCGGATCGGACAATATCTTTGCAAATTCGGTTGATGGATATTTTTCCAGGAGTCTTTGCCGGTATGCTTCGGCTGTGGAGGTGCTTGAATCCCTGTTGACCAGGTAAAGGTTGTAGAGTGCTTCCGGAATGAGCTCATTGGCAGGAAAACGCTTAAGCAGGGCTTCAAAAGATTCGGTTGCTCTTACAGGATCGGCGATTTTCTCCGCATAGGCTTTACCCGCTTCGAGATATGCATTTGCAATGCGCTCATTTGAAGCAGCAAGCAAGGTGTCATTAAGAGGAAGATTTTTCAGGTAGAATTCAGGCTTTTTATAATCCAGCAATGCTTTTGCCGTGTCAGGTTTATTCTGGCTGTTGTCTTCCGCGCCGCCTGCCCCCTGAGCCGTGGATGTTGTTGCTTTATTGGCCCGCCGCCAGTTATCCTCCAGTTTCCTTTCACCATAGCGTCTTCTGAATTCAGTCCTTCCGAAAGTAAGCGCAGCCTGGTTGTAAAAGTACCATTTCCCTTCCTGTTCAATATTCCCCTGAAACCGTCTCTCATTTTCATAATACTGCCCCATATTGAACCGGTCTGAATAATCCGTGATTTTTCCTTCGGCCTCTGCTTTTGTTAGTTCATTTATGATTGATGAGATCAGTGTGTTTCGTTCGGATTCTGACATGGCAGCCACCATCTGAAGACTGTCTTCGTTCTGAATGATTGTCAGCTGTGAAACAACCGAATTAAGATCCTGTGATTTTGTTTTCAAGGATTTGTAGTCAGGGTGTTTCTGGTCCATAAAAAAGATAGTACTGTCATAGTATTTTCCGGCCTTGATGAAATCAGGCTTTTTATAGAAGTGATCAGCCAGGGCAAGATATGATCTGAATTTCTGGTTTGGATTGCTGGAAGGAGAGGAGGCTGATTTCCTGAAGAATTCCAGCGCTTCATTTTCGTTCCCCTGTTTCATTGACAGATTGCCCAGGGAATAGTAGATCTGATCCTGAAAGTCTGAATTCTTCGAATCCTTCAGCATCTTCTCCAGCTCCTTCCTGATCTCATTGGGATTCCCCGAGTTAACATCGAAAACTCCCGCAATATTTATCCTGGCATTGAACTCTACCTCATATGGGGGATTCATTCTGGCCACATCGCGATACAGGGATATTGCTTTTCCCGGGTTACCTGAAAGCTCATACAGCTGAGCCAACAGATATGTAAGCCTGTACCTGGTTCTTTTTCCTGAAACAAAATCCAGAGATCTGTTTAATGGATCGATGGCATCTGTGTATTTTTTCTGCTTTACAAACAGATCCGCCAGTGTGGTGTAATACATTCCCTTCAGTGGCCTGGACGATTCATTCGTTATGTCCATCTCGTTAAGTATCCGGTACGAATCGCTATATTTGCCGGTCTCATTAAATAGTCTTGCAAGCCAAACTGAGGCTTCTTTCCTGATCAGAGGGTCATTTGCTTCGGTAATGCTGTAATTCAGAACCGCCTCAGCTTCAATGAATTCGTGTTTGAAAAATCGTGATTTTCCGATGAGAAGGTAGCTGTCATCGACCCATTCATTATACTCCTTTCTGTTCATCAGATCAATTTCAGAAGGAGGTTGTTTCCCTTTTTCTTTTGTTTCGGGCCGGGCAGTTATCGATTTTAATGAGATGAGCTTGGAAGCTTTCTGGATGGCCTTTTCCATATCGGAATTGCACCGTGACGCCGAAGCAGGATCACTGTATTCGAACACCTTCAACAATTCGGCATAGTCGTCGGTATGGCCGTTGGTAACCTTAAAAAGACCTGCCTTAAAACTTTCATAGCCATTAAAATAGATATTATACCTGGCTGTAAGTCCATGATAAAACCTGGATGCTCCCGTGTTTTTTTCGACCGAACAGTTTATCGGCAACAACGCCAGCAACAGGAGTGCCAGATATTTATATGATGCTTTTACTGAAGGCAATAGATAACTTTTAATACTATAAACTTACTAAATGTGAGTATAGTATTTCAAAAGTAAATAAAATTGGGAAGCAGTGTAATCAGGCAGATACAACTCTTTTGATCTCCGGAACCTCTTTCATTATGGCCTGTTCCACTCCTGCTTTCAGAGTCTGCATGCTGAAGGGGCATCCGTGACATGCACCGGTAAGCTTCACTTTGACTGATAAATCATCACTTACTTCCAGCAATTCGATATCCCCCCCATCAGACTGAAGGTAGGGCCTTATTTTTTCAAGCGCTTTTGAAACCCGTTCCCTGATGCTCTTTATTTCTGACATTTTACAGTGGTTATTTTTATTTAATTTAATTATAAACAGACCGCAATGTTACCAATTTTTTATTGCATAACAAAATGATCAGGCAAGTTCAGCTGAAGGATCCCAGAAATTTTCCTTAAAATTCTGTACCCTGTCATCCTCAACAATGATACCCTCGTTTTCGAGAAGCTGTTGCATGGTTGTGGAGTTGCCGAAATGATGCTTCCCGGTAAGGAGTCCGATACGGTTTACTACCCGGTGAGCGGGGATAAACTCCGGTCTTGAATGGCACACGTTCATTGCCCAGCCTACCATCCTGGCCGATCTGCCTGATCCAAGGTAACGTGCAATTGCACCGTATGATGTTACATGTCCGTAAGGTATGAGTTTTGTAACCTCATAAACCCTGCTGAAGAAGTCGCTCTCTTTTCTGGTACTCTGACGTTTCATCATCAATGATCCTGTTTTTCTCAAGCCTGAAAGAAATGTAGTGTATTTTAAGACCCTCTTTCAGGAAAAGACTTTCGTAATGAGTACTAATAGTAAGTATCTCATCTCCGGACTTTTCCGAATACAGGTCGGAGGTAGCCGTAATTATTCTGAGATTATTTCTTTCAGCCAGTGATTTTGTATAATTGAAAAGTTCAGTGTTATCGGTTTTAAGGTGAATTACCCCGTTGTTTTTAAGAAAGTTCCGGTACTGGTTCAGGAACCATGGGCATGTCAGTCTCTTGTTTGAATTTCTATTTCCGGGATGAGGATCAGGGAAGGTTATCCAGATCTCATCAACTTCATCCTTTCCAAAAAAAGAACTGATAAATTCAATTCTTGTTCTCAGAAATGCTGTATTGCCTATTGTTCTTTCATTTGCGGTCCTTGCTCCCCGCCACATCCTTGCCCCTTTAATATCAATTCCGATATAATTATTTCCGGGGAATCGTTCTGCGAGTCCGATCGTATATTCTCCTTTCCCGCAGCCAAGTTCGAGTATTATTGGATTTTCGTTGCGGAATATTTCTTTATTCCAGTTTCCCTTAACAGTGTGATCTTTTCCGTACACCTCTCCGGTTTCAGGCTGAATTACATTTCTGAAAGTTTTCAGTTCAGCCCATCTGGCCAACTTATTCTTTCCCACAGCTTAAATTTATCTGCCTGGTTTTTCGATTCTCAATCCAAGGTCATAAACTCCCTTAAGATCACCGATACGCATCCCATGCCGGATCTTAAATTTATATATACCCTTCAACGGGAAGTAGACATTTGTTCTGTAAGGCAGGCTGAGCTCATGAATATCTCCTAAACCTTTACCGTACCAGTTGCCTTTTTCGTCGGCAAGATCATACTGAAGAGTGTCAGTATTGATTTTGCCGTCAGGGGATACAGCAGTTACAAACAGGTAGATATTACGGAAGGGATAGTCGGATCCTGTCCGGATGGTGAAGACGACATTTGTTAAATTGAAGGTGTCGGTAACCGGGAAAGTAAATTCGGGCACATTTGATAGTTCCCATGTTTTGTTCGGTATGACAACAGAGTCAGTATAAAGTGTATTGCTGCTGCATGCCGGTATCATAATCAAAAAAGGCATTATCAGAAGCCATAAAGCTTTATTTGTTCCTTTTGTCATTAAATCTCCTGTTTTTCTTTTTGTGGGAATGCCGGTGTTGATGTTTGACGGTACGGGAAGGATCAAACCTGGTAAGTGTGTTGTTCTCAAGAAGGTCCACTGAGGCAGGAGCAGTTTCCCAGGACTGTCCGGATTCAATAAGTCGTTCCGGTTTGATTCCCTTTCTGTTCATAGCCTGTATTTCCCTGACCCTCTGTACCGGAAGAGATATCAGATTGGCTGTGGAGTGAAGATCTGTAGTGTACCAGTAAATACCTTTATGGACCTCCATCTTCTGAAAATATGCTGTACTTTCCGTTGTTTCGAGGGGAACCTCCTTCTGGGGGAAGCATCTCTGGGCATCCACATAACAATCGACTTCATAGTTAAGACAGCATTTGAGCTTGCTGCACTGTCCGGCGAGCTTCTGCGGATTTAATGACAATTCCTGGTACTTGGCATGGGTAGTCGTTACTGAAATAAAATTGGTAATAAATGTACAACAGCAAAGCTCTCTTCCGCATGATCCGATCCCGCCAATTCTTCCGGCTTCCTGTCTGGCACCTATCTGGCGCATCTCGATCCTCACCTTGAATTCTTCGGCAAGAACCTTTATCAACTGCCTGAAATCGACTCTCTCATCAGCAATATAGTAGAATATTGCTTTGGTTTTATCGCCCTGGTATTCAACATCTCCGATCTTCATATTAAGTTTGAGCTCTTCGGAGATCTTCCTGGAACGGAGCATAGTCGCTATCTCAAGCTTTTTTGCTTCTTCCCACTTTTGAATATCGACGGCCTTTGCCTTGCGGTAAACTTTCTTCAGATCATCCATAGAAGGCAGTACCTTAAGCTCCTTAAGCTGTTCAAGGACAAGCCTGCCTGTCATGGAAACTCTTCCTATGTCGTGTCCCGGAGAGGCTTCAACAGCAACCACGTCACCGATTTCAAGCCTGAGATTGTTTACATTCCTGAAGAAACCTTTCCGTGTATTTTTAAACCTGACTTCGATGATCTCATTGTCATTTACACTTTCGGGAAGATTTTTCAGCCAGTTAAAAGAGTCGAGCTTATTACAGCCCGGTTTATATTTTATATCAGGCATCCGGATTTCTTCACCCGCCTGCCCCTGCAATTCTTCATTCTCTGTCATAGTGATCCAACGCTTCGGAATTCAAAGCGCAAAAATAGTGAAATAAATGCATTAATACCAATTACGGTTTTGCGGCCCGGCTTATCAGCCTGGTAACCTTCATGGCAAGGTCAAGGAATATGATCTTTGCATTACCGTTTGCCTCAACATGTGAAAAGGCAAGATTGAATTCATCGGTGAGAAGATAAATATTATTCTGGTTGATAAACGGATGGAAGTTGTCTGAAAAAGAAGCTTCGTCACCTGCAAGGAAAACGAGCCTGTTTTTAAGCTGGCCGAGTGTCATCATCAGGTTCTCCCTGAGAAGCCTTAAGGAATATGAAAGGAAATTCTTCTGGGCTTCCCTGCCGGTTGATGAAATGTTCTCTGACCAGCCTAAGAGCGACAACACATCGCGTTTCCATGCAAAACGCATAAGATTCTTGAAACGTTCAAGGTTCTGAAGGGAGGAATCTTCATTCTCGTATAGCTCTATAGCCTTGATTATATTGCCGTTGGCCACGTCAGCGATTTCAGAAGCTTTTTGTTTTTCAGCTGAGAATTTCCAGGCAATAAATTCCCTGATCTCATTATTTTTGAATCCCGGGATCCTGATGAGCTGGCATCTCGAGAGAATGGTAGGCAGCACTTTATCCGGCTCATCAGAAACCAGAAGAAAAAGTGTCCGGTCGGGAGGTTCTTCGATCAGCTTCAGAAGCTTGTTGGCTGCGGAAGGATGCATTTTTTCAGGCAGCCAGATAATCATTATTTTAAAATCCGATTCAAAAGTCTTAAGGCTAAGCTTTTTTATGATCTCTGCAGCTTCTGATGAGAAAATAAGGCCCTGTGCATTTCCTACCTCAATTGAGTCGAGCCAGCTGTTAACAGTAAAAAATGGTGATTTTCCTGCAAATTCCCTCCATTCCTCAATGAATGAATCGCTTACCGGCTCAGAATCCTTTTTGTTTTTAGTAACCGGAAATACAAAATGAAGGTCAGGGTGGATCATTTTTTCGTATTTCACGCACGACTTGCAGATTCCGCATGAATCAGTGTCAGTCCGGTTTTCACAACTTACATAGGTGGCGTATGCCAGAGCCAGAGCAAGGCTTCCGCAACCGGGAGGCCCCGTGAACAGTTGGGCATGGCTCACACGTTCCTCCTTAACTGAACGGATAAGCTTGCTGATGATCTCTTTCTGTCCGGGTATCCGTGAGAAATTCATTTAATGGTAAGGGAATTATTTTAAAGCATTTAGTGCGGCATCATAATCGGGTTCCTGCCCTATTTCGGGAACAAGCTCTGTATAAATTATCTTCCCGGCTTCATCGATGATGACAACGCTTCTGGCATAGAGTCCCTCAAACAACCCATCGAGAATATCCACTCCGTAGGCCTTACCGAACGCAGTATCCCTGAATCCTGAGAGAGTGATGACATTTTTAATGCCTTCCGCCGCACAAAAATCCCTGTGGACAAACGGAAGATCCTTCGAGATTGCCAGGACAGTTGTATTGGTCATTCCGGCAGCAAGCTGGTTGAATTTTCTCAGCGCCGCCATGCATACGGATGTGCCGAGACTGGGGAATATATTCAGGAGGAGCTTCTTACCTTCAAGTTCTGATGATAAAAGAGTGCTGAGGTCTGATCTGACCAGGGTAAAGCCGGGAGCTTTGCTTCCCTTTGGAGGTAAATTTCCGGAAGTGGTTACCGGATTTCCCTTAAGTGTAATTTTTGCCATTTCTTTTTTTTCAAAATTAGTTAAACTTTTAACAAAGGTGAAACGTTATTGAACAACCAAATGTTCACCACCCTTCAGTGGTGTAAAGGCGCATCCCCTTCTCAGCCAGCAGACGGGGATTATTGAAAAGGTCTTGATTTAATCCTCAACAGGAGCTGTCGAAAAAGTCTGTTTTCTTACTTTGTATGCTTGTGAACCCTATCCCCTGCCCTTCCCCTTAAGTCTAAGGGGAAGGGTGTAAAACCCTATTTAACAATCATTTATGCCCTCCCCTTATTTTTTAAGGGGAGGGTCAGGGAGGGGTTATAAAATTCAAAATTGTGATTAAGCCTGGCTTTTTCAACAGCCTCAAACGAAAGGAGGTTTTAATTTATTGGTGGTTAAATACTTAAATACTGAAATCCCGGGAACTTTCACAGAGGAAATCCGGAGAAGACACAGAGAGCCACAGAGAAAAAACTTATTGAATTCTAGTGCTGATATTAAGATGATTAATTGAATCAGATATTTCCAAAAAATAAGTAGGTTTGTAAAGATTATTAAACAAACTCCCAAAAAACGCTTGGTATATGAAAATGATTCAGGACTTCAATTTTAAAGGTAAAAAAGTTATTGTAAGAGTCGACTTTAATGTTCCGCTCGACAAAAAGACATTTGTGGTTACAGATGATAACAGGATCAGGGGTGCCCTGCCGACAATAAAGAAGATAATCGGCGACGGAGGATCCTGCATCTTAATGTCACACCTCGGCAGGCCGGAAGGCAGGATGGAGAAATACTCTCTCAGGCCTGTATTGCCGGTACTCGAAAAACACCTGGGCATGAAGGTACTTTTTGCCGATGATTGTCTTGGCGAGTCAGCCATTAAGATGTCAGCAGCTCTTAAACCCGGAGAAGTTCTTATGCTGGAGAATGTCCGTTTTTATCCTGAAGAAGAAGGCAAGCCCATCCTCCCCGACGCAGCAACAGATGAAGAAAAAAAGGCAGCAAAGGCTGCCATGAAAGTAAAACAGAAAGAGATGGCAAAAAAGCTTGCAGGTTATGCTGAGATCTATGTGAACGATGCATTCGGCACAGCACACAGGGCTCACGGATCGACTGCCGTGATAGCTGATTTCTTCCCTGAAGATAAAAGAATGTTCGGATTCCTCATAAACAGCGAGCTCGCAGCAATGGATAAAGTACTGAAGAGCGCTGGCAAGCCCTTTACCGCGGTGATGGGAGGTGCAAAGGTGTCGGATAAGATACTTATCATTGAGAACCTTCTGGAAAGGGTTGATAACCTGATAATCGGAGGTGGAATGACATATACATTTATCAAGGCTATGGGCGGCAAAATTGGCAATTCCCTTTGTGAGACAGACAAGCTTGATATTGCAAAGGCAGTGCTTGAAAAGGCTAAAGCAAAGGGAGTCAATCTTCTCCTTCCTGTTGATGGGCTGAATGCCGATAAGTTTGATGCTGAGGCAAATACATATATTTCTGACATTGATGACGTAAAAGACGGATGGATGGGACTTGACATTGGCGAAAAGAGCATTAAGCTCTTCGAAGACGTGATAATGAAGTCAAAGACCATACTCTGGAACGGTCCGATGGGGGTGTTTGAAATGGAGAAATTTGCCAAAGGGACAACTGCCATAGCTATAGCAGTGGCAAAAGCAACAGAGCAGGGAGCTTTTTCACTTATCGGAGGTGGCGATTCAGTTGCGGCAATAAACAAGAACGGACTGGCGGATAAGGTAAGCTATGTCTCTACAGGTGGAGGTGCTATGCTTGAATATATGGAAGGGAAAAAATTGCCAGGGATTGTTGCTATCCGGGGAGAATAAGATTCATCTTAAAAATCAATTATCTTTGCAATATTATGAGAAATACTATTTTCATAGTACTGCTTTTTTCATTGTTACTGTCGTCGTGCAAAAAAAACAATGGTACAGATACTGATACTTCGGGTACGGCAACAATAGACAATAATCTGACTCTTGATCCGAAATTACAGACTTATGTTAACTACGGATTCCTTTTCTCAGAAGCTAAACTTGTTTCAAATGTAGGTGCTCCAAAGCCTGATATTACAATTTCCAATGACGGGACACTGAATAATTTAATAATCCAGGCAAAAATAAACAGCAGGTTTTATAAAGCTGGTGAATATATTAATGCTAACCTGGCTATACAGGCATTTAATAATCTGACATCAGTTTCTGTTCCGCAATGGGAAGATTGGGCTTTTTCTATTAAACCAAACCAGGTATGGATTTTCGAAACAGCTGACGAGCATTATGCCAAGATCAGAATAATTGAGACAATATCAGAAATCAGGTCACAACCAGAACTGAACTGGAAATGGGCTGAATGCACCTTTGAATGGGTTTATCAGCCGGACGGAACATTAACCTTTCCCGGTAAATGAATCCGGCTCTTTTTAATAATATCTTTACCATAGCCGACCAGAATAGCTTTCACATGAAAATGCTGGAAGTGTTTCACTACCAGGCTGAGAACAATCTGCTATACAAAGAATTTATTGATTACCTGCATATTGACAGGAATTCTGTAAGCTCAATGACAGACATTCCCTTTCTGCCGGCAGAGTTTTTTAAGAACCACAAAATTGTAACCGGCAACAACCCTGTAGCGATGGTCTTTGAGAGCAGCGGCTCAACCGGGATATCAGCCAGCCGGCATTATGTTGCTGATATTGAGATTTATAGAGAGAGCCTGATACGGACATTCAGACTTTTTTACGGTGATCCCGCAGAGTATTTCATAGCTGCATTATTGCCTTCATATACCGGGAGGGAGAACTCCTCGCTTGTTTATATGGTAAATAATCTTATAGAAATCAGTGCCTTTCCTCACAGTGGTTTTTATAAAAACAATATCGGGGAGATGCTCACAAATATTGAAACCGCCAGAGAAAAAAACAGAAAGATCCTTTTAATCGGAGTAAGCTTTGCACTTCTTGATCTTGCTGAGAAATATTCACCGGACCTGTCAGATGCAATAGTTATGGAAACTGGCGGTATGAAAGGCAGACGGAAAGAGATGGTACGGGAAGAGCTGCATTCTGTTCTCAGAAAGGGGTTAAAGGTTGAAAAAATCCATTCCGAATACGGAATGACAGAGCTTTTGAGCCAGGCTTATTCAGAAGACGGCGGGGTCTTTTATTGTCCGCAATGGATGAAGATACTTATCAGGGATCCGCAGGATCCTTTATCCGTGATCTCCACTCCGGATAGAACCGGAGGGATCAATATCATTGACCTGGCCAACATCCATTCCTGCTCATTTATTTCCACAGGCGATCTCGGGAAGATCCATAAAGATGGTGGTTTTGAGGTGCTTGGCAGGTTCGATAACAGCGATATACGCGGATGTAACCTGCTTGTAGAGTAGGATGTAATGGTATGGGGAAAAGAGGGGGAGAAATGGAGAGGGGGAGAAAGGGAGAAAGGGAGAGGGGGAGAATTAAGACCTGCAGGATCCCAGGACCTTTATATTCCAAGCTTAATCCTTATCTCCTGTGGGATCCCGTTTTTGTTAACCATTATAAACAGCGTTTTTGCCCTGACATAGCTTTCAGACATGTTCAGATATCCGCCGAAGGAATTTCTTTCAGTGCCCCATGAGTTTTTAGTCCTGTAATAAATGGTTCCATTCTGATCCTTTACAATACCTGTAATATGCATTCCATGGTCATCAGTTGTGGAGAAGTTCTCATAACCTGCCTGACGGATCTCCTGTGTGACAGTCACCTCGGAAACATTTCCCGGATTAACTGCAACACCTTCAGCAAAGGTGAATCCATCTTCGCTTGTATCCCCGTCCCAGTTTACCGTATAACCATTCTTCAAAGAATAATCAATTATCTCAATCAGCTCATCAAGGGGGACATTATAAAAACCTGCCATAGCCCAGTTATCAGGTATTTCAAGGATCCCGCGGCTGTAAAAAGGAAAGTGACTGAAAGAAGTTATCTCAAAATAATCATTTGTATTGATGCCAAGGTTTTGAGCAAAGGTTTTCGGAGTATATGTTACCCCTTTGTATGTAAAAGATACAGGAACCTTTCCCAGGTATGTGTCTAACACTGCATCAAGAATTTTATGATATTGTTCACTTTCATTTTTCAGGCCAATGGGTACGGAAGCGACAGCGCTCAGAAACTTCTGTAATTCCCCGTGATTATGGGTTGGCGAACCGTAGTTAAGTCCTGTATATTGTTCATCGGGCACTATCCCGCGTTCAGTAAACACTCTTATCCAGTCATGCGGGTTGCTTCCCTCAGCGATATTTCCCTTGCCCATGCGCAGGTAATTGTCCCTGATTCTGTCAATATAATTATACCTTACTATAAACATTTCCGACAGGTCATATTCACCTTTACCAAGACGGAGGAGCTCCGATTCAATGAATGAGGTTGTTGCAAATGACCAGCAGGTACCTGTTCTTGACTGATTTCTGACAGGAGTGGCTTTAAGGTTGATGACAGTGGTGAACTTTAAGGCTTCCTCTGCTTCAGAACGCTGCACATCTGCGTTCTGAGAAAATGAGGGTTGGATGAATAATGCAGATATGAGTATCTTCAGAATATGATTTTTCATATTAAGTATAGTTGTGTTATTTTTTGTTTTTCACAAGGTTGTAAGAATTATCAATCCATGAAAATATTTCTTTATCCGGGATTGAGCCATCTGCCAGTATTGTATTCCAGTGTTTCTTATTCATGTGATAGCCCGGTATCACCGATGTGTACCTTTCTCTGAGCTCGATTGCCACTGTGGGATCGCACTTCAGGTTGATTGTCAGATCGCCTTCCAGGTTGGCAAGAACAAATATTCTGCCGTTAACCTTGAAAACCAGGGTGTCATCACCAAATGGAAAACTTTCAATGACAGCGTCTTTTGAGAGGCAATATTCCCGTAAGGTTTCAATATTCATTTTTCCCGGAAATTACTTTAAAGTCGGGTAGAAGGCATTTTCGATATGATCGATCACAAATGAATCACCTTTCTTAACTACAGTAATTACATCGAACCGGCTCTCTTTATCAATGTTATTCCACTTAATATAATTCTCAGCAGCAAAGATCATCGATCTCTGCTTTTCCCTGGTAATGGCCGTTCTTGGATCCTCAAGAAAATCTTCGGACCGGGTCTTCACCTCAGCAAAGACGATGAAATCCTTGTTTTCTGCTATAATGTCGATTTCAAGCTTGCCGGATCTCCAATTACGCCTGAGGATTTTATAGCCGGTATCTGCCAGGTGTTTAACTGCCTGGTCCTCACCCTGTTTGCCAAGATTATGGGATTCTGTCATTTCAGATTTCTATCAGTTTATTCCTGATCGCAAAAAGAATAAGGCTTGCAGTGTTTTTTGAGTTGGTTTTTCCGAGAAGGTTAGCCCGGTGTTTGTCAACGGTTCTTTTACTTATAAAAAGTGCATCTGCGATCTCCTGATTTGAGAAGCCTTCACAAATTTTAGAAAGGATCTCTTTTTCCCTTTTAGACAGATTGGCAGTTTTGCTTTCATGTTCGCGGTGTTTGATCTTCTGAATTACATGGTAAAGAAGTTCCTGTGAAAAATAGCTGCCTCCCTTTGAAACTGTAAGTATGGCTTCCTTCACTTCGGAGATATCTGAATCTTTCAGAAGAAATCCCTTCGCACCTGCATCAACCATTTTATAATAGTACTCTTCCTCTCCATACATCGAAAGAGCAATAATTTTCAGGTCCGGGCAAAGCTTAAGCCCTTTCCTGGTTGCTTCAATGCCATCCATTTCAGGCATGTTGATATCCATCAGTACAATATCAGCGGGAATAGTATTGACCACTTTCAGAAATTCCTCCCCGTTTGACACATCTCCTGTTACTTCAAAATCGGGGAAAGAATTCAGAAGGATCTTTAATCCGTTCCTGAAAAGCTGGTGATCATCCGCAATGATTATCTGAATTTTTTCCATTTGTTAACACTTCTGCAGGGTAGTTCCTGGTTTATTCAATCACCTTTATCAGTGCACTTGTTCCTCTGCCGGGTGTGCTTTCGAGAATGAAAACACCTTCAACAGTTTTAACGCGTGTCTCGATATTTGAAAGGCCCATTCCCTTGGTATCCTCCTTGCTGAGGGTGGATGTATCAAAACCCCGCCCGTTATCGTTAAACTGCAAAGTAACAAATTTTTCATGTTTGTTTAGTTCAATTTCGATTCTTGATGCGCCCGAATGCTGCATGGCGTTATTAATAAGCTCACATACAGCACGATAGATTACAACTTCCTTGTCATTCTCCAGTCTCTGGCTTTCCATATTCGATTTAAAATCAATCTCAACGGTTTTTGTCTGGTTGACCTTTGTGGTAAAGGCCCCTATTGCACTTGCCAGTCCGAAATTCGATAGCACATGCGGACTAAGGTTATTGGATATATCTTTAATGGTATTAATAGCTTCATTAACGAGGTGATTGGTGTTATTCAGGATACTCTTATCGGATGGATCATTTATCCTGGAACCGAGGGACGACAAGGACATCTTGACTGTTGAAAGAAGTGGTCCGAGCCCGTCATGAAGATCCTTGGCGAACCTTCTTCTTTCATTCTCCTCAGTATTGATTACTGCGTTAAGAACTCTTTTTTCAGTTCGCATGCGGTCAATTTCAGCTCTTTTCAATGAGTAGAAAATCTCCCGGATGAGAACCACACCCACAATAATCATAAATGAGACCAGCACTCCGGTCCATTCGTCTATCATCACCCACAGATCTGATGGTGTCCCGCGGATTAATTCAACCAGCTGAATGATCTTGCGCACCGCCATTAAAACAAATGACAGTGAAAGAAGGATCCATGATAGCCTGTATTTGGTCATTTTCATAAACACTAAAGCAATGGATGACGCAATGATCTGAAGTAAGATAGATATTATCAGAACTATGAGTCTTACCATATCGGGTCAGGGATTTTAGTACAAAAATAGGATAATTAATTGACGGCGCAACGGCGCAATGGCTCAGGAGTGCAACGGGTGGCGCGAAGCGGCGGGGGTTGCGCCGCTGTGCCTTTGAGCCCTTGTGCTTTTTTCTTAACTTTACCACCTCATTCAGGAAGAATGCAATTACTTTATAATATCGGGATTATTATCTTTTCGGCATTAGTCCGGGTTTCATCTCCATTTAACCATAAGGCCCGTTTATGGATTGATGGACGCAAAAACTGGTTTGAGACTTTAAATCAGAAAATTAAACCGGGAGAAAATTATATCTGGATACATTGTGCTTCGCTGGGGGAATTTGAGCAGGGGAGACCGGTCATTGA
>Ga0102851_10000995_pt1 | contig 15398 bp, 11 predicted proteins | sample Mud3Dept3metaG_FD_79558 | JGI IMG/M metagenome (GOLD analysis project Ga0102851, IMG submission 79558) | Freshwater wetland microbial communities from Ohio, USA, analyzing the effect of biotic and abiotic controls - Mud 3 Core 4 Depth 3... | ecosystem: Environmental > Aquatic > Freshwater >... | reverse complement strand
GGCAGCGGCGACGGCGGTCGCGCGTTCGGCTCCAACGGCTACGTCCCGGGCGGCGGCGCCTTCCTGACGCATCGCGTGTCGCCCGATCTCGCGCTGGGCTTCGCCGTGGCGGGCAACTTCGGTTCCATGCTGGACTACGAAGACGACTGGGTGGGTCGCTACCGCGTGCAGGACGCCGACCTCGTCGGTGTGTCCGTCATGCCGTCGATCGCGTATCGAGTGAACGACAAGTGGTCGCTCGGCGCGGGCATCAACGGCATGTACGGCATGTTCGACCAGAAGGTCGCGATCAACAACGCAGTGCCGTCGCTGGGCGACGGTCGCCTCGAGATCGACGACGACACCTGGGGCTGGGGCGGCAATGTCGGCATGCTGTACGAGCCGACGCCGGGCACGCGCCTCGGACTCACATACACGTCGGAGATCGACCTCGATTTCAGCGGCCCGGCGCAGTTTTCCGGCATCGGCCCGATCCTGACCGCGCTGCTGCAGTCGCGCGGCCTGCTCGATGCGCGCGTGGATGTCGGCGCCAAGGTGCCGCAGCAGGTGATGGGGAGCGTGTACACGGAGATCGACGACCGCTGGGCGTTGCTCGGCAACGTCGGCTGGCAGGACTGGTCGGAATTCGGTGAGGTCGAGATCGGCATCGACAACTCGCAGAACCCGGTGAGCCTCACGAACCCACTCTCGTTCGACGACACCTGGCACGTCGCAATGGGCGCGCAGTACCGCACGAGCAATCAGTGGAAAGTGAACGTGGGCCTCGCCTACGACTCGGGGTTCCAGGACGGCAACGACGTCTCGCCGCTGTTCCCGGTCAATTCCGCGTGGCGACTCGGCGCCGGCGGCGAACGCCAGGCAAGCGATTCATTCAAGTGGGGGTTCACGACGGCCCTGCTCTACGGCGGCAAAATGAACGTCGACCAGCGCAGCGCGTTGCCGCCTGCGCTCGGCGGGCGCGGCGACCTGGTGGGCTCGTACGACCAGACGCTGGCCGTCGTGCTGACCGTGTACGGCAACTGGGCCCTGTGACCGTGTGCCCTTCGCCGGCGCCGTGTTGCTGTGCGTCATTGTGTGGGCCCTGCCGGCGTCCGCGGACGAAGCTGGCGAGGCGAGCGAGGCCAGCCTTGCGATGCAGCTGTCGAACCCGGTCGCAGGGCTGATCAGCGTGCCGCTGCAATTCAACTGCGACCAGGACATCGGCCCGGCCGACGACGGGGATCGCTGGCTGCTCAACGTGCAGCCGGTCATCCCGTTCAGCCTGAACGACGAGTGGAACCTGATCTCGCGCACCATGCTGCCGGTGGTGCGGCCGTCGGACCTCTTCCCGGGCGCCGGCACGCAGTCCGGCATTGGCGAGACGGTCTAGAGCGTCTTCTTCTCGCCCAAGGCGCCGACGTCAGCGTGACCTTCCTGCAGCCGTTCCTCACCTACACGACGCCGACCCAGTGGACGTTCGCCGTCAATACCGAGTCGAGCTACGACTGGGAGAACGAGCAGTGGTCGGTGCCGGTCAACGCAAACGCCTCGAAACTGGTGCGGTTCGGCAGCCAGTTGGTAAGCTTGGGCGGCGGCGTGCGGTACTCGCTCGACAGCCCCGACAGCGGTGCCGAGGGCTTCGGAGTCAGGATCACGTTGACGCTGCTGTTCCCCCGGTAATTGCCTCGTCCACCTGGCAGGGTCCGCATGAATTCCACGCAGCTTCGAATGACTTTGCTCGTGATACTGACCGTCGGCATGGCGCCGGCGGCAATGGCCATTGAGCCCATCCCGACGACGCCCGGCTGGCGCGGCTTCGTAGTGGTGGGCGGAGGCTATGTCGACCTCACGAGCAATACCGTCGCCGGCAATAACCTGATCGACATCGGACAGCCGACCATCAGCTCGGTGGCCCAGCGACCGCGCAGCGACGATACCTTCCACCCGGTCCTCACGGGCGAGATCAACTACACCTTCGGCAACGGCTGGCAGGCGTTCTTCGGTACCTCGCTCGAGGATGCGGTCACGCTCGACGGCGTGACGCAGCTCGGCGCCCGCAAGGACCTCGGCTCCGGCGGCATCCTGCAGGGCGGTGTCCTGTTCAGCGGCATCCCCACGCAGGTCTGGGAGGACCCGTACGCTGAGGGCGTGCGGCGCGAGGAGACCGACCGCGACTCGACCGGGCTGCGGCTGCAGTGGGACCGCGTCCTCGGGACCGCGTTCGAACTCACGTTCTCGTACCGCGACATCTCGATCGACTCCGAACGCAGCGGCGAGGGCGTCACGAGCGTTGCCTGTGATGCGACCTGCCAGGACCTGCTGCGGCGCGACGGCGACCAGTACCAATTCGACGTGTCCTACCTGTACCGGCTCGGGGAGGGACAGCGCCACCTCGTGCGGCCCATGGTCCGCTACACCGTTGACGACCGCGATGGCGAGGCGATCAGCAGTGACGGCTACCGTCTACAGCTGAGCTACATCTTCCTCGGCCAGGGGTACACCGTGGCGAGCAACCTCGTCTACGGCAGCAGCAGTTTCGATGCCCGCAACCCGATCTTCGGCGCCCGCACCGACACGGACGGTCTCGTGGTGGACACCACGTTGTTCTATCGCTTACCCGTCGAGAGCGGTCGCTGGCAGGCGGTCGGCAGTGTGCTGTGGGGCGAGGCCGATTCGGACGTCCGGTTCCACGACAACGAGATCTTCATGATCAGCGCCGGGGTGATGTACCGCTTCGGTGCGCGAGCAGCACCGGCCAGCGCTGGGCAGTGACCACGCACCCGATCCAGACACAGACTGCCGCCGCGCCGGCACGCAGGGGAGAGAATATGACAACGATCGAGAATCGCTCGCCTGCCGGTGGTGCCGCGCTGGCGCTGGTCGCAAGCTTGCTCACGGTCGCGCCGGCGATCAGCGCGCAGCCTGGCCAGCCACCTCGGGCGGCCTCCGGCGGCGTCCTGGACGCTGGTGACGAGGATTACGTGCCCCTGCCTGTCGGCAGCCCGTCGCCTCAGGCGAAAGCCTATTCGCCCTACGCCGGCCGCAAATACCCGACACGCGTCCTGTGGGGCGACACCCACCTGCACAGCGCCAACTCCGGTGACGCGTTCACGACCGGCAATCGCTTCACGCCCGAGCAGACCTACCGCATCGCCCGCGGCGAGGAGGTGATCTCGGCGACCGGCCTGCCGGCGCGCCTGTCGCGGCCGCTCGATTTCGTCGTGCTGAGCGACCATGCCGAGGGCCTCGGGCTCATCACCGAGGTCTACAACGGCAATCCGGCGCTGATGGGCGACAGCACCGTCCAGCGCTGGAACCGCATGATCAGGGCGGGTGGCTCGGAGGCCTCCAGCGCGGTGACCGAACTGATCGCCGCGCAGGCGACCAGCACGCTGCCCTCGGTGCTCACCGACCCGAAGGTCGCGGGCCCGCTCATGATGTCGGTGTGGCAGCGCGCGGCCGTCATGGCCGACGAGTACAACGAGCCCGGCAAGTTCACCACGCTCATCGGCTTCGAGTGGACGCCGACGCCGGGCGGCGACAACCTGCACCGCAACGTGCTGCTGCGCGACGGGCAGGAGCGCGCGAGCCAGGTGTTCCCGTTCTCGTCCTGGAACAGCGAGGACCCGCAACAGCTCTGGGCGTGGATGGAGGCTTACGAGCAGCGCACCGGTGGCCGGGCGCTCGCGATCCCGCACAACGGCAACCTGTCGAACGGCCGCATGTACGCTGCGCAAGCCTTCGACGGCAGCGCGATCACGAAGGAGTACGCAGAGCGCCGGCAGCGCTTCGAGCCGATCCAGGAGATCGTGCAGATGAAGGGTGCCTCGGAGAGCCATCCGAAGCTCTCCCCGAGCGACGAGTTCCTGGAGTACGGCATCGCGGGCTGGGAACTCGGCAACCTGACGCTCCACGGCAAGCTCACCCCGGAGATGATGCCGACCAGCTTCGTTCGTGCCGGGTTCATGCGCGGCCTCGAGCACGAGGCGAAGCTGGGCGTGAATCCGTTCAAGTCGGGCGTCGTCGGCAGTTCCGACGCGCACAATTCGTTGCCCTTCGTCGAGGAGGACAACTTCTTCGGCAAGTTCCCGGGGCAGGAGCCCCGTGCGGACCGCTGGAAGGACAAGTCGAGCGTCGGCGAGAGCGAGGGCGGCGCGGCACGCTACACGTGGCAGTACCTCGCAGCCGGCTACGCGGCCGTGTGGGCCACCGAGAACACGCGCGAAGCGGTGTTCGACGCGATGAAGCGGCGCGAAACCTATGGCACCTCTGGCACGCGCATGACCGTACGCTTCTTCGGCGGTTACGACTACACGCCCGACGACGCGCAGTCTCGCTACCTCGCCGAAGTCGGCTACACGAAGGGCGTGCCGATGGGCGGCGACCTGAAGCCGGCCACGGGCGGCAAGGCGCCGACCTTCCTGGTCGCGGCCCTCAAGGACCCGCAGGGCGCGAACCTCGACCGCATCCAGATCGTGAAGGGCTGGCTCGATGGCTCCGGCCCGGCGCAGGAGAAGGTGTACGACGTGGTGTGGTCCGGCGACCGCAGGCCCGGCAAGGACGGCAAGCTGCCGCCGGTGGGCGACACGGTTGACGTCGCCCGCGCGACCTACACCAACACGATCGGTGCCGCAGAACTCACGGCCGTGTGGAAGGACCCCGACTTCAAGCCGGGCCAGCGCGCCTTCTATTACGCCCGCGTGATCGAGATCCCGACGCCTCGCTGGACCGCGTACGACCAGGCGCGCTTCGGCGTGAAGATGAGCGCCGAGGTGCCGATGAAGCAGCAGGAACGCGGGTGGACGTCGCCGATCTGGTATTCACCGTCCAAGTGATGAGACGCCTGCTGCGCGAACCGCTGTTGCACTTCCTGCTGATCGGCACCGCGCTGTTCCTGCTCTAGGACGCCGCGAGCGGCGGACGGGCGGACGCGCCGCGCGAGATCGTGATCTCCGAGGCTCGCATCGAGGCGCTGGCGGAGAATTTCGCTACGGTCTGGATGCGCCCGCCGACGGCTGTCGAACCGAAGGGCCTGATCGACGACTACGTCGCGGAGGAGATCTATTACCGCGAGGCGGTGGCGATTGGCCTCGACCAGGACGACACGGTGATCCGCCGCCGGCTGCGCCAGAAGATGGAGTTCATCTCGGAGGACATCGCGAATTCTGTCGAGCCTGCCGACGCTTACGAGCAACTCGGCTACCAGAAGGAGAGCCCGAGCGTGCGCAACAGCTTCCTTCAAGGCGCCTACGAGCTGCGTTCGGGCATGCCCACTGGCAACCCAGTGACCTCCTCGGGCCCGGACGTCGTGCGAGCCATGTCCACCGATCAGTGGCTGGACTTCCTCGGCATCAGCATGGATCCGAAGCGGGCCGACGGGATGCGACTGACCATCAACCTCGTGACTCCGGACAATGGCGAGAAGTACCTGATCGAGCTCAGCAACGCGACGCTCACCAATATCAAGGGCATCCAGTCTCCGAAGCCCGACCTGACGCTCACGGTCGATCGCGCGGAACTCAATCGCGTGATGCTGGGCGTGGCGACCTTCGACCAGCTCGGACAAGAGGGCAAGGCACGCTTCGACGGCGACCGCACTGCGATCTCCAAGCTGCGCGACCTGATGGTCACCTTCACGCCGGACTTTGAGTTCATTCCGGGCTCGGCCCCAGAGAAGCGCCAGGTGCCGCCGGGACGTCCGTTTGTGGTGCCGGATTTCAATCCTCACCTCATGGCCGAGTGAGGATCGTTCTCCGCTGATTCACGCCACCTTCGCGCCCGGTCCTGCTCGCCAGGACCGGGCGCGAAGGTGAGCGCCGAGCGTGGGGGTCGCGCCGGGGGCTTCAGATGATTTCGAGTCGATCCCTTGCAGCGGCTGTCGCCGTCGTGTTCGCCGCGTGCGCCCCCAGTGGCACAGGCCCAGCAGGACCCGGGCGAATGGCGACAGAGGGTGTTCCTGTACCGCATGGGCGCGGCAATGGGGAGGTTATGCGCAGATCGGCGACATCAGCGTTCCGATCGTCCTCAGCATCTCGGATCTGTTCGACGCGTTGAAATTCGGCGCCATGGCGGCCTATCGCGTCGAGAACGGCCTGTGGTCGTTCACCGGCGACGTCACCTACATGAACCTCGGCTGGAGCGCCCAGGCGCAGCAGGGGCGCGCGAGCAGCGGAATCGACGTCGAGCAGCTGACGATGATGGGCACGGTCGGTCGGCGCCTCTCGCCCTATGTCAAGGGCACGGTCTCGCTGGGTTATTTCGATCTCTCGACCGATCTGCGCATCAGGGTGCTCGAGCAACGCAGGGAGGCGAGCCGGGACGTGAGCTGGGTCGACCCGCTCGTTGGCCTCAACGTCGTCGTGCCGTTCTCAGGCAAGTGGACCTACACGCTGCGCGGGGACGTTGGCGGCTTCGGCGTCGGCTCGGACTTCACCTGGCACATGATCACGACCTTCAGGCGACAGAACACCGAGAAATTTGCCTGGCACTTCGGCTATCGCGTCGTCGCCTCCGACTACGAGGACGGCCGCGGCCAGAACTGCCAGCGCTACGACCTGCGCCAGCACGGGCCGGGGGTCGGTATCGCGATCGGCTTCTGAGCGGCCACCACGCCTGTCCGGGCGAGCAGCCACTGCTGTCTCGGTCACGGGTTCGTAACTGCATCAACCGGCCATATCCCAGCAGGCGTCGGCCCGTGCGTTGGCTTTGGCGTGCCAAACGGCGCCGGATTTGGCACGATGCCCCATGGCCGCCGCATCAAGGCTGGGCAGACAGCTTACGGAAGTGATCGCGGTGCTCGAGAAAGCCCGTGTGTCGGCGGCTTTGATCGGCGGGCTCGCGCTTGCGCCGCACGGTGTGGTGCGCGCAACTCAGGACGTGGATCTGCTCACGGACTCGAGCTCGGCCGACGCCCTCGATCGCGAGCTGACCAACCTGGGGTACCGATGTCTCCACCGGAGCGCCGATGCCGCTAACTACCTCCGCGACGAGCGGCTGGACCTGCTCTATGCGAGCCGGCCGGCGGCCCGTCGGTTGCTGGCCGCGGCCCAGCCCCGCGCCACACCCTTTGGCGCGCTGAACGTCATCAGCCTCGAAGGGCTGATCGCCTTCAAGCTGCAAGGGCTCATCAACGACCCGCGCCGCACCCAGGATCTGGAGGACATTCGCGCGTTGTTGCGTGCAAACACGGAGACGCTCAATCGCGACGAGGTTCGGGAATACTTCAGCCTGTTCGAACGGGAGGCTTTGCCGATGAACTCCTCGCCGAAATCGACTGATTCCCAAGGCCCTGCGCCTCGCCGGCACCTGCTCGTCGCCAGCGGCGGCATTCGCGTCCTTACGCAGACGATGCGAGACCCGTTCGAAGCCCTCGACGATCTGATGGTGGTCGTCGAAGCGCTCTGTCCGACGTGGCCTTCTCGCGAATCGTTCGGGACGATGCCTGACCTGCGACTGTAGCCGCAGGGGGAAGGGTACCGGTGCAACGGTTGGCAGCTCGTTCGTACCAACACCGATCCGTGCGGCGACGCCGGGTCGGAACGCCTCGATGATCACGTCCACGCCGGCGGCCACGCGCAGCAGCGCCTCGCGGCCCGCCGCCGACTTGAGGTTAAGCCTGATGCTCTTCTTGCCGCGGTTGAGGTTGCGGAAGAACACGGACTGGTCTTGCTCGCCGAGCCCGATGTGCCGGCCGGGATCGCCTTCGCCCGGCGGCTCGAGCTTCATCCGGCGGCTCCACTGGCCTTGAGGGCCTCGATCTCGTCCGGCGAGAGGCCGGCATCGCGCAGCAGTTCCTCCGTGTGCTCGCCGAGCGACGGTGCGAGACGCGAGGGCAGGCGCTCGCCGTCGAGTTTGATCGGGTTGGCGAGCACGCGGAAGTCGGGCCGCGCGGGGTGCGGCAGCGCGCGCACCATGCCGACGGCCTCGGCGAACGGGTTGTCGAGGGCCTGAGGCAGGTCGTACACCGGCGCGACGGGCAGCAGGCCCTGCAGCTGCCCGAGCCAGTGCGCGGTGGTCTCGCGCCCGAACTCTGCGTCCAGCACGGCAGTGAGCGAATCCCGGTGCTCGCGGCGCGCGATCGCGTCCGAGTAATGCGGGTGCGTGGCGAGGTCCTCGCGGCCGAGTACGCCGAGCAACGCCAGCCAGAACTTGTCGGTCATGCACATCACGAAGATCCAGCCGTCTCGCGTCTGGAAGAGCTGCACCGGCACGGCCGAGGGGTGCGAGCTGCGCGGAAGGCGCTCCGTTCGCAGGCCCTCGTTGAGGTACCAGTTGCCGGGGTAGGTGAGCTGGTGCAGCGCGACGTCGAACAGTGACACGTCGATGTCGCGGCCGCGGCCCGTCTTCATGGTGCCGACCAGCGCGGCCAGCACGGCGACGGCGGTGGTGATGCCGGTCATGTAGTCGATGATCGACAGGCCCATGCGGGCCGGCGGCGTGCCGGGCTCGCCGGTGAGGTGCAGGTAACCGGCCTCGGCCTGCATCAGGTAGTCGTAGCCCGGCCAGCCCTTGCGCTCGTTGTCGCGGCCGTAGGCCGAGAGGTGGGCGCACAGGATGCGCGGGTTCACCGGCCCGAGCGCCGCATAGTCGAGCCCGAGCTTTTCCGGCTGGTCGCCACGCAGGTTGTTCAGAACGACGTCGGCGGTGCGCACCAGCCTGCGAAAGGCATCGTGGCCCTCGGAGCGCTTGAGGTTGAGCGCAACGCTCTTCTTGTTCAGGTTGAAGGTCTGGAAGAAATGGCTGTCGTGCGGCCCGAGGAAGCAGGGCCCCATGCCGCGCGTGGCGTCGCCCCCCTGCTCGTGGTTCTCGATCTTCACGACCTCGGCGCCGAGGTCCGCGAGGTACATCGAGCCGAACGGTCCGGCGCCGAAGTTCTCGAACGTGAGAACGCGGATGCCTGCGAGCGGCAGTACCGGGCTCACACGCGACTCCTCTCGACCCGCCGGCGCGCCATGACGATGCGCTGCATTTCGTTCATTCTTTCGCGGGTGCTCGTCGGCGCCGGGCCGGCAGCTGATATAGCACCGGCCCTGGCCCCGCACAATCGACGAAAGGATCGAGGCGGGGGCGGCCCCGCCTAGACTCCGATGCACCGGCTCAGCGGGGGACGCGGGTCCGGATCCGCTCCACCTCGAACACCGCCATCGTCTGCGAGACCTCGTTGCCCACCAGCAGCAGCGGACGGCCGTTCGGGCTGTCCTCGGCACTCACGAAGGTCACACCCTCGGCGCCGGAGTCGTCCTGTCCGGGCAGCCTGTCGTTGCCGAACGAGCGCGTGTTGAGGTACTGGACGAACTGCGGGGAGCGCGGGTCGCTCACGTCGTACACCATCAGCGTGCCGATGCGCTCGAGACCGATGAAAGCGTAGTCGCGCGGACCGACGCGACCGACGGTCACGCCCTCGGGCTCCGGACCCTTGTTGTCGCTGCGGCTGTCGAGAGTCGTATCCGTGTTACTGGCGTTGAAGAAGGCGGGATAGGACGAGGCCGTGATCTGCTCGAACTCATCGCCGCTGTCCCAGACGAGGCCGACGTTGGGCGCCGTGGGCGAGGCGGAGGCCGCCAACCGGGCCGGGTCCCACACGGAGAAGGAGCGGGCGCCGTAGGCATAGATGCGCTCGAACTGCGGATCGTCGTCCACCTCGCGCGCGCCGAGCGTGTTGGTCACGTTCAGGCGGCCGAGGTTTGCGGCATTCTTCGGGTTGGCCGGGTTGCTGGTCGGCAGCAGCGCGCCAGGGAAGACCGTGGTGTCGAGAGCGAAGCTGCCGGAGCCGACGCGGACTTCCTCGCTGAAGATGCCGCCTTCGCCGAAGCCGGGCACGATTCCGTTCGCGGTCGGGTACACGCGCGCGTCGCCCTCGTTGGCGGTCAGCAGGAACACCTCGTTGCGCACCTTGAGGGTGGCGATCGCGTCCGGCTGGAACATGCCGTAGACGGGCCAGTTCGCGATGTTGACGCGTCCCTGGCTGCTCGAGATCTCACGGTCCGACGCGTCGAACTTGTTCCCAGGCTGCGAGTGGTCCTTGAAGCCCAGCGGCAGCACCGACTCGATGCGGGCCTGGCCGATGTCCAGCATGGCGACCGCGTTGTTCTCCTGCAGCGTGACGTAGGCGCGGGGTCCCTGCACCGCGATGTACTCAGGCTCGAAGTCCTGCGCCGCATTCGACGGCACGCGCACCACCGTGCCATCCGCCTGAACGAGACGCTGCGATCCGAAGATCCGCACGCCGTGGGCGCGCAGCGCGGATTCCTGGCCGACGTAGTCGGAGAAGCCGGCCGTCCGGGCCGTGGCCGCGCCGACACCCGCGCGCAGGTCGATCACGGTGACCGAGCCCTCGGGGTCGATGGCGTAGTCCTCGCTCGGCTCGCCCTCGTTGGCGACCAGCAGGTACTCGCCGTCGGGCGTGAAGGTGACCATGTCCGGGAGCGCGCCCGCGGGCACCCGGCCAAGCACGTCGAGTGTCGCGGCGTCGAGGAACACGATGCTGCCGGGGTCGGTCTTGGTGATCGCCTCCGAGGCGACCGCGACCAGGCCCTCGTGCACCGCCACGCCGTTGACGCCGCCGCCGAATGACGCGAAGTCGATGGCGGTGATCCGCGTCGGGTTGGCCGGATCGCTGAGGTCCACGACGTCGACCGTGTTGGCGCCGGCGTTGATGGCGAACACCCGCTTCGAGGCGCGGTCGTAAGCGAGGATCTCGATGCCGGTCGTGTCCGGTACGCCCGCCGCGCTGCCGATGTAGCTGCCGAGCGAGTTGAGCTGGATCGAGAAGTCGGGCGGGCCGGCGGCGGCGGTGCCGCAGGCCAGGGCGACGGCTGCGGACAGAACGGAAAGCTTGAATTTCATCGGCGAGAGTCCTGGTCGTGGGGTTGAGTCCGGGTCGGACGAACCCGGAAACGTACGCGCCGGATTTTTCGGTTTCGTGACAGGCACGGCCGGGGCGAGACGACCCGGGGTTCGCGTGGCGACATCGCAACCCCGGGACCGCGGAGGTCCGGTATCATCCCGGCAGACCGCAAAAGGCACGACTCAGCCGCACCGCGCGGAATCACGTCAGTAACGGCACTCCCCAGCGCGACCCGCGCCATGGCCCGCAAAGGCATCTTCTTCCCGCTCAAAGACGCGGCACTGCGCGACGATGTGCACGTGCTCGGCGGCCTCGTGGGCGACGTCCTCAAGGATCAGTGCGGGCCCGAGCTGTTCGCGGCCGTGGAGGGCGACCGCCTCGCGGCCATCGGCCGGCGGCAGGGGGACGCGGACCAGTCGGTCGAGCTCGTCGTACGGACCCAGGGCCGCACGCCACAGGAGGCCCTGTCGCTGGTCCACGCCTTCTCCACCTGGTTCCAGGTCGTGAACCTCGCCGAGAAGGTGCACCGGGTCCGCCGCCGCCGGCAGTACATGAACGACAGCAGCACCCCGCAGCCGGGCGGGCTCGAGGAGTGCTGCGCGCGGCTCAAGGCGCGCGGCCTGACGCTCGAGCAGGTCGTCGGACTGCTCGGCCGGCTGCGCATCGAGCCGGTGTTCACGCCCCATCCCACCGAATCGACGCGCCGCACGCTGCTGCGGCAGCGCCAGCGCATTGCCCGCCTGCTCACCCAGCGCCTCGACCCGAGCCTCACGCCGGGCGAGCGGCGCTCGATCATCGAGCGGGTGCGCACGGAACTCACGACCGGCTGGCAGACGGCGGGCAGTTCGCGCGAGCGCCTGAGCGTCGCCGACGAGCGCGAGCACGTGCTGTTCTTCCTGGTCGAGGTGATCTACGAGGTCATCCCCGGATTCTACGAGGAGGTCGAGGCCGCGCTCTCGGCTGTGTTCGGAGCAGCCGCCGCCGCGGTGCACGTTCCCGAGATGCTCTTCTTCGGCTCGTGGGTCGGCGGCGACATGGACGGGCACCCCGACGTCCATGCAAAGACCATCCGCGAGAGCTGCGCGCGTCACCACCAGCTGATCGTCAACCGCTACTTCCTCGAGACGCAGACGCTGGCCGAGCGCCTGAGCCAGAGCAGCAGCCGCGTCGAGGTGTCGCCCGAGATCGCGGTGCGAATCGAGCAGTACCGCAGCCTCGTTCCCGGCGCGCGCACCGCCACGCCCGCGAGTCACGACCGGATGCCCTACCGAGTATTCCTCGGGCAGGTCGCCGAGCGCCTGCGCGCCACCTACGAGGGCCGCTCGGGGCACTACGAGCGCGTCGAGCAGCTCGTCGCCGACCTCGAGTTGATCGCCGGCAGCCTGGCCGCGCACCAGGGCGAGTACGCGGGCCTGTTCCACGTTCGCCGCATGCTCCGGCGCGTGCGCACCTTCGGCTTCCACCTCGCCACCCTCGACGTCCGGCAGCACGCCGACGTGCACCGCGAGATCGTCGGGCGCGCGCTCGCCGAGGACGGCTGGGCCGAGCGGACGCCGGAAGAGCGCCGGCTGCGGCTCGACACGGCGCTCGAGCGCGACGAATCGCCGGTGGCTGCGCTCGACGCGGCTGCGAAGCGCGCACTGTGGGTGCTGGAGGCGATGGAGTTCTGCGGCCATCGCTACGGGCGGCCGGCGGTCGGATCGTACGTCGTGAGCATGGCGAGCGACGTGGACGACGTCCTCTCGGTGCTGCTGCTCGCGCAGTGGGCCGGCCTCGCGGACGGTCCGGACGGGGTGCTGCCGCTCGACGTCGCGCCGCTGTTCGAGTCCGTCGCGTCGCTCGAGAATGCGGGCCCCATCATCGAGCGGTTGTTGGGCGACTCCGTGTATCGCGCCCACCTTCAGGCGCGCGGCAACCGGCAAATCGTGATGATCGGCTATTCCGACAGCAACAAGGCCGTCGGAATCGTCGCCTCGCGCTGGCTGCTGCGCGAGGCGCAGGCCGCGATGGTCGAGGCCTGCGAGGCCGCGGGAGTGGACCTGCTCGTGTTCCACGGTCGCGGCGGATCGGTCAGCGTGGGCGGGGGTCGAACGGAGGGCCTGGTGCGCAGCGCGCCGCCCGGGGCGATCGGCGGACGCCTGCGCGTGACGGAGCAGGGCGAGAGCGTGAACGAGCGCTACGGCCTGCGGCCGATCGCGATGCGCAGCTTCGAGCGCAGCGTGAACGCGGTGGCCCTGGCCGCAGCCGGTCAGCCCGCTCCCCCGGCGCCGGACCCGCGTTGGCAGGAGGCGCTGACCCTCTTTGCCGAGGCGAGCCGGCGCGCCTACCGGGCGCTGGTGCACGAGGACAGCGCCTTCGCGGACTATTTCCAGAGCGTCACGCCCGTGGACGTGATCGAGCGCATGCAGATCGGCTCGCGACCGGTGACGCGTGCCGCCGGCGGTGGCATCGAGGCGCTGCGCGCCATTCCGTGGATGTTCGCGTGGTCGCAGAGCCGTCACATGCTGCCGGGTTGGCTCGGGGTCGGCAGCGGCATCACCGCCGTGAATGAGCGCTTCGGGCCGGACCTGCTCGGCGAGATGTATGCCCGCTGGCCGTTCGTCGCGACCTTGCTCGACGACGTCGAGGTGGTGCTCGCGAAGGCCGACATGGGCATCGCCGAGTTCTATGGCCAGCTCGTGCGGCCGGAGCACGAGCGCCTCGGGGCCATGATCCGGCGCGAGTTCGACCTCGCGGTCGAGCACGTGCTGGCCGTGAAGGGCTGCGCCCGGCTGCTCGACTCCGAGCCGACGCTGCAGCGCTCGATCCGCCTGCGCAATCCATACGTGGATCCCATCCACCTCATGCAGGTGGACCTGCTGAAGCGCTGGCGCGAGTCCGGCCGCGAGGACCGCGAGGTGTTCGACGCGCTCGTCGCATCGGTGAACGGCATCGCGCAGGGGTTGCAGGGCTCGGGCTGATTGCAGCATTCCCTTGTTGACTCTGCTGTGACGCTGCACTAGCGTCCGATGCGAGCAGATGCACGCGCGGCCACCGCCGCGCCCCGATCAAACGAGGGAGTCTCAATGGCAGCGAAGAAAAAGGCGCGTTCCAAGGTGAGCAGCAAGGGCACGAAGGCGAAGACCAAGGTTGCGAAGAGAAAGGTGACCCGGGCCGTGGCAAAGACCAAGGCCAAGGCCAGGGTTTCCAAGGCCAAGGTGGCCCGGAAGCAGGCCGTCACGAAGGCCAAGGTCAAGAAGTCGGTGTCTGCAGCGCGTAAGTCGGCGAAAAAGGTGCCGTCGCGTATGTCGAGGCAGGTGACTGCGGTCCGCAAGGCCGTCCAGAAGGCGCCGGCGCAGGCCCGCGCGGCGGTCAACAAGGCCGTGAAGCAGGCGAAGAAGATGCCGCCCAAGGCCCGCAGGACCGTGGTCAAGGCCGAGAAGCAGATCGCCAGGACCGTGACCACGATGAAGAAGAAGGCCGCGGCGGGCGCCAAGCAGGCCGAGGCCGCAGTGTCGAAGGCCCAGGACTCGGCCGAGAAGACGGCCACGAGCCTGATGGACCAGGCCAAGGACCTCTTCCAGAAGGCGAGCGACGCGGTCGAGACGGCTGTCGAGAACGTGATGCCCGGCCAGTCGAAGTAAGAATTGGCAGCCCACGGCCGCCCGACTGCGGCGGCTGGTCAGCAAGGCCCCGGCGGAATTCCCTCCGGGGCCTTTCCTTTTTCAGCGGGTCACCGGGCCTCGCGGCCGGGCGAGACCACGATGCAGGAGCGCCGTCTCGACAGGTGTGCGGGGAACCCACCGGCCGGCACGCAACCCTCGCCCGGCGCCGCGGCGTACCCGGGATCCCAAGGCATCAGGACCCTGAGCTCGCCCGCGGAGGCGTCGATGCGCGGCATCACGGGCGGCACCGCGCGACCCCGCTCGGAGGCCAGCATGGCCTCGAGGCTGCCGTGCCGCGCATGGCTCTCGGCGAGGTCCTCGAGGGTTAGCAGCGTCGGCGGCACCACGCGGATCTCGCCCCGCTCGATCGCATCGGGCGCCCGGGCGGGTCGGACCCACGCGTGGTGCGTGAGCTCCGACAGGTCCGCGCTCACCGCCTGCCCGGGCGGTACCGCAATCGCGAAGAACCGCGTGTCGAACCGCTTCGGCTCGATCGACGGCGTGATCCAGTGCGACCAGTAGACGAGCCGGTCGACGTCGAGGTAGAGATCCTCGTTCTCGAGCATCGTGACGAACGCGGCGGCTTCGCTGGCCACCGCTGCACGGCGCGCCTGCAGGGCCTCGACGCGTGCCGCCTGGCACGGACGGCCCCGGGCATCGCGGGCGAGCAGCACGCCGGCTTCCTCGAACGTTTCCCGGCAGGCAGCCACCCGCAGCGTCAGGGCCTGCCCGGCGGGCACCGGCTCGCCCTCGAGCGTCTGCAGGTGATCGCAATCTGCGGCTCCTGAAGACGGCGCGAGGCACCTGCAGGCGGCGGCCGAGGCGTCGGCGGCGTCCACGCGCCCGCCCGGGAAGACCCACATGCCCGCCATGAACGACAGGCCGGTGCCGCGGCGCATCATCAGCACCTCGAGCTCGGCCTCGACCTC
>Ga0102851_10000993_pt1 | contig 15435 bp, 14 predicted proteins | sample Mud3Dept3metaG_FD_79558 | JGI IMG/M metagenome (GOLD analysis project Ga0102851, IMG submission 79558) | Freshwater wetland microbial communities from Ohio, USA, analyzing the effect of biotic and abiotic controls - Mud 3 Core 4 Depth 3... | ecosystem: Environmental > Aquatic > Freshwater >... | reverse complement strand
TGCATTGAGCCGCCGGCACTAAAGCGGCGCGCCCGCGCCGGCTTGAAAAACGCCCGTTTCACCCCCAGATACGCCAGTAACGGCGGGATCCGCTCAACCAAATCGCGGGACGGGCGTTAATACTCTTATGAACATCGTTTACAACAGCGAAAACTACTACGTCGTGGAGTACCCGCAGCAGCACGGCTACGAGGTGGTCGACAAGCATGCGAGCCGCGGCACGTTTTTCCAGGGCGATGTTGCCGAGAAATTCCGTGCGTCGATGGTGGGTGCGTTCGGCGAAGATCCGTCAGCCGAGCATGTCGACGAGTTTCTTGCCGATTTTTGCGGTCCGATCAGTTTTCCGATGACGATGCATTGAGCGGCGCCGTTGCGCCGAGCTGCAGATGCCCGCTGACCAGCGCTTCCAGCGCCTGTGCGACTGTTTCGTCGGGTATTCCATCGGCAACCACCATGCGCCTGACGTTGTAACGCCTGCCGTCGGCGCTCTCGCTCCACGCCGGCCGCGTCAGCGCGACGAGCCGGTAGTAGCTGGCGCCGCCGAGCCCGCGCGGCGCCGTCGCTGTTTCCTGCTCGAGCGCTGCAATGGCGGCACGCGGCAGCGCGCGATCGCGCACCTTGATGCCGCACACGCGCCGCACCGCGTGTATCCCGTGCGTTCCCGCGTCGACCGTGAGTGAAGTCGAGACCGCGAACAGGGCGACCAGCACGAATGCGGTGCCGAACAGCAACAACGGGTAGACGAAAGCTGCGGTCAGCACCAGCGTCAGCAGCGCTGCCGCGTCGTGTTTGCCGGTCGGCGCAAAAGCGGCGCTCGCGATCAGCGCCGGCACGAGCAGCGCAATTCCGGTCAGCGCGAGCCGCAGCGCCAAGCGCCACGCGCGCAGCGGCGGGAAATAGAGCCTGATTCCGGACGGCGTGCTGGCAACCCGCACGATCTCGTCCGGCCATGGTCGTGACGATCGGGCAGTGTCGTTCATTGCTGGCGTCGCGAGGTGGCCGGCTGGCGCTGCAGTGCAGCTCAGTCGAGCTTGACCTTGGCGGCTTGCGCGACCTTGGCCCAGCGCGCCATGTCGGCCTTGAGGTAGGCGACGAATTCGTCCGGCGAACTGCCGATCGCGATGCCGCCCATTGCCGTCATGCGCTCCCGGGTTTCCGGCAGGCGCATCAACCTAGCCAGTTCCTGATTGATCTTCATCACGATCTCGCGCGATGCGCCCCCGGGCATCACTACGGCATTCCACGAGCTGCCTTCGAATCCCTTCACGCCGGCCTGCTCCATGGTCGGCAGATCGGGCAGCGGCGGAAAGCGCTCCCGGGTGGAAACGGCGAGGGCCCGCACCTTGCCTTGTTTTACGTAGGGCAACGCGGCAATGGCGGTGCTGAACCCCGCTTCGACCTGCCCCGAGATCTGGTCGATCATCGCCGGCGCCGCGCCTTTGTACGGGATGTGCACCATGTTGATGGCGGCAAGCATCTTGAACATTTCCATCAGCATATGGGGACTCGTGCCGTTGCCGGTCGAGGCATAACTCAGCGCACCCGGCTTGGATTTCGCGAGCTTGATGAGTTCCTGCACGTTTTTGGCCGGCACCGACGGATGCACCATCAGCAGGCTCGGCAGCGTGGCGAGCAGCGTCACATGAGCGAAGTCCTTCACCGGATCGTACGGGAGCCTCGAATAGATGCTGGGCGAGATGCTTTGCGCGACGGTGAACATGCACAGCGTGTAGCCGTCGGGCGCGGATCTGGCGCACATCTCCGCGCCGATGTTGCCGCCGGCGCCGCCGCGATTGTCGGCCACCACCTGCACGCCCCAGCTCTTCGCCAGGGTATCCGCCGCCATGCGCCCCACGATGTCGGTCGGGCCGCCCGGCGGAAAATTGATAATGAACCGAACCGGCTTCGATGGGTACGTTTGCGCGGCAACCGGAAACGCAGCGAGCGACGCCAGCGCAAACAATGCAAAACTCAATCGCGTTTTCATCCAGCCCTCCCAAAAGTTCGCAATACGGTGCGACAGGTAGCGCAGGCGCCTCGCCTGCAGTCGTTTATCTGAAATCAGCTATAGGATGGCAGGCGAGGCGCCTGCGCTACCTGCTGACCGGTCATCGGCACGACATCGATTGCATTGCCGGCCCGCGCGAAAAAGCGTTTCAGAATATTGTAGGTGTCGAGATCGAACACGGGTTTGGCATCGAGCGCATGCAGTTCATGCTCCGCGCGCACCGTGCCGAGGTAACACCAATGATCGAGCACGTGCAGGTCGGTGCGCCCGGCGCCGGCTTCGCGCACCCCGATGCGCCCCTGGTACGGCCACGCCTGCAGCTTGAGTCCGGACAGCGCCTGCGTCAACCTGAGGTCGTGCCGGGCGCGCGATTCCTTGCCGGCGCATACGCCGCGGCAGCGCTTGATCTGATGCGCGAAGCAGGGGCCGCGGCCTTTTTCGAGACCCGTCGCAATCAGGCACAGTTCGAACGCCTGCGCCAGGTTGCGTAGCGCATCGAGCGCCGTGCGCCTGGTGCGGAATAAACCGTAAACGTGGGCGGTGTCGCGGAAATCAACGTCGGCCCCGCTGATCAGCTGCAGCGCCTGGTGCTGCGCGGGGTTCCACGCGAATGCGTACCAGTCGTTGTTGCGCCGCAGCTGCCGGTTCAGGGTCGGCAGCAGCTGCTTGACCAGCCGCGCTTCTTCGAGCAGCGCGCCGAGCTCGCCGGCCGTCTCTTTCCAGTCGATGCGCTTCACCTGCTGCACGATGCGCATGTCTTTGGCCAGCCGGTGGTCGCCGGAAAAATGCGCCAGCACGCGCGAGCGCAGATTGACGCTCTTGCCGACGTAAAGCGGCAGGTCGTTTTCGCCATAGAACAGATAGACCCCGGGAGTTTCCGGAATCTCATCGAGCACCAGCTCCGAGAGGCCGGGGGGCAGCGTTGGCGATCTGATCTGCGCCGCGGCGGCGGCTGCCAGCGCGTCATCGCCGAATTCGCCGCGCCAGATCTGTGCGAGTTCCCACAGCACGCGCGCATCGCCGAGCGCGCGGTGACGCGCGCCGCAGGCCACACCGTGGCGCTCCATCAGGCTGTCCAGGTTGTGGCGCGCGTGGCCGGGGAAAAGCTTGCGCGAGAGCTTGACCGTGCACACTACGTCCGACGCAAATTTCATGTCGAGCCGGCGGAACTCCTGCTTGAGGAATCCGTAATCGAAGCGCGCGTTGTGCGCGACGAGCAGCTTGCCGTCGAGCCGGGCCTTAAGCCCGGGTGCGACCTCGGCAAAGGTCGGCGCGAGCGCCACCATGTCGTTGCTGATGCCGGTCAGCGCTTCGATGAAAGGCGGGATGCGCGCCTGCGGATTGACGAGCGTGCTCCATTCGCCGACCAGGCTGCCGCGCTCGACCTCGACCAGGCCGATTTCGGTGATCCGGTCGAAACTCGCGGTGGCGCCGGTGGTTTCGAGGTCGAGAAAGATGAGCGGACGGTCTAGCATCGCGCCGCTGGGATGAGCTGCTGGGGCAACTGTTGCATGTAGGGCAGCGCTTCCTAGCTCATGCTGATGCGCGAGTGCACGAGCGTGCCGAGCTCGTGCAGCCGCATGCCGAGCCGGTAAGTGCCGGGCTCGATGCGATCGACGACGCGGTTGCGCACCATCACGCCGAGGATGCGGTGGGCGGTCGACGGATGCAGCTGGGTTTCCTGCGCCAGCTCTTTCAGATTGACCGGCGCATCATGACGCGCGAGCGCATCGAGCAGGCTCATCATGCGCTCGATCACCTGGATGGATGGTTTGGCGTTCGGTTCTGCCACGGCGGGAGATTGGGGTTTATTGGAGGCACCTTTTGCCGAATTTTACATTATGAAATCACCGCGGGCAATTGCGGATTGGCGACTATAATTGAAAAATGCGCGTCGGCCTTTTCGTTACCTGTCTTGTTGACCTGATGCGGCCGAGCATCGGCTTTGCCGCGCTCAAATTGCTCGAGGCCGCCGGTTGCGAAGTGGTGGTACCCCCGACGCAGACGTGCTGCGGGCAGCCCGGCTACAACTCGGGCGACCGCGCCTCGGCGCTGGCGCTCGCGCGCAAGGTGCTCGCCGAGTTCGAGGATTGCGACTACGTCGTTGCGCCGTCGGGATCGTGCGCCGGCATGATCCGCACTCACTATCCCGATTTGTTTTCCGGAGAGCCGCGCCAACTCGAACGCGTCAGGCGCCTGTGCGAAAAAACTCACGAACTCACCGATTTTCTCGTCAATATCGCGAAGCTCGAGCGCGTTGCCGCAACGTTTAACGGCACCGTGACCTACCACGATTCATGCTCGGGACTGCGCGAGATGGGGGTGAAGTCGCAACCTCGCGCGCTGCTCGCCAAAGTTGCCGGATTGACGCTGCAGGAAATGAGCGAGGCCGAAACGTGCTGCGGGTTCGGCGGCACTTTCGCGGTGAAGTTCGGCGAGATCTCGACCCGGCTCGCCGACAACAAATGCGAGCACGCGCTCGCGACCGGCGCCAATGCAGTCGTTCTCGGCGATCTCGGCTGCATGTTGAATATCGAAGGGCGGCTGCGGCGCCGCGGCGACACCAGGACCAAAGTGCTGCATGTCGCCGAGGTGCTGGCGGGCGACGCGTCATGAAGATTGCGGTGATGGGCTCGGGCGGCGTCGGCGGCTATTTTGGCGCGCGGCTCGCGCAGGCCGGCTGCGAGGTGTCGTTCATCGCGCGCGGCGCGCATCTCGCCGCGATGCGCGAGCATGGGCTCAAAGTCGAGAGCCCGCTCGGCGACATCCACTTGCCCAAGGTACGGGTGACCGACGACCCAGGTACGCTGGAGCCGGTCGATCTCGTGCTTTTTTCGGTGAAGCTGTGGGATACCGAGGCCGCAGCGGCATCGATCGCGTCGCTCATCGGGCCGGATACCGGCATCGTATCGTTCCAGAACGGCGTGCAGAAAGACGACATGCTGCGGCGCAGGTTCGGCGCCAAGGCGGTGATGGGGGGCGTCGGCTACATTGCCACCAGGATTGGGCGGCCCGGCGTGATCAAGCACAGCGGTGTCATGCAAAGGCTGGTATTCGGCGAGTACGACGGCAGGCGTTCGGCGCGCGCGGAAGCGTTGCTGCAGGCGTGCAAACGTGGCGGCATTGATGCCGAATTGAGCGGCGACATCCGCCGCGAGATCTGGGAAAAATTCGTGTTTCTGGTCGGTTTGTCGGCAACGACGACGACGATGAGGCTGCCGATCGGGCCGATCCGCGCGAACGCGCAAACGCGCGCGTTCCTGCTCGACATCATGCGGGAAGTGGTAGCGGTCGGACGGGCACACGGTGTTGCGCTGGCTGCGGACTATGCGGAGCAACGCCTCGCGTTTTGCGACGGCCTGCCGGCCGACATGACGTCGTCCATGCACCACGATCTTGAGGGGGGCAAACCGCTCGAGTTGGCGTGGCTGAGCGGCGGGGTCGTGGAATTGGGCGAGGCCGCGGGCGTGCCGACACCTGCCAATTGCGCCGTGCGCAACATCCTGGCGCTGCACGCGCAGGGACGCGGCACATAAGGTTGCCATGCAAGTCACTTCCATGCATTTCAAAGAGCGCGCCGGCGGAAAACTCGCCGATGTGAAACTGCAGTCCGCGTTGCGAAAGCTGCAGAACAATTTCGTCAGGGGCCGCGCCGAGCGCGTGCTCGAGCTCGACAATTTCGAGGAGATCCGCACCGCGGCCGCGGCGATCCGCGACCGCGCGCTCAACCATCTCGACGCCTGGCTGGAGGAGTTCGAGCGCAATGCGCAGGTGCGCGGCGCGGTGGTGCACTGGGCCGAGACCGCCGCGGATGTCAACCGCATCGTGTGCGAGCTTGCCGCCAAGTACAACGTTCGCAAAGTCGCAAAATCGAAATCGATGGTGAGCGAGGAGTGCGGCCTCAACGACGCGCTCGAAGCCGCGGGCATCGAGGTGGTCGAGACCGACCTCGGCGAATACATCCTGCAGCTCGCGCACGAGTCGCCGTCGCACATCGTGGCACCCGTGGTGCACAAGAGCCGCGACGAGGTGTCCGATCTCTTTCACGCAAAACACGGGAAACCGCGCAAGACGGGAATCGCCGAACTGTGCCGCGAGGCGCGGGAGACGCTGCGGCCGCATTTCCTGACTGCGGACATGGGCATCTCAGGGGCCAATTTCATCGTCGCGGAAACGGGTTCGACGCTGATCGTCACCAACGAAGGCAACGGCCGCATGGTGACCACGCTGCCGCGGGTGCACGTCGCGATCACCGGCATCGAGAAAGTGGTGCCGACGCTGGAAGATGCGACCACACTGCTGCGTCTGCTCGCGCGTCACGGCACCGGCCAGTCGGTCACCAACTACATTTCGGTTACGACCGGCGTGGCGCAGCCCGGCGAGGCGGGCCCCGCTCACTTCCACATCATTTTGCTCGATGGCGGGCGCACCCGACTGGTCGGCAGTGACCTGCAGGAGATGCTGCGCTGCATCCGCTGCGGCGCGTGCATGAACCACTGCCCGGTGTATCAGAACATAGGCGGTCACGCCTACGGCTGGGTTTATCCGGGACCGATGGGGTCTATCCTGACGCCGACCTATGTCGGCCTCGAAAACGCGCTCGACCTGCCGCACGCGGCGACGCTGTGCAACCAGTGCGGTGTCGTGTGCCCGGTCAGAATTCCGCTTCCCGACCTGTTGCGCAAGCTGAGGGAAAAGCAGTTCGAGCGCGGCCTGCGACCGTGGGCTGAACGCGCCGGTCTCGCGTTGTGGGGCTGGCTTGCCCGGCACCCCGCGTTGTATGCTCTGGCGACGGCCATCGGTGCGCGCGTGCTGCGCCTGATGGGCGGCCGCGAACGACTGATACATGCACTGCCCCTGGCGGGTGGTTGGACCGGTGGGCGCGACCTGCCGGTGCCGCAGGGAAAAACGTTTCGTGAACTTTATGCACAAAGGAGAAGGTCTTGAATAAGCCAGTCGACATGCAGAACATCCAGACAGTGCCGTTGTGGATAGACGGCAAGCACAAGCAGGCAGCGGGCGCGCGCTCGGGCGAAATCACCAATCCGGCGACCGGTCGCGTCACCGGGCGAGTGCCGTTCTGCAATGCAGCCGACATCGATGCCGCGGTGCAAGCGGCGAGCCGCGCGTTTCCGGCATGGCGCGATTCGCCCCCGCTGCGCAGAGCGCGCATTCTGATGCGTTTTCGTGAACTGCTCGATCGGAACAGGGACCAGCTTGCGGCGCTGATTACCGCGGAGCATGGCAAAACGCTTGCGGATGCGGGCGGCTCGGTGCAACGCGGCATCGAGGTGGTCGAGTTCGCCATGGGGATACCGCATCTGGTCAAGGGCGAACATAGCGAGGAAGTCGGCACCGGTGTCGACACGCATTCGCTGCGCCAGCCCCTTGGCGTATGCGCGGGCATCACGCCGTTCAACTTTCCGATCATGGTGCCGCTGTGGATGTTCCCGGTGGCGCTTGCGTGCGGCAACACGTTCGTGCTGAAGCCTTCTGAAAAGGTGCCTTCGGCGGCGATGCGGATGGCGGAGCTGCTGAAGGAAGCCGGCCTGCCGGATGGCGTATTCAATGTCGTGCACGGCGACAAAGAGGCGGTCGATGCGCTGCTCGGTCACCCGGGCATCAAGGCGATTTCGTTTGTGGGCTCGACACCCATTGCGAAATACATCTACGAGACCGCGTCGAAAAACGGCAAGCGCGTGCAGGCGCTCGGCGGCGCCAAGAATCATGCGGTGGTGCTGCCCGACATGACCGCCAGCGTTGCAGACCTGGAATTCACGGTTGATGGGCTGATGGGTGCTGCCTATGGTTCCGCGGGCGAGCGCTGCATGTCGATCTCGGCGGTGGTTGCGGTCGGTGCGTCCGCCGACCCGCTGGTCGCGAAGCTCAGGGAGAAAGCCTCGCAGCTCAGGATCGGGCCCGGCGACAGCAAGGTGGACGGCAAGGACATGGACATGGGGCCGCTGGTCACCCGCGCGCACCGCGATAAGGTCGCGGGTTACGTCGACAAGGGCCTTGCCGAAGGCGCCAAGCTCGTACTCGATGGCAGAGGGCTGAAGGTCACCGAGCACCAGGACGGGAATTTCCTCGGCGCGTCGCTGTTCGATCACGTCAAGACCGATATGACGATTTACAAGGATGAGATCTTCGGCCCGGTGCTGTGCGTGCTGCGCGTTGACACTCTGGATGACGCGATTCGCATGATCAATGCCAATCCGTACGCGAATGGCACCGCGGTGTTTACGCGCTCGGGGGGTGCGGCGCGCAAGTTCGAGCGCGAAATCGAGGTCGGCATGGTCGGCATCAACGTGCCGATCCCGGTGCCGATCGCGTTCTTCTCGTTCGGCGGCTGGCGCAATTCGCTGTTTGGCGATCAGCACGTGCACGGCATGGAAGGCGTGCGTTTCTACACGCGCGGCAAGGTGGTCACCACGCGCTGGCCGGATGCGAATGCAGTGCCGCAGGGATTCAATATGCCGACGCTCGGCTGAGCGCCGAGCGGAGAGAGACGAGAGTGTCCCCTCGCCCCGCTTGCGGGGAGAGGGTTAGGGTGAGGGGAAATAATGGCTGCACGAGAGAACATCCTCAACCGCATCCGCGCCGCGCAAGGCCGTTCCGGCGCGCCGGCGCCGCAGGAACGCGCGGCGGTGGCCGATTACCTCAACGCGCATCCGCAGGGCCCGCGCCCGAAGTCGGACGGGGATCCGGTCGCGCGCTTTCGCGACCGCGCGCTGAGCCTCGCCAGCACGCTTGATGAAGTAACGTCGGTGGCCGGCGTGCCGCAGGCGGTTGCGGCTTACCTCGCAAGTAACTCGCTGCCGCCGGCGGCGGTGTGTTGGCCGGAGTTCGGGACACTGGACTGGCGGGGCGCGGGTCTTGCGGTTGACGCGCGCGCGGCGGCGGCAGCGGACCTGGTCGGCGTCACCGGCTGCTTCTGCGCGATCGCCGAGACCGGCACGCTCATGCTGCTGTCGGGTCCCGACACCCCGCCCGGGGCGAGCCTGCTGCCCGAAACCCATATCGCGATCGTGAATTCAAACCGCATCGTGCGCGGCATGGAAGACGCATGGGAGCTGCTGCGCGCAGAGCGCCCCGGCGCGCTGCCGCGCGCCATCAATTTTGTCTCCGGCCCATCGCGCACCGCCGACATCGAGCAGACGGTCACGCTCGGCGCGCACGGGCCATATCGGGTGCATATCATTCTGCTCGGCGCGAGCGCCATTGCCGCGTCGGGCGTTCAGGCGTCAGGTCGCGGAGGAACAAAATGACGATCGCGTGGCCATTGCGTGTGTCGATCAACGCGGTTCTCGTACGGCATGCTTGATCCCGCCGGGTTTCTTGAACACATCAGCCTACGCGCTGCCGTTGCGTTCAGCGTAGCGCTGCTTGCCCTGTTGCTGCTCGGTGACTACGCAATCGGGAGGGAACTCAGCCTGGCGCCGCTCTACCTGATTCCGGTCATGCTGATTACGTGGAAGACGTCGGCGACCACGGGGGTTGCCGTTTCCATGCTGGCCTCAGGGATGTGGGCGGCCGTGACTTTGCACGAGGACGGGACCGATCTTGCGGCCTACGTGCTGTGGGAAGCGGCGATCCGGTTGGCGACCACCGTCCTGTTCGTCGCATTGCTGTCCAGTCTGAAAGCCAGCCTCGCGCGAGTCAATCTGCTTGCCAGAAAAGACTCGTTGACGGACCTTGCCAACCGCGGCTCTTTTTACGAACTGGTGAACCAGGAAATGTTGCGGTGCAAACGCTATGGCGGTGCGATTTCCATCGCTTTCATCGACCTGGATAAATTCAAGGCGCTGAATGACCGGGCCGGGCACGACGTGGGAGACGAGGCGCTGCGCGTGGTCGCGCAAACCCTGCGAGCCCAGCTTCGATCCACTGACGTGCCGGCGCGTCTTGGGGGGGATGAGTTTGCGGTCATGTTACCGGGGATGGATGCGCGGGGCGCAAGTCAGGCGACGCAAATACTTCAGTCCCGGCTATTGAGCGCGATGGAGCATCGCGGCTGGCCCATTACGTTCAGCATCGGACTTGCGACGTTCGCCACGGCCCCTGACTCGGCCGATGAAATGATCAAGCGTGCCGATATGCTGATGTACCAGATGAAACGCGAAGGAAAAGGCGGCATCAGCGAGCACGTTTTTGCGTGACGCTGATTCAGGCGGCGTTCGCGCCTTAGAATGCCTGGTCCCAGCGGATGCTCAGGCGTATGGCCGCATTGATCAGTCCGACCATGCTGTAGGTCTGCACGAAATTGCCCCACTGCTCGCGCGTTTGCGGGTCGATATCCTCCGCCAGCAGGCCGTGCCGGTTGCGGCAGGCGAGCAGCTTCTCGAACAGTTCGCGGGCCTCCGCCATGCGGCCGATGGCGGCGAGCGCGTAGATGTACCAGAAAGTGCAAACCGCGAACGCATTGGCCGGCTCGCCGAAATCGTCCTTCTCCACGTACCGGAAAATGAAGTCCCCCCTGCGCAATTCGTTTCCGACGGCGTTGACTGTCCCGATAAAGCGCGGATCGTCTGCCGCGAGAAATCCGACCTCGTGCAGCAGCAGCAGGCTCGCGTCGAGCGCATCGCCATCGAAGGTCGCCACGAAACTGTTGCGCTGCGCGTGCCACGCGCGTTCGCACACGACGCGATGTATGCCGTCGGCACAATTGCGCCAGTAGTCGGCACGGGCAGGCAGGCTCAGCCGGATGGCAATCCGGGCGAGACGGTCGCACGCGGCCCAGCACATGACGCTGGAAAACGTGTGTATCCGCGGCGGTCCGCGCCGCTCCCAGATCCCGGCGTCGGGTTGGTCGTGGAACTCGAGCGCCCTCTCACCCAGCCTCTCGAGTTGATGAAACAGCGTCTCGTCACCGCTGCGCACCAGGCGCTGGTCAAAGAACACATGGGTCGCTGCCAGAATCGCCGCACCGTAGACGTCGTGCTGAATCTGGCAAGCCGCCTGGTTGCCGATACGCACGGGCCCCATTCCGCGATAGCCCGGCAACGAAGCGATCTCCAGTTCCTCGATCGTCGACGCGCCGGAGATGCCATAGACGGGCTGCAGCCGTCCCTGCTGCGTGCCGGCCGCGATGTTGAGGATATAGCCGAGGTGGCGCTCCATGGTACGGGTCGCGCCGAGACGGTTAAGGGCGTTGACGACAAAATACGCGTCGCGCAGCCAGCAGTAACGATAATCCCAGTTCCGGCCGCTGTCAGGCGCTTCGGGGATGGAAGTGGTCATCGCCGCGACAATTGCGCCGGTGTCCTCGTGAGTGTTCATTTTTAGCGTGATGGCGGCGCGGATAACCGCTTCCTGCCATTCGAACGGGATGTTGAGAAGACGCACCCATTCACGCCAGTAGGCGGCGGTCTGCTCCAGGAAATTGCGGCCGACTTCGACGACAGAAGCCTGAACGGTCTCGTCCGGGCCAAGCATCAGGGTCACTGCGTGCTCAAGAAAAAACGGCGTTTCTTCCAGGATTGCGGTGATCGAGGCATCGGTCGTGACCCGAAATACCAGTCCGGGCGCGACGTAGCGGATATGGTGACTGCCGTAGGTGACGCTCGGCCGCTCGGCGCCATAGCCATGCGCGGGACGGATGCGAATGCAAATGCGCGGATCCCCGGAAATCCGCTTGATGGTGCGCACCAGCGACATCGGACAGAACATGCGTCCATACTGTCTGAAGCGCGGCGCAAAATCCGTGAGCTCGATACCGCCGCCGTGGCGATCGTAGAGGCGCGTGACGAGGATCGCGGTGTTGGTAAGGTATTCCTGATCCGCGCGCGCAAAATCCACCAGTTCAACGGTGAAGAAACCGAAATCCGTCGCGGACTTGCGCTCGCGCAGCAGTGAGCAGAAGACCGCGTCGCCATCAAAGCGGGGCAGGCACGCCCAGACGATCTCGCCCAGGCGATCGACCAGGGCGCCGACGGTCGAATTTCCGATCAATCCCAAATCGAGCGTGTTCATCCGGCACGCTCGCGGGATTGCCCGCCAGGTTGCGCGGGAGCCATGGTGCCCGCGCACTGTTCGAGCCACGGGCGCACGGCGTGGACGTCCGGCAGGCGCCAGCGGGCAGCCGAGCGGCCGGGGCCCACCTTGATCGAGTGTCCATTCATCGCATTGACCACGGAAAATCCGAACTCGTCGGTCACATCGTCGCCGAGGAACACCGGAATTCTCCCGCAAAACGGACTTTCGGACATGAATTCCGAAATCGCAATTCCTTTGTCGCTTCCTTTGGGCACGATTTCGAGCACCATTTTTCCGCGCTGCAGCCGCAGATCGGCTGCTGAATTCACCCGTTCGCGCAGCAGCCGGTGCAGGTGCCCTCCCAGGCTCGGCACCTGCCGATAATGGATGGCCAGCGTAAAGCCTTTTTCCTCCAGCAGCAGGCCGGGATGGCGCGCGACGAGCGGCGCGAGCCGGCTTTTGATCTCGCCGAACCCGCGCGAGGGGGACGCGTGCCGGTGCACGACCCCGGAACTGTTGCGGCGTTCAACGCCATGCTGGCCGGCGGTCGGAAGCCGCAGCGGCGCGAAGAGTCTGTCCACCTCGCCGACCTGGCGCCCGCTGACGAGCGCGACCGCGCCCCCGGCGGCTGCATGCAGCCGCCGGAGCGTCTGCTTGAGTTCGCGTTCCACCATTACGCCTGCGGGGGTGGCGGCAAGCGCGAGCAGCGTGCCGTCGATATCGAGGAAAAAAGCCCAGTTTGGCTGCGCCCGGGGCAGAACCGCAGGCTTGGTACGATTTCTCTTTGCTGGCCCAATCACAGGCCCATTCATAACAGACACAGATGCCGGTGTAAACCGCTGCGGGCGGAAGGGGCGGCTGCAGGCAAACCGCGATCGCGTTTCCGGCTTTGGCTCCTCGCTACGGGGCCCCGGGCCGGCCGGCACTAATCGCCGACCGGCCCTGGCGCCACCCTCCTCCTCGGGGGCCAATGGGTCGAATGCTGGGCATTATGTCGAAAGAATCCGGTCGGACGTATCCGAGCGGTTGCGTACGTAAAAACACACAGGGCAATCAGGGCACGGACGCGAATTCCATGAATTTCGGGAATGATGGCGCGGCCCGGATCTGGCCGGCCGAGACGTGCAAAGGGGTGCTCGGGCAGCCGCCGCACGGCAGGCGACTGCCGGCAACCTGATGAAGGCCTCAGGAATGCTTGTCCGCAGTGAGCGCGAACCGCACCAGTTCGGCGACATTGCGCGCGCCGAGCTTGGCCATCATGCCCGCCTTGTGGACCTCGACCGTACGCGGGCTTATCCCGAGAGCGCGGCCGATTTCCTTGGCGTGCAGGCCTTGCCCGACCAGCAGCAGAACTTCCCGCTCGCGGGGCGTGAGCTTGGCAAGCTTCGAGGCGTCGTCGTTTTCGGCGGCCGCCCGCTCGAGTCGGCCCAACTCTTTCTCCAGACCTTTTTCGATCGCGGCCCGCAGGTCCGCCTCATCAAAAGGCTTCTCAAGAAAATCCACCGCCTCCGCCTGGAACGCAGCGCGCGCCGACGCCACGTCTCCGTGCGCGGTAATAATCACAACCGGCAGGCGGCTTCCGCGCGTCCGCAGTTCCGTCTGCAACTCGAGACCACTTTTTCCGGGGAGCTTGAGGTCAGCCACTACGCAGCCGGTCCACTTGTCCTGATACGCGGCAAGAAAGGCTTCGGCGCTGGCGAACGAAGCCGCGTGGTAACCCAGCAGCCCCAGCATCACCGCGAGCGAGTCGCGCATGGACGCATCGTCATCCACGATGTAGACGATGCATCCGCGGTCTGTCGCGTTACTCATCCGCGGCCTCGGTGCGCAACGTCAGGTTGAATTCGCCGTGCCCGCCGTCGACGGCATCCAGAGAGCCGCCGTGCGCGTCAACTATGGCGCGACAGATCGAAAGGCCGATTCCCATGCCGGTTGCTTTATTGGTCGAATACGGCTCGAAGAGGCGCTGCCGCGTCAAAGGCGACATACCTTCCCCGGTATCCACGACGCGAAACAGTATCCGCCTCCCTTTCAGCATGCGGGTCGATACCGTGACTGCCTTTTTCCCCGGCGGCAGGTCCGCCACGGCCTCGAATGCGTTTGCAATCAGATTGCGCAGCACCAGCTCGATCTGCACCCGGTCCACCAGCAGCGTTCGCGCGCCATTCGCACTGTCCACCCTGAATGTCACGTCCCCGGACCGGTTGAGCTTCTCGCCGACCGCGTGCGCGCTCTCCAATAGTGTAGCGACTTTTACCGGTTCGAGCCGCGTCGTCCCCGCGCGAAAGAAGTCCCGCAGCCGTCGCACGATTTCCGCAGCCCGCCTTGATTCGCGAAGCATTTTTTCGATCGTGGCGTTCAGTTCGGAACGGGCGATCGCGTCGTTTTCCGGGCGCAGCATGATCTGGCAGGCGCTGCCATAGTTGTGCAGGGCGGCAAGCGGCTGGTTGATTTCATGGGCGATCGCGCCCGCCATTTCGCCGGCAGCCGCCAGACGCAGCGAGCGCTTGAGATCTTCGACCGCGCGCGCGCGCTCGTCAACGATGATTCCCAGCGCCAGGGCCGTGAGCGTAAGCGCGGATACCCGCACCTGCAGTTCCACGACGGCAAGGGAATCCAGGGCCCCGACCTCGGCGCCCAGCACCACGCCAATCTGGACCACGCCCGACGCCGCCGCGGCGCCGCTCAGACCACCGCGCAAGGCGATCCAGATCAGGGGCAGGAACAGGAGGTAGAAAGAGCGCCGCGGTTCGGCGCCGCTATGGAACATGAAGAAAACCAGTCCGCCGAGGATGACGAACTGCAGCGCGGTTTCCGGTTTGCGCCACGACTGGATCAGATGCCGGCGCCCCGCGGGGTCCGCCGCAACCATGAGCAGCGGCGCGGTGACGAGCACGCCAACCGTGTCGCCCAGCCAGAACTGAAATACCCCGGCGAGAAACGAGTCGCCAGCGCGAAAGCCCGCGGACCAGAGTATTCCCACGTAGCAGACGCCGATGATCGCAGCGCCGGTCCCCGTGACCGCGATAAACGTCCACAGTTGCCGCGTATCGTGCAGCCTGCCGAAGAACCGAAAGCGTAACCTGAGCGCCGCGGCGATCCCGGTGTAGCCTGCAGCAAGGGTCAGCGACGTCACGATCGTAAGCGCCAAACCGGCCGGCGCATCGCGTATCAGCAATTCGGCAACGAGGATCGCTGCGAATACAACCGGTGCATAATGCAGCCCGCCGAGCAGCATCCACACGATGCTCAATGCGGGCGGCGGGTTCCAGGGCGTAATGTTGAACGGGCCGAGCGGATAAATGGAGCTCGTCCAGTCGAGGGCGACGTAGCACGCGACGAACAACACCGCGTCTCTCGCGTGAGCGGCGAGTGAACGGCGCGCACCGACTGCCCATAATTCAGCCAACGTAAACGCGCTCCACAATGCCCGATCCCGCGTATCCAATCGT
>Ga0102851_10000992_pt1 | contig 15441 bp, 12 predicted proteins | sample Mud3Dept3metaG_FD_79558 | JGI IMG/M metagenome (GOLD analysis project Ga0102851, IMG submission 79558) | Freshwater wetland microbial communities from Ohio, USA, analyzing the effect of biotic and abiotic controls - Mud 3 Core 4 Depth 3... | ecosystem: Environmental > Aquatic > Freshwater >... | reverse complement strand
TTCTTGACGGCGAGGGCCGACCCGTAGATGTTCCCGATATAGAATGGTACTCCCACTCCGCCCGCAAGCGCGCCCACGGCATAGAGCTCCTGCGCGAAGGCAGTCCACGTGCCCGCGATGAATGCGCCGTTGACCAGCAGCGACATGACGGCAGTGCCATAGTCGCCTGCGTACGCATACCCCGCGCCGGGGAGGAGTGCCGACATGATGCCCGCTAGCACCTCTGACTTCTGCGGCAGGTCAGCATACCCTTCCAGCATTGACATGGCTTCTCGCACACTCCCTGTCTTTGGATGGTCGGGATAGGTCTCGATGAACCTGTGGAGCAGCGCCAGAGCAGCCGCCGGGTTGTCACCATCCAGCTCAATAAGGGCAGCCCCAGCCAACGCCCGCGGAGCGTATGATGAATCCGGGTAGGCGTCCACCAGAGCAAGAAAGAGGTTCCCTGCCTTCGCATGCTCCTTTTTTTTCCAATAGCACAGGCCTTCGCAAAAGGATGCGTCTGCCACGTGTGTGCTCTGCGGGTACTTATCGCGGAGCGCACTGAAATTCTTTATCGCACCGTCATTGTCTCCGCCCAGGAAATAGGCGATGCCCGCTTGCAAGAGGGCGTAATCGCTCCGTGTCGAATCGGGGAAGAGAATGAGAAACCGTTTGTACTCGGTGATCGCCCGGTAATACTCCTTCTCCTGCATAAAGGCGTCTGCCACGCGGAGTTGCACATCCTCGGTGATGAGGATCGTGCCGTCCGCGGCCCACAATGCGGGAAGTCCCAGAATAAAGACTGCAACCGTGAGCGCGAGCGTGCGAATCAAGGCTTGAGATGCTCCGCAAGAAGGTTTTGCCAAGGCGGATCGAGGAGTTTGCCACCTGGCAACAGCAGATAATCGGGCCCGGGCTTCTTCCAGATGTTGCAGCGCATGAGCCGGTCTGCTGTCATGAGGATGCCCGTAGCAGCTCCGTACTCTTCAATTGCCATCGCCCCGAATGCTGAGCAGCTCGGCCGGAAACCGCACCGGTCCGGGTTGATGCGGGAGACAGCCGCCTGGTATGCACGGATTGTGCCCTGCATGGCCAGCTTCACCGGTGAGGTCTCGACCGGGGCAGTTACACTTCCCGGTTGTGCCAACGGGTTTGGCCCCCGCATGTCGCCGTCGTGGGCCACGACGGAAAGAGAAAATAAACAGGCAAGTAAGGTAAAGAAGAACAGCAGGGGACGAAAAACGAATCCGCGTGGGTAGTGCGATGCGCCGGTCACTGCATACGCTCTCTACGAATGGCCTTGAGCCGGGAGAAATAGCCCGGCCTCGCCTGAATGTTCCATGATTACTGGACGGCCGTTACTTTCCTGCTCCGTCGAGAATCTTTTTCTTAGCCTCTTCGTACTGATCCTTGGTGATGAGCCCCTTCTTGTAAGCTTCATCCAGGCTCTGCAGCTCTTGGCCCACGGTCGGACTGGCGCCGGGCGGTGCCTGTATGACCACCGGCTGCTTCTCTACGGTCGTTGTGTCCCCGCCGCAGCAGCCTGAAAGCACGGCAATAAAACCGACGATAAGAACGATTGCAACCACCTTGCTCTTCACGATCACGTTTCTGCCCTCCTCAGCGACACGAATGAGAATAAATCCCGGCGGGCGCGTCACGCCCACGGTCTGACTACTATACTTTTTCTCCTCCAAAAAAGCAACGCAGCGAAAATGTGCCTTCCGGATTCACGAGGGAGGCCGGGAAACTGAATGACCAATGCCTTGGCCTGGCTGGAAAGACTGGAGCGCGCAGACCAATGATGATAGAATCCCCATCAAGCATCGGGCGGGAAAGGCCGGGTCTTAGCTGTCCTCTTACCAGGCATCGCCTGTGGGTCCTGCATGATTACTAACATCCTTGCTGTGCTGGTCATATTCATATCCGGTTTTATCAACGCCCTCACGGGATTCGGCTTCATCATCGTAGCTGCCCCCTTCCTCGTGCATTTCCTCCTGCCAAAGCAGGTAGCCGCGACGGCGCTGGTGCTCGGCCTCATCATATCGGTGACGATCGCATACAGGGAACGGACGACCATTAATGTGAGAGTGACACTCTCGATGGCCGCAGCAGCTCTCTTCGGGATCCCACTGGGTGCCGCAGTGCTGAGCAGGGTGAGCCAGGCGAGCCTAAAGGTTCTGGTGGGCGTTACGGTGATCGTGGTCATGCTCCCCATGCTCAGGGGCTTCAGGCTCCCCTTGGCTGGAGAAAAGCCACTGAGTCTCCTCTCCGGATTCCTCAGCGGGGTGCTCTCCGGGGTTTGTGGCATGAGCGGGGCTGTTGCAGCCCTTTTTTTCACCGGCTATGCTTGGGAGCCAAGCCGCGTAAGGCCCACTATAGCAGGATTTAACGCCATCGCGACTTTCGTCACGCTGACCTGGCTGACCCTGTCGGGTACGGTCGGTTGGGCGGAGTACAGGCTTGCACTCCTTTTCCTGCCTGCCGCGCTTCTAGGGCTACTCGCCAGCAACCTGCTGCGCCTCAAGGTAGACCATCGCCATTTCAGATTACTCACATTTCTTCTTGTCTTCGTTGCCGGGATGCTTGCCTTGATCTCGGGGCTGATCGAAACGGTGCGTTGAACATTTGGCGCGAAGTGCTTCTATGGGCAACTTATACCAATTCGGATTCAAGATGGACGACCCAGCCACCGGCTGGGTGCCCCGGGCGACGAGGAGGAGTGTGACGAAGGCGTACTATGAGTGCGTCGCAGGATCGCGACGACGAAGGCAACGACGGTATGCGCTTGAAGGCGAATTGGTATCAGGGCAGGCGCTCGATGCGTATGTCCACGGCTGCGCATCCTTGTCCGTCGGAAAGCACGATCAGGGGATTCACGTCGAGGGTGATGATCTCTGGATGGTCCACGAGAAGCCGGGAGATACTGGTCATGCACGAGAGAAAGGTATTGAGGTCAGCCGGAGGTGCCCCCCTGTACCCCCGCAGTATGATCGCGGCCCTGGTCTCCTCCACCATCTCAGCCGCAACTGCCTGATCGATGGGGGCGACGCGAATGGCGGTGTCTTTGAACACCTCCGCAAATATGCCCCCCAGGCCGAACAGTATGACAGGCCCGAACTCAGGGTCTCGCTTCCCCCCGATAATTATTTCGCAGCCGATGGCGATCATCTTCTGCACGAGATATTCGTCCGCCTGCATCTCCTTAAGGGCCTTCGTAAGAGCATGGTCATTCGTCAGATTGAGCTGCACACCTTTGCTTTCAGTCTTGTGCAGAAGGAAAGGAGATGCTACCTTCAGGGCGACCGGGTAACCGATCCGGCGTGCTGCCTCGATGGCTTCTTTGCGTGTTTTGACCAGGGCATACTCAGGAATGGGCACCCCATACGATAGCAAGAGATCATAGGTCTCACGCACGCCAAGAACCTCCGGCGTATCCAAGGGTCGCTTCCCGGTGCTTCCGGATGGCTGCTGTCGAGGAGTCGTCAGCTCTTTCACGGCAAGGCGTGTCTGCGCATCCCCGCCCCGCCTCGACCGGTGCCTGTAATGGTTCAACGAGACTGCGAGTGCCTGTGCAGCTGTTTCAGCGTCGGGAAAAATGGGAAACTCCGCAGTCTCCTTCATGGCAAACCAGTTCTCTTTGTCAGGTATCATACACAATGCGACCGGTTTGTCGTAACGGGCCGTGAAGGTTTTCGTTCGCTCGATAAGCATGCGTGTGGGCGGCACGTCGGGCGCGTCACCAAAATCGTGATAGAAGATGACCCCGTCAACTCCTGACTCCTCAAGAGCCAGCTCGATCAGCTCAATGTAGAATTCGATATCGAAGACGTCGCCCAGGTCGACCGGATTGGTCGGCTGTATGACTCCCGCGCGCACCTTCTGCCGCCACCTGTCACGCAGACGATCGGAAAGTCGCACCAACTCTAATCCATGGCGGTGTGCCGCGTCCGCAAGGAGCACACACTGTCCGCCGGAGCGCGCCATGGCAATGACTCTCGGGCCTCGCATGGGTGGAAGAGTGAAGACCTTGAACCAGTTGACCATCTCCGCGGTCGTCCGTGCCCGGTGAATGCCGCCCTGCCTAAGCGCCGCATCTGCAATTACATCGTCGCCGGCCAGGGCCGATGTATGGAACCGGGCGATCTCGTGGCTCGACTGGTTTCTGTTCGACTTGACCACGACGATGGGTTTGTCGGTGGAAGCGGCAAGGCTCATGAGACGCCTGCCATCACTTATATTTTCCAGGTAACATCCTATGAGGTGCGTTCCCGGATCAGCGATCAGGAACTCGATTACATCGTTCTCGTCCAGCATCAGTTTGTTCCCGATGCTCGCCAGTTTGTTGAGTGGCAGGTTCTCCAGAGCAGAGCGGCGGAGAATATCGTGGATGATGCCCCCGCTCTGAGAGATCATCGAGACCTTACCGGCACGCGTGTCTGATTGATCAAGGGGAACAAACGGAAGAGTTAGGCCGATCTCCATGTTGATTACGCCAATACAGTTCGGCCCCATGATGGTCATGTTCCACTTCGACGCGAGATCCAGGATCTCCCTCTCCAGCTTGATTCGCTCGGAGCCGAATTCGGAGAAACCGCCCGTCTCGATGATGGCATGTCGTATCCCTTTTCTGCCACATGCATCGAGCGCTTCTACTATCGTCTCTGCCGGGATGAGGAGAACGGCGAGGTCAGGTACCGTACCGATCTCTGCGACATCGCGAAATATTGGCTGTCCATCAAGATGCCCGCCTGACCGGCCGACCGGGTAGACGATACCCTTGAAGCCATAATTTCTGCAATTCTCAACAATGACCCGTGCGAGGTTGGTTGGAGCATCTGATACGCCGAAGACCGCAACATGTTCCGGGTAGAATATTTTTCTTAATCTTTCCGGTATCGACACTGCTTCTTCCATGCGCGCTCCGGAGACTCTAAGGATGGGTGCCGCATACGAGGTTATCATAGTCGTTTTTGATGGTCCTGGCAATGGTTTATTACTGTGTGTCAGGGCAGCCGGAGGTGGGCTATCAGGCGCCGGCAAGAGGTGGGCTATCAGGCGCCGGCGCGGATGGAGAGTATGTCGCCGTCCTGGACGACGTAAGTCTTACCCTCCAATCGCCAGACCCCTGCTTTTTTGCAGCCTGCAAACCCACCGAGACGCACGAAGTCATCATAAGAGACTGTCTCAGCCCTGATGAACTTCTGATAAAAGTCAGTGTGGATGGTACCGGCCGCATCCTGTGCGCTCATCCCTCGCCGGATGGGCCACGCACGGCACTCATCGTCTCCTACAGTTAGGAATGAGATGAGACCTAACGTATCACGCGCCAGCTGAATGACCCGGCCGCGAATCGACTCTTTGATGCTGTATTCGCTCATGAACTCGGCCTGCTCGTGAGGAGGCATAGAGGCGAGTTCCGCTTCCAGCCTGGCGCACCCTGCGAGCACAGGCAGATGTTCCGCCGGGAGGGCCGTCTTGAGGTTTGCCGCTATCGTGTCGGCTTCCGGCACATTCTGCTCGTCGCAATTGATGACGATCATGATCGGTTTAAGCGAGAGAAAAAGAAAACCACGAAGCCTCTTCTTTTCTTCATCGGTGAGCGAAAGCGTGGAGAGAGGCTCGGCGTTTTCGAGGTGGGTGAGGCACTGCTGAAGTAGCTTCTGTTCCTGGTCGAGCAGGCTCTGGGCCTTATTCCCATTCTGTTTTTGGATGCGTTCGAGGCGTGCTTCTATCTGGCCCATGTCGGCGAGAATGAATTCGCTCTCGATATCTTTGTATTCCTTTACGGGGTTGACGGGCTGGCCGTTATCGAAATGGCGCAGGACGACAAGGAGCGCGTCGCTGTTTCTGATCTGCTGAAGCGACTTCGCGTCGAGGGTCTCGTTCTTGAGCTCTCCCTCGCGGATCGCCACAGTGTCGGCCAGCTCGATACGGGAGTAAACTGTTTTTCGAGGATTGAACATCTTCGTCAGAAGGTCAAGGCGTTCATCAGGGACATCGATTGTAACGAGTGAAGCTCCGTTGGCGACTCCACCTTCGTATGACCCTGACAGGGCCCGGAAGAGCATTGTCTTGCCCGAACTCGGGGCGCCGACGATCGATATGTGCATACTTCTCACTCCCTCGCTTTCGTGATCCAGCTACTCTTCGATTGTCTGTCTGGTTTACCGCGGATGGCCCGGCGGTGCGGCCAGCGAGGACATACTATACCCTAAACGTACCGGAAAAACAAGGGTTGTAGGAAAATCCTGAAGTCGTGTGATCAGAGCTTCAGTATTCTACGCGCATTGCCCTCGTAAATCTTTTGCTTGATCGAGTCGGTCACGCCCATCTTCTCTATTGCACCGATGGTCTGTTCTATGGAGAGTGCTCCATTACCCACATCGTAGGGAGTATCGGTACCGAAGAGAATACGGTCTTCCCCGAAAAACTCAAGGCCGCACCGCAGCGCTGAAGGGTTCCCATTGAGGGCCGTGTCGCCATAAAAAAGGCGCAGGTACTCGATAGGGTGCTTGGTGAGACCGGGGAAGTTGGGAGCGCCAAGACGTTCGAGGCCATTGTTGTAGTGCACTACGACCCTGTCAGCAAAGTAGGGAACCATGCCCCCGCAGTGGTGCGTGATGAACTTGAGGTTCGGCCATTTTTCCAGAACGCCCGCAAAGACGAGCCGCACCATCGCTGCTGTTGTATCATAGGGCCAGCCGAATATGGAGAACAACTGGTTGGCGGATACCGTCTCCGTGGGGTAATCGGGCTGGCTCGCGCTGCGCATCGGGTGGATCCAAATGGGAAGGTCGTATCGTGCCATAAGCTCGTAAAGAGGCATCAGTTCAGGAGCGCTCAATGGCTTGCCATTGACGCGCGTGTAAATCTGAATGCCTCTGAAGCCCAGCTCCTTGAAGCAGCGTTCAGCCTCCTTCAGCGTGGCATCCATGCTATTGTATGGTAGGTTTGCTATGGCTGCAATGTACCGCTTGGGGTTACCGGCCATTAATTCTGCCACCTCGTCATTCGCGAGGCGGGCGAGGTCGGCTGCTTCCTGCGGACCGACTATCTCTTCGATGGGCGGCATGGTTACGGACAACACTTCAACAATATCGGGATACTTTTCAAGTATACGCATCCGCATCTCCTGGTCGGTGAGTGCGGGCCGCCTGTCCTGCACAGCCTTCTCGACAGGAAACTTGTCGGCATACTTGTAAAGAGCCTTCTTGTAACGCTCAGGCATGACGTGGGTGAAGATGTCGATCTTCATGAGTAACCTCCCTTGTGTGATTGCGTAATAGTACCCCTGGCGTGGCGAAATTTCAAATCGCGTGCACCTGCTATTTCTGCTGCTCGCCCGGTTCCTTTGGTATCTTCAGCTCGGTGATCATGCGTCCGATACGCACGTATGCGTCATCCAGATACCGCTTGGTGTCGGCAGAGTTCCGATACGCGGGTTCCAGTTCCAGTTTTGCCATGGTGCTTATAAATTCAGGATCGTCCATGGATCGGTGAAACGCATTATCCAGTTTATCAATGATCTGCTGAGGCGTGCCTTTGGGTGCTGCAAACATGAAGACGGTCTCGTTGAAGAAGTCGTAGCCGAGCTCGCGCAATGTCGGCACGTTGGGAAAGGTCTTGACCCGCCTCTCGCTGATCGTGGCGAGCAATCGCACCGTACCCTCCTTGATGTAGGGTACGCATTCTGCGGCACCTGACTGCACGTGCACGTGACCCCCCAGCAGGGCCACAAATGCGGGCATGGTGCCAGGGTAAGGGACGTGCGTCCAACTGATGCCTTCCTGTTTGGCAATATATTCCATACCCAGATGCATGGGCGACCCGACACCCGTGGTGCTGTATTTGATCTTGCCTGGGTTTTTCCTGGCGTACTCAACCAACTCCTTCAGGGTCTTCCAGGGTGAATCTGATTTCACGACCAGAGACGTGAGGATGGGTGCGCCGAAGTGCATGATAGGTACAAGATCGTCCGGCTGGTACGGCACACTCCTGAACTGAGGGATCCTGATGAGACCTGTGCTTGCACAACCAGAGACGTTGTAACCATCCGGTGATTTCTTTGCGATGATCGCAACGGCAACAGAACTGCCACCCCCGCCGTTGTTGGTGATGACGAATGGCTGGCCAAGATACTTCTCTGCCTTGCCCGCAAGCAATCGCTCCGACACGTCCACGACCCCACCGGGTGCATAGCCGATGAGCAGGTTGATCGGCTTGTAAGGATAGGGCGACTGAGCCCAGGCTGAACTCATTACTGCCGCGACCAGCGCGCATCCAAAGATAACCACCAGACACTTTGCCCGGCATCCGCCTATTTTCATGGAACACCTCCCGTGCGAAAATGTGCCTCTGTTCGGGACGATCAGAAACCCCGCAGTGTAAATTACCATGTTTGTTTCGCAATGGTAAAGCGCCCTTTTGTGTTGAAATTTGTTTCTCACTCGCATAGAATCAACATGAAGAACGATACCGCAGTGACTGGGTGAGACGGCATGCGGTCAGCTGCCAATCCCGGTCAGCAAGGGAGGATAGAATGAAGAAGGAGTTAAGATACGTCTCTCTGGCAGCCTTCGTGTGTCTCGCGATAGCTGCCGTGTTGTTTCCCCTCCGGTCCCGCGCCGAGTTTCCTGATCGTCCTATCACCATGTATTGTGCCTTTGCGCCGGGCGGTTCGATGGATCTTGCTACCCGCGCCATTTCGGGCGCTGCGGAGAAGATACTGGGCAAGCCGGTGATGGTGGAGAACAAAGGCGGCGGCGGCGGCACGGTCGCGCTCGCTCTGCTCGCAAACGCCAAGCCGGATGGTTACACGCTCTGCGGCGTGCCGAACACAGGCATTATCAGGGCACCCCAGTTCCAGAAGGTGACCTACAAACCTTTAAAGAGCTTCACGCCGCTCGTGGCCTATGCGATACCCTACAACGGCATTGTGACGAAACCGGATGCACCGTGGAAAACCTTCAAGGAACTTATTGACTACGCCAAGAAGAATCCCAACAAGATCAAGTATGGGACCGGTGGGCCGGGTACGGCCATGCACCACGCCATGGCCTTTGTCGAACATCAGGATAACATCAAGTGGATCCACGTACCCTACAAGGGTAATGCGGATGCCCTGACAGCCTGCCTGGGTGGCCATGTGGATGTTGCCTCCCTGGGCCCTGAATATGTGCCCCATGCCCGTGCCGGCCAGGTGAGGATACTTGCGATTACCGAGGAAAAAAGGAATCCCAAGTTTCCGGATGCGCCCACGCTCAAGGAGATGGGTTACGACTTCGCGAACGAGACGTTCTTTTCCGTAGTTGGGCCGGCAGGCATGCCCGCAGACGTGGTCGCCATTTTAGAAAGCGCCCTCGCAAAAGCAGCACAGACCAACGAGGTGAAGACTGCGCTCGACAAGCTGGACCTGGTGCCAACTCTGATTGTCGGCAAAGAGTATGAAGAGCGGCTCAAGAATCTCTGGTTCAGGCTTGAGAAAAACCTGAAGGACACGGGACTGATCAAGGAGCCGGCCACAAGCCCTTACTGATAGGTTACTGGCGACACCAGCGCGGGCAGCTACCGCTTCTTTTTCTCGAAGATTGCGATAGCCTCCTGGTCGTGGTTCATCCGGAGTTTGCATGTACTGTGTCCGGAGCAGGCACCGGCCCAGCCAACAAAACGGGAATCAGGCTCGTGTTGCACATGGAGCATAACCCTTGTGCCCTCGGCGAGCTCGGCGGCGCAGAGACTCCCGCAGTCGATGCTGCCTCTCGGGTGGAGGGAGACAACCTTGCCGGACCCCTTACCTTGCTTTACGACTGTGAGACGTTTGCCGGTTGTCGGCGGCAGGAGATCGAACTGAGCGGTCACCGATGTGTTGCTCCCTGCAACCACCGTGCATGTACTGCTGCCCGAGCACGCGCCCGACCACCCGGCAAATACTGAGCCTGGTGACGCCACTGCCGAGAGGGCTATGGTCGATCCCGGCATGAAACCGTTCGAACAGGTTGGACCGCAGTCGATGCCCGCGGGCTGTGAGTAAACGCCCCCCGAGCCTGAACCGGTTCTTGTGACAAAGAGCGGCACGCCCCGTTCAAACCGCACCTGGGCGTTCTTTGCCTCGGTCATAGTGATCGCACACGTCGACATACCCGAGCACGCGCCCGACCAGCCTAAGAACGTCATGCCTTCGTCGGGTGATGCTTCGAGCAGGACTGATCCGTTTTCGATGACTTGATGGGAGCAGTTCTGCCCGCCTGAGAGCGTGCAGTCTATTCGTTCACCCATTAACCTTCCAGCTATCTTGCCAGAGCCGCGCCCCGTATTGCTGATGGTAAGAGGGTATGTCTTTTTGAAGGCAATGGTGATACTCCGTGGCCCCGTAATATCGGGGAGCCGACAGGAGGAACCTGACGACCCGCTGCAGGCGCCACCCCACTGGATCGCAAAGCCGGGTTCCGCAACAGCAGTGAGAATCAAAGAGGTTCCTGCCGCGAAAGAATCGCTGCAGAGCGTTCCGCATTCGATGCCCGCAGGCAAAGAGGTTATACTCCCCGTCCCGCTGCCCAGTCTTGTCACTGTGACCGGGTAGGTGGGCAGGACGGTCAGTCCCGCAAGGATAGTCACAGGCTGGGTCTCCGCGAACTCCGTTGCGCTGCCGTCGGTCGCGGTCAGGTCTTCGTCTTGAAACGGGAAGTCTGCGTCTGTGCTCGTCGGGTCAAATGTTTGCGCCAGGCTCACGCCGGGTAGTTCCGCGCTGAAATTAGGATACCTGGCATTGTCAATCCGTCCTTTTGGGCCAACCCTTGCCGCTGCGAACCCGTCGTACTGAAAGCCAATGTGATAAAACTCTTTCTCCAGGGAGATGATGCCTGCGGGATACGAGAGATACTCTCTTCCCCATTCGACGCTGCCGTCCTCACCGAGTTTGATCAGCCTCCCTCCGATGCCGCCGGCACAGCCAATCAGATAGCCTCCGCTTTTGTCCCGCGCGAAAGCACTGGCGTACGTCACGCATGCATCGGTCGCGCCGTAATAGCTGAGGGAGTCATTGACATCAAAACCCAGGATGGCATTGCGGTGCACCACAATGTACGCCCCATCTGGTTTCCAGGCCAGTAACGTTTCCGGCCACGCGCTCCACGCGGCCACATCGACGAAGGACTTCTGCCAGACTTTCTTGAAATCATTGTTCAACTTCATGAGCGCCAGCCTTCCCTCGTTGGGACCGCTGGCCAAATAGGCTCCCCCAGGTCCCTCGCTGATGTCCGTGAAGACCGATACACCAGGGAATGATTTTTGAATCAGTATCTTACCCGATGCATCAGTTTTTATGAGCAGAGCCCGGCTGTCACAGTCTACGGCACAGTGCAGGTCGCCGATCGCGCCACCAATCACAAACCCGCCATCAGAAGATTGTTTCAGCGCGTATGACCATATCGACTCAGACGTGCCGAGGCGCTTCGCCCATTCGACCGCACCAGATCCCGCGAGCTTTACAAGCAACACATCCCGTTGCGCTGGTTCCGCCAGGCACTCGTGCAGGAGTATTACGATCCCCCCGTCACTCGTCTTGTCGCTTGCCAGGATTTCCCCGCTGCCACGAGGTCCCACGTACCGCTTGAGCCACAGAACTGAACCCTCTGGACCTACCCTGCTGACAACGGCGTGTCTGTACGTGTAATCCTTGCAGTCCAGACTGGAACACTGATCCTCTACGCCCGCAAGGAACATGCCCCGATCCGGGGTCTCATGCACCTGGGTGACAAAGTCGCGCACGCTCAGAGAGTGCTGTGTCTTATACCTGTAAGCCCACGTAGACGTTGCCAGGTCCTGGGCTGTCGGGGGTGTGATGCCGGTACCCAAAAGGTCAATGGTGTAATTCGAAAGGAGCGGATCGTTTGTGCTGAAGCTCAGTACGGCTGTCTTGAGGCCCGGCAAAGACGGCTTGAAGCCGATCAGTATCCTTCTGCCGCTACCGGGATAGTCTTTCGTGCGCGGGCTGACAATCCTGGGTATCTCCGTCACGCTGAAATCGGCTGCATCAGGGCCGGTTATCACGGCGTTCGAAAGGCGCAGATCTTCGTCCCCAATGTTGTCTATGAATGTAGCCGCATACCATGTTGTTTCTGTTGGTACCGTCGTCCAGTCGAGTTCAAGATCGTATACCTCCGCGACCGGTGCGGCCCAGAGGGATGAGGCGGCAACAACGAGGAGAATGGTCAGGGCAATAGTACCGGCGTGTACATGCTGTCTCATGGGATACCCCTCCTGTTCACGTTATCGACTGGAGCTTGGTTTACTTTAGGGCAGCGCTGAGATCCTGCTCCGTTGCTATGTTTTTAACTCAAGGAGGCGCGGCCTGATTTTTGCATTTCTATCACAAGGGTTAAGAGTAATGGCGTTTTGGCCGATGATTGGAGTAACGCCCGCACCAAAAAAGGCAGGAAAAATGAAGGCATTGAGTCAGGAGCTTCCGAGCCAAAATTTTGCAGGTTACTTGATGGACCGGGACGCCCCGGACTTCCTCAAGAAGCTGGCCAGGGACCACTGGGCGAAATACAGGCCCAAGATGTATAGCAGGCTTCAAAGCACAGGCGTTCTCGAAGATCTTCTCGAGAGAGCAGTCGAGTTTACCCGTGAGGACATGAGGGCGCTGGAAGGTCATCTCAAGGCCCACGGATACTCAGAGATCGAGGCCAGGCAGGCGGCCTGGGAGGAGCTGCGGGCCAAATGGATCCTTCTCCCTCAGGAGAAATAGCTGTTCTGGCCAGGAGAAGAAATACCCCGCCCAAGAGACATAGACGCGTGCAATCCTTCAGTCTCGACCCGGAATGAGCTGTCACACTTGTTTTCGTCGGTCTAATCGGTTGTGCTGGTCCTGTTAGGTCTGCGTTACTCAGCCTGCGGTTTCAGCCACGCCTATACCACGGAACGGAATCAAGCACCCCAACATGAGACCGACCTTGCTTGCAACCAGTTAAGTTAAACCAATAGAACCAATCAAACAGTCCCGAAACTGAAGGGTTGCGCGTGTCCCCTTTTCCCTTGACAACAAGCGATCTGCATGTCAAATTAGCGGTGGAATCAGTCGTTTCATAATGTGCAAAGTTGTTTCAAAAAGAACCGTGAGCTGACGCACGGCAAGGTCGCAACCGCCTCGATTCCGTATTCCGAGGGGGGGGTGACCGATGAGTCAATTGCATGACATGGTCGCAGAAGTTGTTGTATCTCTAAGGTTCCGGTAAGCATTACCTGACGGAGGGTACCATGTTTGACGGGCTAATTGACGGCCTATTACTTGTGTTGCAGTGGAAGGCTTTTCTTTACTTGCTCATCGGCGCTTTCATCGGATACTGGGTGGGCATTTTGCCGGGCATCGGCGGTGCTACAACCCTCGCGCTGATGATGCCCTTCATCTACAAAATGACGCCGGGAGAGGCGTTCCCCTTCCTGATGGGCATGCACTCAGTCGTTCAGACGACAGGTGACATCACGTCGGTCCTCTTTGGCGTTCCGGGCGAAGCCACAACCGTCGCCATCATCCTCGATGGCCACGCCATGGCGAAGAAAGGTGAAGCGGGTCGTGCGCTTGGTGCAGCCCTAATGAGTGCATTGATCGGGGCACTCATCGGCGCAGCATTCCTTGCCGTGTGTATCCCGATCGTACGGCCCCTTGTGCTCTCATTTGGTTCACCTGAGATGTTCATGGTCATTATCCTTGGCTTGACCTGCATCTCGACGTTGAGCGGCCACGGCAAGCGTAATCTCCTCGTGGGTCTTATGTGCGCAGCGCTCGGTTTCGTGGTCTCGCTGGTGGGCCAGGACCAGCAGGCGGGTGTTCTCCGGTTCACGTTCGGACAGCTCTACCTGTGGCACGGGGTACCGCTGATACCGCTGGTAGTCGGCTTATTCGCCATACCCGAGATAGTCGATCTGGCGGTGCGTGGAACAGCCATAGCCGGCGAGACGGAGTTGGGCGGACTGGGTAAAGGCGTATGGCAGGGCATGAAGGACACGTTTAAACACATTTTTCTGACTGTGCGGTGCAGCCTGATCGGCACGTTCATAGGCGTGATGCCGGGGCTCGGCGGGGCTGTGGCGCAGTGGGTGGCATACGCGCACGCAACGCAGGGTGCAAAAACACCGGAAGAGCGAGCGGGCTTCGGCAAGGGGGATGTGCGGGGCATTATCGGCCCGGGTGCAGCCAATTCCAAGGAAGGCGCAGGCCTGATACCCACGGTGAGTTTCGGCATCCCGGCAAGCACGAGCACGGCTGTGTTGCTTGGAGCATTCTTTCTGCTGGGCATTGTCCCGGGCCCTGACATGTTGACCAAGTACCTGCCGGTCACGTTCTCGCTCGTCTGGACGATCGTCATCGCCAATATTCTCGTTGTCGGTGTGAGCCTTCTCTTCATCAACCGTTTGGCCAGCATGACGGAAATCAGGGGAACCCTGATCATTCCAATGCTGCTGCTTCTCACCTTTATCGGGGGGTACACCGCGAGCAACAACATCGGTGACCTTATCGTCACCTTGCTCGCAGGGGGGCTCGGGTACCTGATGGTCCGCTTCGGTTATCCGCGGCCGCCGTTTATCCTGGGGTTTATTCTCGGTCACCTTGCCGAGAATTACTTCTACATATCGACAACGCGCTACGAGCTGGAGTGGCTCTATCGTCCGAAGGTCCTTGTCATACTCGCCCTCGCTGTTCTTGTTGCTCTCTATCCCTTTTTTCAGCAGTGGCGGCTTGCGAGAAAGGAGGCGGCACATGCGGCTCAGCGGTAGGGCTATCATGAGTTTTTGCATCATGCTGGTAGGGGCAGGGGTCTGTATCAACGCGCTCGCCTGGCCATTCAAGGCAGCGCTCTTTCCCATGATCGTCGGCATACCGGTCTTTGGGCTTGCGCTGGTCGATTTTCTCTGTGCCGCGTTCGAGAGGGGAGGCAAGCAAGCGTCGGGAATAGACTTCAAATTCTCCGAAGACGTGGACAAAAAGTTGGAGAGAAAACGCACCGCGTCGATCTTTCTCTGGACGCTCGGCTTCTTCTTCTTTGTGCTTCTCGTGGGGTTTCCGATTGCGGTGCCCCTCTTTGTGCTAGCCTATCTGAAGCTTCAGGGCAAGGAGAGTTGGGCCGTCACCATTATCACCATGGCCATAACATGGGGCGTCTTTTATGCCTTGTTTATCTGGTTCCTGAATGTCCCGTTCATGGAGGGATGGATACAGCAGGGCCTGAGGGCACTCAACATTTTATAGGCAGTAGCCGAGTCGGCGCTCACTCTGCAAGATAAGCTGTCAACGCCATCATGCTCGCCTAATTTATCGGGCGCCTGCAGCAAGACAGGATTTTCAGGGAGAAATAACCCCACAGTCAGAGGCAAATCCCTCAATCCGAACATTCCAATGCGTAAATTGTCGGATTCTCTTACGGAAATATCCCCAACCGATTTAATGCGTAACTATTA
>Ga0102851_10000991_pt1 | contig 15447 bp, 9 predicted proteins | sample Mud3Dept3metaG_FD_79558 | JGI IMG/M metagenome (GOLD analysis project Ga0102851, IMG submission 79558) | Freshwater wetland microbial communities from Ohio, USA, analyzing the effect of biotic and abiotic controls - Mud 3 Core 4 Depth 3... | ecosystem: Environmental > Aquatic > Freshwater >... | reverse complement strand
GCACAGCACGGCTGCGCAGCTCTGCCGGAATAAGCGCTGACTAGACGATAGCCAACAACGGCCTGCTGTCGAGCTTGTAATAACCATCGCCCCAAAAAACTGGCGTGGAATATGCATAACGAACTTCCCATGGTGCCGAATAACAGGGCTGCCGGTTCGATAACGGCGGCGGGAGTCGTTCTGGAGCTGCAGGCGGCTGTGCTGTCCCAAGAGGGGTTGGCGCAATCCGCCACTTCGCTCGCGACTGAGCTGGCGAAAGCGCTGCGCTGCGACCGAGTCACGGTGGGTTGGCTCGAGCGGGGTTGTGTTCGCGTCATTGCGACCTCGCATGGCGCTGAATTCGACCCCCGCCAAGCCGTGTTCGAGAAAATTGGCGCCGCAATGGACGAGGCGATCGAGCAGGCGACCACGATCGTGCTGCCCGCAGCGGACAATTCCAGCCTGAGCGTGACGCTAGCCAACAACGAGGTGCTTGCCTTGCTGGGCGGCAGCGTGTGTACCGTTCCCATGGTCGACGCCGGACGCGAGGTCGGCGCCATTACGCTGGAGCGTACCGGCGACGCGTTCGACCGATCGGATACCGCGTTTTGCGAGGACGTCGCCTGCCTGCTCGCGCCCCTGCTCGAGTTAAAGAGAAGGGCCCAACGGTCCCTGGCGCAGGTCGCGCTCGACACTTGGCGCGAGTCGGCATCGCGACTCGCCGGGTCTGCTCATGCAGGCACCAAATTGGCGAGCGTGGCCGTCTTCGTTGTCGTCGCCGCGATGTTTGTGCCCGTTTCCTATCATGTCAGCGGGCCGGCCCGCCTCGAAGGTTCCGTCCAGCGCATCGTGGCGGCGCCAGTCGACGGCTTCCTCGAGCAGGTCAATGTGCGTCCGGGCGACAGGGTCCGCGAGAACGACGTCCTCGCGGAGCTGTCCCTGCGGGACCTGCAGGCGGCGCGCACCAAACGCCAAAGCGAGCTTGCGCAGCAAGAGAATCTCTATGGAGCGGCACTTGCGCGCGCCGATAGAACGCAGCTCGTCATCCATCACGCGATGGTGGCCGAGGCGCAGGCGCAACTGGCGCTGGTCGACAATCACGTGCAGCGCGCGAGCATCCGGGCGCCGTTCGATGGCGTGGTGATCAAAGGCGATCTAACGCAGTCGCTCGGTGCCCCGGTGCAGCGCGGCGAAGTCCTCATGACGCTGGCGCCGTATGAGAGCTTCCGCGTGATCGTCGAAGTCGACGAACGCGACGTTGCGCTATTGCGCGCCGGATTTCCCGGCAGGCTCGCGATCGCTGCAACGCCGGGCGAAACGCACGGGTTCCGCGTGAGCCGCATTCTGCCCGTGGCCGTGGCAGCCGATGGACGGAATTATTTCGAAGTGGAAGCGGCGTTCGATACCGCGAGCAATGCGTTGCGGCCGGGAATGCGCGGTGTAGCCAAAATCGCTGCCGGCGAGCGCTCCTTGCCGTGGATCGCAACCCATCGTGTTTTCGATTGGCTGCGCCTCGCGATCTGGTCACTGGGAGCCTAGATGAGCGAATCGCTCTTCAGCCCGCTTTGGCACCGCGTCAGCGACCTGCATCCGCGGCTGCGCGCTGGAGTGCGGCTGCAGCGACAGCTCTACCACGGCGAAGCCTGGTATCTGCTGATCGACGGGGCCAGCGGAAAGCAGAACCGAATCAACCGCTCGGCCTATGAGCTCATTGGGCGCTTCGACGGCCGCACGTCGGTCAACCAGGTTTGGACCCGGCTGCTCGAAAAATTCGGCGATAACGCGCCGACGCAGGAGGAGGTGGTGCGCATTCTCTCGCGGCTGGGCGAGGGGGAACTCGTGCAGTTCGAGACGACGCCGGATATCGCCGGGCTCTTTCGGCAGCACGCTGAGCGGGCGCGCAGACGCCGCCCATGGGTGAACCCGCTCGCATTCCCCGTGCCGCTCTTCGACCCGTCGCGACTGCTCGATAGCCTGGAGCCGGCGCTGCGGCCTCTGCTGCGCCCCGCGGCGCTGGCGCTCTGGATGGCTGCGGTGCTTCTGGCGGCGGTTGCTGCCGGCGTGCACTGGAGCGCCCTGCAAGCACACGCGGCGAAATACATGGTGACGGCGTACTACCTCATGCTTGCCTGGATATGCTACCCCGTGATCAAGGGGCTGCACGAGCTTGCGCACGCCATCGCCGTGCGTCGATGGGGCGGCGAAGTGCACGAGATGGGCGTGACCTTGCTTTTTTTTACGCCCGCGCCGTATGTCGATGCCTCGGCGGCGAACGCCTTTCGCGACCGCTGGCATCGGGCGGCCGTCAGCGCGGCGGGAATCATGGTGGAACTCGGGCTCGCTGCAGCCGCGCTCTGGGTATGGCTGGAGGTCGAACCGGGACCGCTGAGCGACTTCGCGTTCGTGGTGCTGTTCCTGTGTGGCGCATCGTCGCTCCTTTTCAACGGCAACCCGTTGCTGCGCTTCGACGGTTATCACCTGCTCTGCGATCTTCTCGAAATGCCCAACCTCGCCGTGCGCAGTCAGGCGTACTGGACGCATCTCATGCTGCGGTTGCTCGGCGGCACGGACGGGGCGCCGGCGCCCGAGATGGCGCGCGGCGAGCACAAATGGCTGCTGCTCTACGCGCCGGCATCGCTCGCTTATCGCCTGGCGCTGGCCCTGACCCTGACCCTTTGGCTAGGCAGCAAGTCGGCATGGCTGGGCTGGCTGGCGGCGGCGCTGGTGCTGGCGTCCATGATTATCCGCCCGGCGGGCATTGCCTTTCGCTCGCTGCGAGGCGCGCTCCCGTTGGGACGCCCGCGCCGGCGTGCCGCGCTCGTCTCGACAGTGGCCGGCATCGGCACACTTGTGCTGGTTCTCGCCATGCCGTTTCCGAGCACGTTGCTCGTGCAAGGGGTCGTGTGGCCCCCCGAGCGGGCGCAGGTCAGAGCGGAAACGGAGGGTTTTGTCCATCGGGTTCTGGCGCGCGACGGCGAAGTCGTCCAGCCCGGGACGCCGCTGGTGGAACTTGCCGACCCCGTGCTTCGCACAGAGCACGAGGCCCTGGGCTTGCGCGTGCAGGGCCTGGAGGCGCAGCGATACGACTTGCTGCTGAAAGACCCGGCGAAAGCCAGAAACGCAATCGAGGAGTTGGGCCGCGCGCAGGCCGAACTGGCGCGTCTGGAGGAGCGCATCGGTTACTTGACCGTGCGCAGCAAGGAGACGGGTCCGCTCGTCCTGCCGCACAGCGAAGATCTGCCCGGTAGCTTTGTGAAAAAGGGCGCGATGCTGGGTTATGTCCTGAGCTCGGCACCCACGGCCATTCGCGCCGTCGTGCCCAACGAGAGCGCATCGCTTCTGCGTGCCGGCAACCGTGGCGTCGAAGTCATGTTGCCGGGACGGGGATCGCCGACGCCAGCGCGGCTGGAGCGCGATGCGCCAGCGGCCACTCACGTGCTTCCCAGTGCCGCACTCGGCGCGCGAGGCGGCGGCAGCCATGCGACCGATCCTGCTGACCAGGAAGGAACGCGGACGCTGGAGCCGGTGTTCCTATTTGATCTCCGGCTGCCAGGCGAACGGTTGCACAACCTCGGACAGCGCGCCTGGGTGCGCTTCGACTTGGGCTCCGAGCCGCTGGCGGCGCAGTGGTCTCGCCGCCTGCGCCAGCTCTTCCTCAAGCATTTCAACCCGGTGGCCTGACCATGCGACCGGCTAAACTGCCTATTCCCGGGGTGCTGTGGGGCCATTATCCCGAGCGGCGTCGGACTGACGCCGGCTGGCTCGCGCGCTGGGCTGCGCGGTTTGGCGATCGCGTGCCTCGCCATGCCGCTTTCCTGCACGCGGTCGAAGCGTTGCAGCCGGCGATGCTGCGACTGTCTCCCGATCAGTGCGCGGGCGAAGTGCAAAAGCTGCGTGAGCAGCTCGCGCATCGCGGCATGGCGGACGATCTGCTTGCGACGGCATTCGCCCTCTTCTCTGAAATCTCGCATCGCCAGACGGGACAGCGGCTGTACCCCGCGCAGATGATCGCCGCGCGTCTCATGCTCGGTCGCCGGCTGGTGGAAATGGCGACCGGCGAAGGCAAGACGCTGGCGGCGGCGCTTGCCGCGGCGACAGCGGCGCTCGCGCGAGTGCCGGTCCATGTTATCACCGCCAACGAATACCTCGCCCGACGGGATGCCGACGCCCTGCGGCCCATCTACGGTGCGCTCGGGGTGCAGGTCGGGGTCGTGACGCACGAGCTCGATAGGGACGCGCGCCGGCGTGCTTACCGCTGCGAGGTGACCTATTGCACGGCGAAGGAACTGGTTTTCGACTATTTGCGTGACCGTCTCTTGCGCCGCGACGTCGAAGGCGAGTTGCGCAGCCGGGCCTGTCGCCTGGCGGGCCGGGATGCGCCCGGCACGCTGCTGCGCGGCTTGTGCATGGCGATCGTGGACGAAGCCGACAGCGTGCTGCTCGACGAGGCCAGCGTGCCGTTCGTGCTTTCACACGCCGACGACCACCGCGGCGGGCGGGAGCATTACGCGCGGGCCCTGGAAAACGCGCGCGGCCTGGTCCCGCGCGAGGACTTCACCACTGATCCGGAATCGCACGGCGTGGAACTCACCGCCCGCGGACGCGAAAAAACCGAGCCCCAATCGGCGCTTTGCGATCCGCTGTGGCGGGTCCGGCGCTATCGGGAAGAGGCCTTATGCCTGGCGCTGGCTGCGCTTCATCTGTTTCATCGCGACCAGCACTACCTGGTGCGCGATGGCGCCGTGCACATCATCGACGATACCAGCGGGCGCGTCGCCACCGGCCGCGCCTGGTCGCGTGGCCTGCACCAGCTGATCGAGCTCAAGGAAGGTTGCCGGCCCACTGCCGAGCTCGTGACGGCCGCGCAAATCACCTACCAACGCTTTTTTTCGCGCTATCTGCATCTATGCGGCATGAGCGGAACGCTGCTCGAGGGGCGGGCCGAGCTGCGCGCGGTTTATGGCATGTCGGTGGTGCGGGTGCCGCTGCGTAAACCGTCGCGCCGGGCGGTGCTTCCGACCCGGGTGTTCGGCACGCATGAGGCGCGGTGGGGATATATCGCGGGCCGCGCGCGTGAAATCCAGGCGCATGGCGGCGCAGTGCTCGTCGGCACCGACTCGGTGGCCGATTCGCAGCTGCTTTCCCGACACCTGGACGCTGCCGGCCTCGCGCACGTCGTGCTCAATGCGCAGCAGGACAGACACGAGGCGCACGTGGTCGCCACGGCGGGACAGGCTGGGCGCATCACAGTTGCCACCAGCATGGCGGGCCGGGGCACCGACATCGCGATCTCGGAGCGCCTTGCTCGAGCCGGCGGGCTACACGTCATGCTGTGCCAGGCGAATGCCTCGCGGCGCATCGACCGCCAGTTCACCGGCCGCTGCGCGCGGCACGGCGAGCCGGGAAGCTGCGAAACACTGCTGTCGCTCGAGTCGGCGCCGGTCGTCGCGTGCCTGCCGGCGTTCATCACGGGCTGGACAGGACGGGCGGGGGAATTGCGCCCGCGCTGGGTGGGGATACTGCTCGCGCGTGTGACATTGTGGTGGGAGGGGCGAAGGCGCTACCGGCTGCGCCTTCAGCTGCGCCTGCAGGACGAGGCGCTCGACCGTCAGCCGATGATGGGGGCATCAAGCAGATGACTATGCGCAGCGCAGCAAGAATGGGTTTTGCCGCACTCCTCAGCGCAGCAAGCACCTGGGCGGGCAGCGCGCAGCCGCTGGGCTGCCTGATCGAGCCGTCTCGCGTAGTCGACGTCGGCAGCCCGGTCATCGGCGTGGTGGAGTCGGTAAAAGTCGAGCGCGGCGACCGCATTACCAAAGGACAGGTCGTGGCTACCCTGCGCGCCGATGTCGAGCGGGCTGCGGTGGGCGTCGCCGCCGGCCGGGCAAAGGTTTCGGCGGAAGTTCATGCCGCGCAATCGAACTACGAACTGGCGCGCCAGAAGCTGGCGCGCGCTCAGGATCTCGTGAGCCGGAAATTCATCTCTGACCAGGCGTTGGAGCAGGCGCGCGCGGAAGCCGAGGTGGCCGAACAGCGGCTGGTGCAGACGAAGGATCAGCGCCGCATCTGGGGGTACGAGCTGCACCTTGCTGAAGCGCAGCTCGAACTGCGGACCATACGCAGCCCGGCCAATGGCATCATCGTCGAGCGTTACATGTCGGGGGGCGAGCGGGTCGAGGAAAAGCCGATCGTGCGCGTCGCCACCATCAACCCCCTGCGGGTGGAAGTGGTCATTCCCGCGTCGCTCTACGGCACCATTCGGGTCGGGTCGACGCTTACCGTTACACCCGAGCTGCCCAATGCCAAGCCCAGGCAGGCGAAAGTGGTGCTGGTCGATTCGATCATCGATGGGCCGAGCAATACCTACCGGATCAGGCTCGAGCTGCCGAATCCGAACTACGAACTGCCGGCCGGGCCGCGTTGCAAGGTCGACCTCGGTGTCGATGCAAACCCTGCCGTCGCAGAACGCGACCCTAAACGATAATGCGCCAGCGCCCGATCATAGAGGCACTCGAGCCGCGGATTCTCTACTCGGCTGATCTCGGCCCGGTGCTGGCGCCGGCGGTCATCGGCCCGGCCGACGCGGAACAACGCGTCGTCGATCCCCATATCGAGTTCACGGCCCAGAACGAGCAGGCGGTGCAAAACGCCCCGCATGAAATCGTATTCATCGATGCCCGCACGCCCGACTACGCGCTTCTCGTCCAGGACATCGCCGCGCAAAGCGGGCGCCAGCTCGATGTCGTCATGCTCGATGCCGACCGGGACGGGCTCGCGCAGATCTCCGAGGCGCTCGCGGGCCGGGAGAACGTGGCCGCGCTGCACATTATCGGCCACGGCGGCGACGGCGTCATCCAGCTGGGCAACGAACTGGTCACCGCCGATTCGCTTCAAGGCAATCCGGGCCAGGTCGAAAGCTGGAGCAAGGCGCTGACCGCCGACGCCGACATCCTCCTCTACGGCTGCGATGTCGCGGCCACTGCGCAGGGGCAGTTGCTGACCGATACGCTCGCGCGCCTGACCGGGGCCGACGTCTCGGCGTCGGACAATCCGACCGGCAGCGCCGCGCTGGGCGGCGACTGGAACCTCGAATATGCAACCGGCACGATCGACGTGCCGGCCGCGCTGAGCGAGAGCGCTCAGGAGGCCTGGTTCCACCTCCTGCCGAGCGTCGTATTGACGTCTTACGAGCCGCCCTTCGCCAACATGACCGACAACGCCTACGAGGTTTCCGGGGGCGTTACCTATGCGCAGTCGTTCAGCTACAACAGCTTAGCGGGCACTTACACCGTTAACGAGATCAACGTCGTTCTATACAAGAACATCAGCTCTTCAGGAGGCAACGTCACTGTGGAGCTGCGTGATGGTCTTGGCGGTGGATCTAGCGTTATTGCGAGCGGATCGGTCGCGCGTCAGAGCGTCGGCACTTCCGAGGGCTGGGTGGCCGTGTCGCTTTCCGCCCCGGCGACACTCGCTGATAACACGATCTATTTCATCAGCATCAAAGGCACTGGCCCGGGAAACGTTTTCGTTGGAGTCGATAATGCCGGCACCTACGCCGGCGGGAGCTTCGTCAATGACGGTACTCCCGAGCCCGCGAAGGACCTAGCCTTCCGTGTGGTTTCGAACCCCGCGCCGGTGTTGGATCTCAACGGCGCGGCCGGTGTGGGGCAGGACGTGACGGCGGCGTTCACCGAGCAGACGCCGGTGTTGATTGCGCCGTCGGGCACGATTGTCGACTTTGATTCGGCGAACATGGCGTCGCTGACGGCGACGATCACGGCGCGGCCCGACGGCGACGCGGTGGAGTCGCTCTCGCTCAATGCGGCGGCGACGGCCGCGGTGGCAGTGACGCCGGGGATGAACGTAGCCTACACGGCCGGCACCGGCGTGTTGTCAATCACGGGGTCGGCCCCCAAGGCGACCTACCAGACGATCCTGCAGGGGATCCAGTACAGCAATACGAGCGATGCGCCGACCACGACCGACCGCATCGTGTCGGTGGTGGCCAGCGACGGGACCACGCCGAGCGTGGAGCGGTTCTCGTTTATCACGGTGTCGGCGGTGAACGACGCGCCGGTGAACATGGTGCCGGGCGCGCAGGCGACCAACGAGGACACGGCGCTGGTGTTCTCGGTGGGTGGTGGCAACGCGATCTCGATCGTTGACGATGCGGGCACGAATCCGGTGCAGGTCGCCTTGACCGGCACCAACGGCGTCATCACCCTGGCGGGGACCACCGGGCTGACTTTCAGCGTGGGTGATGGCACGGCGGATGCCGCGATGACCTTCAGCGGCACCGTGGGGGCGATCAACTCGGCGTTGGACGGGCTGAGCTTTGCCCCGACCGCCAACTACAGCGGTGCCGCGTCGTTGTCGATCACTACCGGCGACCAGGGCAACACGGGTGCCGGTGGACCCCTCTCAGATGCGGATACGGTGGCCATCACGGTCGTGCAGAACGCCGCGCCTACGGTGGCGGCGAGCGGCGGGACCACGCTCTTCACGGAAGGCAACAACGTCGCTTCCACGCCGGTCGTTCTGGATAACGCGGTGACGGTGAGCGATCCGGACAGCACGACACTCGCGAGCGCGACGGTTTCGATCGGCGCCGGCTGGCAAGTCGCGGAAGATGTGCTCGGCTTCACCAGCAATCCGGCGACGATGGGCAACATCGCGGGCAGCTACAACGCCGCAACCGGGGCGCTGAGCCTGAGCTCGGCGGGAGCGACGGCGACGCTGGCGCAATGGCAGGCGGCGCTGCGTTCGGTGACTTATACCAATACGAGCGATACGCCCAGCACCGCGGTTCGCACGGTGAGCGTCGTGGTGACCGGCGAGGGCGGCAGTTCGGCGGCCTCGACGCAGTCGGTGGCTGTCACTGCGGTGAACGACGCCCCGATGGTGACCGCGAGCGGCGGCACGGTCACCTATGACACGGCGGGCGCGGCGATACCCGTGGATGGCGGCGTGGCGGTCTCGGATCTCGACCACGTCATGCTGACGAGCGCGACGGTTTCGATCAGTGGCGGATTCCGAGCCGCGGAAGATGCGCTCAGCTTCGTCAGCAACCCGGCGACGATGGGCAACATCACCGGCAGCTACAACGCCGCGAGCGGGGCGCTGAGCCTGAGCTCGGCGGGAGCGACGGCGACGCTGGCGCAATGGCAGGCGGCGCTGCGCGCGGTGACCTATTCCAATGCGACTGCGGCGCCGTTCAACGGAATCCGCACGGTGAGCTTTGAACTGAGCGACGGCGCCGCATTCTCTGCGGTTACCACGCGATCCCTTGCCGTGAGCACGTCACCGGTTGTCGACCCGCCCGTCCCGGCGCCTCCGGTTGTCGACCCGCCCGTCTCGCCGCCACCGGTCGTTTCGACCGAGCCCGGCCCGACAGTGGTCGTGACCCCGCCGACCGCGGGCAACCCGGCGCAGCAGTCCCAGTCGACCTTGACTTCAGGCCGCCCGGTTGCGCCCGCTGGCGGGACATCTTTGCCGATAGACGCGGAATTCCTGACCCCGGCCGTGAACAGCTCGGTTTTTGCATCGATCGGCGGCAGCCTGCAGGTGCTCGCCACCAGTACCGGACTTTCGGAGTCCCGGTTCTCGGCGCACGGGATTGCTGCGCCGGACGCAAAGGTGATAGGTGAACTGATTGCCGACCTCGTCAAGCAGGTCGAGGTGCGGGCGGTGGACCTTTTCCAGTTGGGCGAACAACAGGGACGTTCGGAACGCGAGGAGGGACTCGGCGGCGATCTGGAACGCTTGCGCGACAGTCTGCGCGAACAGAACGAAATCCAGACGCGCACCGTGGTCACACTTACGGCCGGCAGCCTTAGCATGACGCTCGCCTATCTGGTCTGGCTCATCCGCGGCGGCGCGCTTGCCGCGAGCATGCTTTCAGCCTTGCCGGCATGGCGACTGCTCGACCCGTTACCGGTTCTTGCGCGCATGAATGACGAGGATGACCAGGACGGCGAGGAAGATGAACACGCCATCGCATCGTTCTCTGACGCGCCTGAAGGCGCGAAGCCCGCATGAAAATCTTCAGCACTAAAACGCACGTTGCAATTGGGCTCACCGCGATCGTGACCAGCGCGGTGGTGTTTGCCATGCTGCTGGGAATCGTTCCGGACCGCTTGAGCGCCCAACGTCACGCGCGGGTGAGCCTGGCTGAAGCCATGGCCGCCAGCGCGACGGCATTGCTGACCGCCCACGAGGAGAGGCGACTCGAATCCGTGCTGCGCTTCGTCAGGGATCGCAATCCGGAGATCCTCTCGATCGCGGTGCGCGACCTCCGTGGGCGCATCGTCGTCGTGTCAGGCGAGCACGCAACGCGCTGGGAATCGATGGAAGGCGGCTTTTCGTCCGAGACGCAACTGTTGGTGCCGATCTGGACCGAGCAGAGCCGTTGGGGTCAGTTGGAAATGCGCTTCATGCCCTTGGTCACCCCCGGGATTCGCGGCGTGGCGGAATGGCCCGGCGTTTTGCTGATGGCTTTTCTTTTCGCCTTGTGCCTCGTTGCGTTTTACTTCTACCTCGGGCGGGTGCTGCGCGAGTTGGACCCGTCGCGCGCGATCCCGGGCCGCGTTCGAGCTGCGCTCGATACCCTGACCGAGGGTCTGCTCGTCATCGACCGCAACCAGAATATCGTGCTTGCGAACGAGTCCTTCGCGCGCCTGCTCGGGAAGTTGCCGGATGCGATGCTCGGCACCGGCATGGCCTCCATCCCGTGGGTCACGGAAACGCCCGCTGGCGCCGCCGCCGTTTATCCATGGACGAAGGCGCTCGACGACGCGGCGATCCAGCGCAACCAGACCATACGCCTCCAGGATGCCGCCGGCACCCTGCGCACGTTTTTGTTGAACTGCTCGCCGGTGTTGGGCGCAGGCAGCAGGCCCGGCGGCGTGCTGGTCAGCCTGGGGGATATTACCGAGCTCGAGGAAAAAGAAATCGAGCTGAAGATCGCGCGCGACGAAGCCGAATCGGCGAACCGCGCCAAGAGCGAATTCCTCGCGAACATGAGCCATGAAATTCGCACGCCGATGAACGCGATACTCGGCTTCACCGATCTGCTGCGGCGGGGTTTCGGCAAGAACGATCGCGAGACGACCAGGCACCTCAACACCATACACAACAGCGGCAAGCATCTGCTTGCGCTGATCAACGACATTCTGGACCTGTCCAAAGTGGAGGCGGGGCGGCTCGAAGTCGAGCTTATTTCCTGTGCGCCGCATGCGATCGCGATCCAGGCGGTGCGCGAATTCGAGGGCAAGGCGCGCGACAAGATGATCAACATCGGGTTTGCCGCGGAAGGCCCGGTGCCGCAAACGGTCCGGTCCGATCCGCTGCGGCTGCGCCAGATCGTGCTCAACCTGCTCAGCAACGCGATCAAATTCACCGATCACGGCGGCATACAGGTGAATGCCCGGTTCCTGCCGGGCAATCCACCGCACTATGCGCTGGACGTCATCGACACCGGCATCGGCATTCCTCAGGAGCATATCGGCGCGCTGTTCGAGGCCTTCGTGCAGGCCGACAGCTCGATCTCGCGCAAGTACGGCGGTACGGGTTTGGGGCTGGCGATCAGCCGAAAGTTTGCCCGGGCGCTGGGTGGCGATGTCACCGTGGCGAGCGAGATGGGCAAGGGCAGCGTGTTTACGGTTACCTTCGAGACGGGGCCGCTGGAAGGCGTGCCGATGCTCACGCCCGGGCAGGTCGACGCCCATCTGGACGAAGACACAGCCGAGGTGAAAGAGCGCTGGAGCATTCCCTCGGCGCGGGTGCTTATCGCCGACGACGGCGCCGAGAACCGCGAATTGGTGTCGCTGGTGCTCTCGCAACAGGGTCTTTGGGTAGAAGAGGCCGAGAACGGCCAGGTCGCCGTCGAGATGGCCGTGAAGGGCGGATTCGACGTCATCCTTATGGACATGCAGATGCCGGTCATGGACGGCTTTACCGCGGCCCGCACTCTTCGCGAGCGTGGAATAAAGGTCCCTATCGTCGCGTTGACGGCGAACGCCATGCCCGGATACGAAGCCCAGATGATGAGCGCGGGCTGCAACGTATACCTGACCAAGCCTATCGACATCGATGGGCTCATCCGCAGCCTGGCCTTGCTGCTGGGCGGTAAGCGCATTGATCCGGCGGCGGACGAGGCGGCCATCAACACGACAGTCGACGTCCCGCAGGCGAGCGCCGACAACGCAGCGGCAACGCCCATCACGTCCCGCCTTGCCGGACAGAAGCGGTTGCAGCCTATCCTGCGCAAGTTCGTGGTGAGGCTGCACGAGCGGCTCGTCGAGACGCAGCAGATGGAATCGCAGAACGACTACAAGGAGATCGCGGACTTTGCCCACTGGCTCAAGGGGTCCGCGGGTTCCATGGGGTACGACGTATTCATGGCGCCGGCCGTGCAGCTCGAGACCGCCGCCAAGGCCTCCGAGGGCGAGCGGGTGGCGCAGATCCTCGGCGAATTGCGGCACATGGCACAGCGTGTCGTCGCACCGCAGGAGACATCAGCGGTCGCCTGAGGCCGCCTACAGGGAGACGGGAATGAGCGAGCCTATAAAAGCGGACCAAGAACCCCCCCAATCCGGGAGCATAGACCTGGGTGGGTTGGGCGATGCCCTCGTGGCGATGGTCGACGACGAGCCGCTGGTGATCGAGCTCACCCAGGCGTTCCTCGAGGCGGCGGGGTTCAGCCGGTTCACGTCGACTTCGGATCCCTCCACCGCCATCGCCATGCTGCGGCGCGAGCGCCCCAAAGTCCTGCTGCTCGACATCAACATGCCGCGGGTAACCGGTTTTGACGTGCTCGCCGGCATGCAGATAGACCCTGTGCTGAAACACATTCCGACCATCGTTCTCACTACCGCGGAGGATCCGGAAACAAAGCTGAGAGCGCTCGACCTCGGAGCGAGCGATTTCCTGCGCAAGCCTGTCGACCCCAGCGAGCTCGCGCTGCGGATGAGAAACACGCTCTCGGCCGCAGCGTACCGCGAGTCGATCCAGAAGGCGTTCGCGCGCTACGTCTCGCCGCGCCTGGTCGAACGCATCATCAACGAAGCCGCGCCATTCGGCGCCAAGCCGCAGCACGCCGAGGTGGTGGTCCTGTTCGCCGATTTGCGCGGCTTTACCCACATGACCGAGGTAATCGGCGTGGAACCGCTCGTGGACATGCTGAACGAGTATTTCGCGGTGCTCACCGAAGCGGCTTACCAGTTCGACGGCACGATTTTCAATATGGCGGGTGACAGCCTGCTGGTGGGTTTCAACGTGCCATTTCCACAGCCCAACGCCGCGGCGCGCGCCTGGCGCACCGCCATGGAGATGCAGTTGCGCTTCGGGGCGGTGGCGGCACGCTGGCGCGAGCGCTACAGCATCACCGGCGGCCTGGGCATCGGGATGTGCCGCGGTGATGCCGTCATCGGCAACGTGGGCTCGCCGAACTTCATGAGCTACACCATGATCGGCAACACGGTGAATATCGCGGCGCGCCTCATGGAGTTGGCGGGGGCGGGCGAGGCCCTGGTTTCGGGCGAACTCTTCGAGTCGATCCGCAAGCAGGTGCCCGCCGGCCGCGTCGAATCGCGCGGCAGTATTGGATTGCGCGGCTGTACGGAGGCGATTCCTGTGTTCTCGATACGATTGTAACGATGCGCCTTGCCATCGACGATTTTGGACCGCAACACATCTCACGCGGTAATGGTTAACTGGCCCTAGTTGAGTGTGGCAACGATTTTCCGGATCTGCTCCGGCGTGTGCTCGCCTGCAAGCGGCGTTCCCGGGATCAGGTATTTGCCCATCGCGAGCGGCCCGATTAGCACCGGCTCGTAGCCGACATCGCGTATGAGGCCCGACGCTACCGCGATGGCTTTGGCATCGTCGCCCGCTATCGGCATTCCGGCGCGCTCCTGGCGCTGCGCCGCCTCCGGCAGCCTCGCGGAACCGACCGCATTGAAGGCGCGGACGAGTCGCGCCCCTGGCAGCAGTTCCGCCGAGGCGAGACCGGCGCCCTTCTCCCGCGCCCAGGTTGCAATCTCGCCGTCGCGCGAGGGAAACGGGTTGCACGTATCGATCACCACTTTGCCTTTGATCAAGTCCGCCAGATCCCGGCCGACCTGCGGGAGCGCGCCGTAAGGGACCGAGATCAGCAGCACATCGCCGAATGCGGCGGCCTGGCGCGGCGTTCCGGCCCGGGCCCTGGGTCCGAGGCTGGCCGCAAGCGCTTTGTCGTGCTCGAGATCGAGCGACGAGAACATGACTTCGTGCCCGGCCTTCACCCACAGCCCGCCGAGCGTTCCGCCGACTCTGCCCGAACCGACGATCCCGATTTTCATTTTTCCGGCCGCGGCGCTCGCGGCGCGCGCTGCGAACGGCAGGCCACCCAAGGCGATAGTGGCTGCGGCAGCCCCGGCGACCTTGAGAAATCCGCGGCGGTTTTGCTTCATGGCGTCGTTCGCTTTCATCACGATTCTCCTGAAATGCCGAGCAACATACATTAGTCATGCCGCTGACTATGCGCAAGTTCCGGATGCGGTGCGCGGCGTGTGACCGCCCTCGGCTGAAATTCTGTAACACACTGTATACAAACAATATTTAGATCATTCTCCGAGTGTGTCCCGGCGCCGCCGGTGCGGGCATGGCGCCCGTCAATTCCGTATACTCAATCCCGGCAGCCGCCAGCGAACCCATCGAGAGGAAAAATGGATCTGCAACTCAAAGGACGAACGGCATTGGTCACCGGAGCGAGCCGGGGAATTGGACGTGCGATCGCCCGGGGGCTCGCGATGGAAGGCGTCAAAGTGGCGGCGGTGGCTCGCCGACTGAATCTGCTGGAGGACCTTGCAGTCGAAATCGCCGCGCTCGGCGGCGAGCAACCCGTGCTGATCCAGGGTGACTTCTATCCTGCGGGGGCGTCCGAAGCCATTGCTGCGCGTGCCGCTGATTTGCTCGGCCATGTGGACATCCTGATCAACGCTGCGGGCGGCAGCCGCCCTCTGCCGTTCGAGGCGAGCAAGGAACAGTGGGAGGAGGGCATGACGCTCAACTTTTGGCGGATACGCGAACTCACGCATGCGGTGATCCCCGGCATGCAAGCGCAGCACTGGGGCCGGATCATTCATCTGACCGGCACCTCCGAGCCGCGCATGCTCAACGCCGCCTTTGCTGCAAAAGCGGCGGTTCACGTCTGGGCAAAGGGGCTGTCCCGTGAAGTGGCGAAGGACGGAATCACCATTAATTCAATACAGCCCGGGCGCATCCACAGCGAACAAATCGACAAGCGTTATCCAACGAAAGAAAGCGAAGCGGAATTTGCCGAAGCGGAAATTCCGATGGGCCGATTCGGCGAACCGGAAGAACTCGCCAGTCTTGCGATTTTCCTCTGCTCACCGAAAGCGGGCTACATTACCGGCACGGTGGTGCCGGTAGATGGCGGCATGTTCCGGTTCGCTTTTTAGTGCG
>Ga0102851_10000989_pt1 | contig 15451 bp, 12 predicted proteins | sample Mud3Dept3metaG_FD_79558 | JGI IMG/M metagenome (GOLD analysis project Ga0102851, IMG submission 79558) | Freshwater wetland microbial communities from Ohio, USA, analyzing the effect of biotic and abiotic controls - Mud 3 Core 4 Depth 3... | ecosystem: Environmental > Aquatic > Freshwater >... | reverse complement strand
GCGGCCGACAGGTCCTTCCGGAACTCGCTCATGTTCTGGTAGCGCTTGTTCGGATCCTTCTGCATCGCGCGCAGGATCACGGCCTCGGCCATCTCGGTGATCTCGCGCTGCGGCGCGAACTCGCGCGGCGACGGGGTCGGGGTGTGGATATGCATCGCGAGGACCTCGCTCGACTGCGGGGCCTCGAACGGCGGGCGGCCGCACAGCATGTCGAACAGGATCACGCCGAGCGAGTAGACGTCGGCGCGATGGTCGACGTCCTCGCCGCGCGCGGCCTCGGGGGACATGTACTCGGGCGTCCCGAACACCGCGCCTTGCACGGTCTCCGCCATCAGCTCGTCCTGGATCAGGACCTTCGCGATGCCGAAATCGAGGACCTTCACGAAGTCGTACGATTCCTCGCGCTCCGTGATCCAGGTCTGATCCGGCGCCATGCGAACGAGATCGCGGCGACCGGGCTTCTTGAGGAGCATGATGTTGTCGGGCTTGAGATCGCGATGGATCACGCCGACGGCGTGCGCGGCCTCGAGCGCGAGTGCGATCTGGTTCGCGACGTTGAGCGCGCGGTGGAGCTCGACCGCGCCGTCCTTCTCGATCAGATCCTCGAGGCTCTTGCCCTCGAGGTACTCCATGACGAAGTAGACGGGACCGTCGGCGAGGATGCCGAAGTCGGTGACGTCGACGATGTTCGCGTGGTTGATCGACGTGGCCGCGCGGGCCTCGCGCAGGAACCGGTGGATCGCCTCCTGGTACCGCGCGAACTGCGGATGCAGGACCTTCACCGCGACCGGCTTCTTGATGTAGACGTGCTCGCCGCTGTAGACGGTGCCCATGCCGCCGCGGCCGAGGATCCGGTCGAGGCGGTAGTTGCCGATCGACGTACCGAGCCGCGCGATGTCGTCCTCCTCGACCAGGACGGCCGAATCATGGAGGCAGAACCGCTCCCCGTCCGGGAAGCGGGTGAAACATCGCGGGCAGACCTTCATCTACTTGCCGATCCTCGTCTGGAGGAACAGCGAGATGAAGCGGTTGTCGATCGGGCTCTGCCCCTCGGGCGGCTTGACGTTGAGCAGCGTGAACTCGAGCCCGATGTCGAACTTCTGGTTCGGCGAGAACTCGAGTCGCGCGGTGACCGGGACCTGGAACGCACCGGCCGAGGTGTCGAAGTCGGGAATCCGCAGCTGGGCGAAGATCACGATCGACAGCGGCGGGATCGGGTTGGTCGCGATGCCGAGCGACGGGTTGAGGTCGGGCTTGGCGCCGTTTCCCTTCACGGTCGTGGTCGTCGTCGGCTGACCGGGCATCGGGCTATCGACCGCGACGACCTGGACGAAGTCCTTCGACACGGAATTGAAGTCGATCGACATCAACGTCTGCAGCGCGATGATCGCGATCTCGGGCTTGATCGCGTAGCGGAACGGGAACCCGAGGTCGATCGAGAACTTGGTGCCGCCGGCGTTGAACTGGCCGCTCGGCAGGTTGTCCTGGGTTGCACCGGGATTGCCGCACACGCCGCCCACCGCAACCTCGTTCGGCGTCGCGGGCGGGTTGCAGAAGATGTCGTACTTGGGGATCGCGTTGCGGTGGACGTTGAGCGCGAGCCGGATGTCGACCATGTCGTAGACGAGCGCGCCTTCGAATCCGGCGTAGAACCCGAACTGCTTGAAGTTGTAGGCGCTGGTCAGGCCGCCGATGATCGAGAAGTTGTCGCTCATGCCGTAGATGGCCTCGAGCGAGACGCCGAAGCTCTCGAACGCGCCCTTGGCGCTGATGTCCGTTCCGAGCCCGAGCCGGAGCTGGGCGATCTTCTCGGTCATCGTCAGCGGACGCGAGATCTCACGGACCGGGTAGGTCCGCATCGTGAACAGGCCGCCGGCGGTGATCGGAGGCTGGTCCGCGTCGGACTCCTCCTCCTCGTCCCCGCCCTCGTCGTCCTTGCCTCCACCCTCATCGTCGCCGCTGTCCTCGTCCTCTTCATCGTCCTGCGCGTACGCCGGCCGGGAGGTCCCAGCGACGGCCACCAGGCTCGTGGACAGAGCCAGCGCCAGAAAGCCGCGGTGCCATAGCGAGAGCATCACCACCTCGCTGAAATGCTAACCCAATCCCCCGCGCGCTGCCTCGGATCGCAGCGCCGAAATGCCTGTTCGCATGGGCGGTTGCTCCGCTGGAGACCTCGGGACCGCGATTTGCGCTCGCGGCGCGCTGACCTCGACGCGTCGTCGGCCGAAACGCCGAAGGGCCCGCGGGTGACGAATCACCGTGCGAGCCCTTCTGCGTTCGTGAGTCTAGTCTAGTTAGATCGAGCAGAAGTCGTGGTCTGCGCACCGCTTTGGTCGAATCGATCGACCGCGCGGCGCAGCGAGATCAGCGCTTCTTGCCCTTCTTGCCGCCCGCCTTCTTGGCGGCCGGCTTCTTCGCGGCGGGCTTCTTCGCCGCCTTCTTCGCGGCGGGCTTCTTCGCGGCCGCCTTCTTCGGGGCTGCCTTCGCGCTCTTCTTGCGCTTGCTGCCACCGACCTGGCGCGCCTGGCGCGCAACGTCGCCGTCGCTGTCGAGGTAGTAGAGGTACTTGCTGTAGTCCATGTCGACGCCAGCGGCAGCGACCTTCGCGGCCTTGCCCTTCGGCTGGCCGGGCTTCTTGCGGGGCGTAGCCCACACGTCGCCACCCTTGATGTAGTACATCAGGTCGTTGTCACGCTTGATTCCAGTCTTTGCGATCTTCTCAGCCATGTTGTGAACCCTCCCTAGGGTGTTGCGCGGACCGTACTTCAGGCGTCTGACAACTGCTGCGGAATTCGCTAGAAAATCCTCGTCGGGAACGGAGCAGATCTCCGTCGAGGAATGCCGCCGGGGCCGGTGGGGCAGATTTCCTCGTCGGAAAACGCCTGTGGATAACTCGTTTCTCGACGAGGAATGAGAATGATCTAAATCCTCGTCGGGAAACAGGAATTCCTCGTCGGAGATCACCGCCGGCGGGGTGATTTCCGACGAGGTTTGGGGGGCTGATCGGCCCGCTCGCAGACCAGGACCTGGCTCTCGGCACCCCCATCGAGGGGGGCCCAAAAAAAATCGCCATAGCGGCCCACGACCCGGAATCCGGCGGCCGCGACGAGGGCCTCGAGCTCCGCCGGGAAGTACTTCCGCTGGGTCAGCTTGACCACGCGGCCGCCGCCCTTGCCGTCGACCGGGTCGTAGTAGAGGCGGATCGTGACGATCTGATTGACCGGATCGTAGTCGTGGTTCGTCGAGTAGAACATCGCGCGGCCCGTCACCGGATCGGTGAACCGGGTCTTCGCCCACCGCTTGGTCGGATCGCGCACGAGCCACGCGAGGTCGGGCATCTGGACGTCGAACGCGAAGGCGCCACCGGGCGCGAGGTGGGCCGCGACGCGCGCGAGGCACGCTGCGAGCTCGCCACGCGTGTAGAGGTGCTCGAGCACGTTGAACGCGGCGATCACGAGCGGAAACGGCCCGCCCGGCGCGCGGAACGTGCACAGCTCGCCCTCGACGACGGTGATCCGCGAGCGCGCCGCACCGGGCAGGAGCTCGGTACGCGACCGGAGCCGCTCGAGCATCGCCTTCGACTGGTCGATGGCGACGACCTCGTGCCCGTCGCGCGCCAGGGGAACCGTCACGCGGCCCGATCCCGCGCCGAGCTCGAGGAGCCGGCCCGGCCCCCCCAGCCGCTTGGTCGCGAGCTCCCGGTAGAACGTCACGTCGGCGCGGCGGCGGCGGTACTCGTAGTCGTAGAGCGCGGCATCCGCGTAGTGCTCGCGCGAGCCGGCGTCGACCATCTCCGCGATCAACTGCTCGTCGAGAGCGCGCGCCACGACTAGCGCCGGCGGCCACCGCGGCGGCGGCGGCGGCGCTTGCGCGGATTGTTCGGATCGTCCTCGCCCTCGTCGTCGCGACCCTCGCCGGTCGCGACCGTCGGGACCTCGGTGACCTCGTGGCCGGCGGCGCGCTCGAGGAGCTCGAACAGCAGGACCGCGTCATCGATCAGCTCGCGGCCACCGGCGAGCTCGGCCTGGCCGCCCTTCTTCTTCGCCGTCTGCAGCTTGCGCTGCGCGAGCAGGATATAGCGGAGGCGCTCGCTGTCCTTGCGCGTGACATGGAGCTGGACGATCACCGGATGCGCGAGCTCCTGGATCGCGCCGTGGAGGTCGCCGCCGCGGAGCTCGTCGCCACCGAAGATGAACGGCGCGAGCAGCGCGCCGAACGCGACGGCGTTGGAAGGATCGCGGCCATCGGCGATCGCCTTGTCGATCTGGGCGAGCGTCGACCATGCGAGCTCGCGCCGCGTGACCAGCTCGATGCCGGGGATCACGAACGACAGCTGCACCGGCGCGGCGGCGGCGGGACGCGCGACGGCGACGGGACGTGCGGTCGGCTCGTCGGCCCACACCTTGTGCCAGGCCTGCTCCTCGACATCGAGCTCGAGCTCACCGGCCTCGGCCTCGGCCTCGTCGTCCTCGTCGTCGTCGTCCTCATCGTCGTCGTCGTCGTCGTCCTCGACACCCTCGGCCTTCGCGGCGGCCTGCGCCATCCGCTCGAGCTCGTCCGGATCGTCGGGATCGTGCTCGGCCGGATCCTCGTCGACATACTCGAGCATCGGCACCGTCGGCTTCGGCACCATGAGCGTCGTGAGCACGGGGGCGACGGTCGGGGCGCCCGGACCCTCGAGCAGGCCCGCGAGGTAGGGCGACAGCACGGCAAGCACGCCGGTCTCGACCATCAGCTCGAACGAGCGCTTCGCCGCGCCGCCGCGCATCAGACGATGGATCTCTTCGAGCAGGCGGGGCGGTGCGCACTTGCTGATCTCGCCGCGCCAGCGGAGCAGCGCGTTCCACGTCGCCGGCTCGAAGCCGAAGTCGAGGCGCGCGGCGAACTTGATCGCGCGCAGCATGCGGACCGGGTCCTCCTGGAACCGGATGTCGGGATCCCCGATCGTCCGCATCAGCTTGGCGTCTAGATCGGCGAGCCCGCTGACGTGGTCGATGACCTCCTCGCGCTCGACGTCGTAGAACAGGCCGTTGATCGTGAAGTCGCGTCGTCGGGCGTCGTCGGTCTCGGTCCCGAAGACGTTGTCGCGGCGGATCAGGAGGTCGTTCGCGTCCTCGTCGCGAGGGTTCGCGCGGAACGTCGAGGTCTCGATGATCTTCGAGCCGAAGAACACGTGGGCGAGGCGGAACCGGCGACCGATGATCCGGGAGTTGCGGAACGTCGCCTTGATCTCGTTCGGGGTCGCACTGGTGGCGACGTCGAAGTCCTTCGGGGTCTTTCCGACGAGGAGGTCGCGGACGCAGCCCCCGACCAGGTAGGTCTTGAAGCCGGCCCGGGTGAGCTTCCGGACCACGCGATCGGCATCGGGATCGATTCCAGCGCGGTCGAGCGAAGGCATCGGCGGTTTGGGCTGTACCATGCGACCTGAATCGCGCGCAAGTACGCGTACCCCTTACGGTGTTCCTCGGCCTACCCCGATGCATGCTCACCATCCCCGCCCGCCGGCCGAATCACCAGTCTGGATGAGTGTCGTTGCCGCTGTCGCCTTCGAGCGGCTCCCCGTGCCCGGGCTGCTCCTCGAGCTCGACGGGATCGTGATCGCGGCCAACGCGGCGGCGTGCGCGGTGGTCGGCCTGCCGGCGAGTGAGCTGGTCGGGCGGCCGATCAGCGAGCTGATCGACGGCGGGGAACGGCTCACCCGGGCGCCGGGTGAGGTCCACGACCTGCACGTCGCGAGCTCCGGGGGCCGCCGCACGCTGCAGTGCGTGGTGACCCGGCTCGAGGCCGAGGGGCGCACGGTGCTCCAGGTGTTCGGTCTCGACATCAGCTCGCGCACGGAGGCCGAGGCCGCGGCGCGGGCCCGCGCCGATCTCGAGGAGACCAGCGCCGCGAGCCAGCGGCTCGAGAGCCTCGGGATCGTCGCCGGGGGCATTGCCCACGAGTTCAACAACCTGCTCGTCGGGGTGCTCGCGGAGTCGAGCGCGGCGCGCGAGGACGAGGCGCTGCCCGACGAGACGCGCGAGGCGCTTGCTCGGATCGAGGTCGCCGCGCAGCGGATGGCGCACCTGACGCGGCTGATGCTCGCCTACGCGGGGCGCGGGCGCTACCTGGCGGTCCAGGTCGATCCCGACGAGCTGATCGCGGAGCTGCGCGACCAGCTCGTGCGTCTGGTCGGTGGTGGTGCGCGGCTCGAGATCCACGGCGGCGGCGGCGGTGTGGTGGTCGAGGCGGATGTCCAGATGCTGCGCCAGGTCGTGCTCGACCTCGTCGCCAACGCGGCCGAGGCGGGCGGCACCCAGGTCACGATCACGACGCGGATCGTCGTTCGCCAGCATGCGCCATGGTTGCAGCTCGAGGTCAGCGATGACGGTGTGGGGATCGACGCCCGGACGATCTCGCGGATCTTCGAGCCGTTCTTCACGACCAAGCCCGACCACCACGGCCTCGGGCTGTCCGCGGTCCACGGTATCGTTCGCCGGCTCGGCGGCGACATCGAGGTCGACTCGACGCCGGGGCGAGGTGCGCGGCTCCGCGTGCGCGTGCCGGTGGTGGCCGGCACGGAGGTGCCGCGACGAGCGTCGACCGACGGCCTGGTCCCGATCGCCAAGCTCACGGGCCTCAAGGTGCTGGTCGCTGACGACGAGCCGTCTGTGCTGGCGACGGTGCGGCGCCTGCTCCAGCGCCGCGGGGCGATCGTCGTCCCCGCGATCGACGGAGCCGAAGCCGAGGCGCGCCTGGCCGAGGAGCCGTTCGGCCTGGTGATCCTCGACGTCTCGATGCCCGGGCAGAGCGGCTACGACGTCCTCGCGAGCGCACGCGCGCTCCAGCCCGGAGTCCCGGTCGTGCTGATGTCCGGGTACACCAACCGCGTCGACGGCGAGGGTATCGATGCCAAGCCGGATGCGTTCCTCGAGAAGCCGTTCACCGCGCGTCAGGTCGACGAGCTGATCGATGTCGTGATGAAGCGCTCGCGCTGACCGCGCTCAGCGCGAGCGCAGCCAGATCTTGCCCCACGGATCGAAGTACGCGGGCGTGTTCGCATCGAGGTGGAGCTCGCGCTCGCCGATCAGGGGCTCGTAGTTGGTGGCGACCACCATCACGGTGTACGTGCCCGGGACCGGGACCGGCTGCTTGAGCTGGACCTCGCCCTGCGTGTTCGAGCGGCCCCACGCGAGCACCTGATCGTCGAGCCGGTTGACGTCGACGGCCTTCGCATCGACACCGGGCTTGAGGATCATCACGAGCGCATCGGCGACCGGTGCCTCGCTGGCCGCGTCGAGGACCTTCGACGACAGCCGTACGCCCTCGGCCGGCGCCTCGACGGCGGACGGCTGCAGGTCACAGTCATTCGCGCCCTCGAGCGGCGTCCATCCGACGGTCGCGATCGCGAGCAGGCAGCTCGCCGTCGAGAGCGGGCGCACGAGCCCGACCTGGGCCGTCTCGACGACGTTGCCCGACGCGACCGTGCGCGTACGGTACGCGGACGCGATGCCAACGAGCCGGCCGTGATCGTCGACGACCGGTCCGCCCGAGTTGCCGTGGGTGATCGATGCATCGGTGCGGATGAAGTCGCGGCCGGCGGTGTTGTCCTCGCCGGTCCAGCCCTCGACCTGACCCTCGGACAACGTCAGCCCACCGCCGCCGACATCGGGGTAGCCGAGGACCCACAGGCGCTGTCCCATGCGGACGTCGGCGCTGCGCCCCTCGGGCAAGGTCGCCCACAGCGTCCCGCTCGTCGGGGTCCAGGTCCGGCCATCGAGATCGAGGTCGCACTTGATCAGCGCGAGATCGAGCTCGCGCTGCAGCTTGCCGCGGCTCGGCCGGCCGGCGCACCACAGCTGCGGTGCGTGATCGGGCTGGCTGAACCGGCCGATCACGAACACGTCGTGGAGGCGACCGTCCTTGTTATGGATCACGTGGTAGTTCGTCAGGATCGATCCGTCGCTGCCGACCACGACACCCGAGCCACCGCCGCGCGGCTTGAGCCGGCCGTCGATCAGGTCGGCGGCCACGACCATCACCGTCGAGCCGAACGCGCGGGCGACCGCGTTCGGGTACGTCCGTTGCGACAGCGTGCGCGACTGCGGCACGAGGGGCAGGCCGGTCCGCGTCGGCACGCGCAGGCTCGGCGCGACGACGCTCTCGATCCGCTCGAGCTCCGCCGGCGAGCCGAAGATCGTGATCACGTAGAGCTGCTCGCGATCGATCGTCGCGTACTCGAGTGCACGGTCAACGCGCGGGACATCCCCCTTCTCGGCGACGTGCGCGTAGCGATACGCGGTGCGCAGCCAATCGTGACCCGCGATCGAGCGGATCGAGCTGTCGTCGAGCGTGTACAGCTCGCCCCACCGCGTGCGGCGATCGAGCTCGAGCCCGGTGACGATGTTGCTCCATGCTGGCTTCTTGTCGATCAGCACCTCGAGCCGCGCGTTGGGGTCGAGCGACGAGGTGAAGGCGACGTGATAGATCGCGGTGGCCTTGGTCGTCTGGCCGGGCAGGTCGCGGACGAGCCGAGGTGCCGGTGCTTGCACGGGCTCGGGCTCGAGCCACGCCTTCGAGTGCTCGAACTGGAGGCCGCGCTCGGCGAACTTCTTCGTCGGCGGGGTGACGAGGCCGCGATGGACGCGCCCCGCGACGATGATCACCACGAGGGCGAGCAGCAGCACGAGGACATCGTGGCGGTGATAGTGCGTCTTCAGCTCGGCGAGATCGGTCTGCGCGCGCCGGCGTAGCCGCTGGATCGCCGCCGCGGCGACCTGGACGGGATCGAAGGCGCCGTCATCGGCCTCATCGGCCGCCGGGCCGTCGAGAGGATCGAGATTTCCGGCCCGCGGGATCGACGACGACGAGGTGCGCGCGCCCGGCTGCGTCGTCGCACGTCCTTGCTGCGACGGCGCGCGGCCGGGGCCCGTCGAGGGCCGGTCGCCCCGGGCCTCGGCGGTCTCGGCCTCGACCTGCGCCTCGGCCTGGGTCGCGGCCTCCTCGGCGAGCGCGCGCAGGATCCGGTCGCGCTGCATCCGTACGGTGACCACGGGATCGCTGCTCGAACCGTCGGCCGCGGGTGGCAGCTCGCTGACCGGCGAGATCGTGACCTCGCCGTCGGCGACCGCACGCGACCGCGCGCGCGCGGCCTCGATCGCGGCGCCCGCGGCCGCCGCCGCGACGATCGCCGCGCCGCCCGCGGACTCGATGTCGCCGACGATCTCGCCGACGATGCGGGCGGCCTCCATCGCGGCCGCCTTGGGATCGGGCATCTGCACCGTCGGTAGCTCGTGCGGCTGCTGCTGCTGCTCGCTCGGGAGCACGAGCCCCTCCGGCGCGTTCTCCGCCTCCGAGGTGTCGAGCGGCCAGCCGTCCCCGGCGACCATTTGGGCGGGAACCCGCACGGACTCGGCCCGCCGGGGCCGCTCGCGCGGCGGCGCCTCGGTCGCCGCCTCGACGGGCGCAGCCTCCGCGCGGGAGATCGTCGCGGGCACCTCGGTCCCCGCCGGCGTCGCGTCGGTCCTCGCCCTCGTCGCGGACACCTCGGTCCCTGCCGGCTTCGCCTCGATCGCCGCCGGCCTCGAGGGCAGCTCGGTCCCCGCCGGCGTCGCGGATCCCTCGGTCCCCGCCGACGTCGCGGGCACCTCGGTCCCCGCCGGCGTCGCCTCGATCACCGCCGGCCTCGCGGGCAGCTCGGTTCCCGCCGGCGTCGCCTCGATCGCCGCCCCCGCCGGGGGCGCCTCGGTCGCCGCCGGCGTCGCCTCGATCACCGCCCGCCTCGCGGGCAGCTCGGTCCCCGCCGGCGTCGCCTCGATCGCCGCCCCCGCCGGGGGCGCCTCGGTCGCCGCCGGCGTTGCGGGCTCGTCGCCGACCGCGGCCACGGGGGCGCTGTCGAACGTGATCGCCACCGGCTCGACCGCCGCGCTGATCACGTCGGTGATCGGCTTCACGATGGCGGCGCTGTCGGGATCGGGCGTCGCGGGCGCAGCTTCGCTCGATGTCGCGGGGGACGCGACCGGCGTCTTGCGCGAGCGCTTCTTGCCGGGCGGCTTGGGCTTCTTGTCCTCGGTCACGTGTCCCTCCGGAACGGAGAGCGTGCGAGCGCGCGCTGCGAGATGAACCAGATCACGAGGAACATCGCGGACGCGAACAGCGCGGCATACCCGACGCCGCGCCACGGGTGCTGGCCCATGCCGCTGGTCACGACCCAGTTCTCGACGACGCTGAACGAGCCATTGAGCGCCGCGGCACCGAGAAGCCCGACCATCACGAACAGGCCACGCACGGGGGCGCTGCGCTGGGAGAACTTCGCGCGGCCCATCACGAACCCGAGCGCCCCGGCGAACGACGCGTGCGCGAGCGTCGTGACGACGGCCTGCGCGGCGGCGCTCGACAGATCGACCTGGTGCCCCTGATCCGAGAACCGGTGGTAGTTGATCCACACCGCGAACCCGGTGCCACACGCCATCATGTAGACGATGCCGTCCATCGGCTCGTCGAACTCGCGCGACATGTAGATCGTGTAGCGGACGACCGCGTACTTGCACATCTCCTGCGCGAGGCCGGCGATCAGGACGGCGTAGAGGATGCGATCGAGGGCGAGCGCGTCGATCGAGTGCATCTCGAGCGCGACCGGAGGCACGGCCTGGAGCAGCACGAAGTTCGCGAGTGGCGCCGCGATCAGCGCCCCGAGCACGCAGACCCCGGCGACCAGCTGCTTGGGCTCGGGCTCGTGGCGGTCCATCAGGTAGAAGAAGCCGAGCCAGAACAGCGCGGGGATCCCCGCGACGAGCCCGGCGATCAGGGGCCCGAGGTGGACCGCGCGATCGAGCCCCGCGACCAGCTCGATCAGCCAGGCGATCAGCACGAACGCCACGAGCCCGGCGATCAGCACGAACTTGGTGCCGACCAGCACTCGGGCTCGGCGGAGCGACCACCGCGGCCTACGCATCCCGAAATCTTACGCTGCCCTGCGCCTAGCGTGCGAACTCACGGCCCCCTAGAATCGGCCCTACGAGCGGTATGGCCAAAAATCGAGGATCCGAAGGGCAGTTGATGACCCTGCACGAGCTGGCGGTCTACCTCCACCTCGACGAAGCCACGGTCACCAAGCTCGTCTCCACAGGCAAGATTCCTTCGGTCCAGGTCGATCGGCAGTGGCGCTTCAAGCGCGCGTCGATCGACCAATGGATCGAGGAGCAGCTCGTCGGCGACGACGAGAGCTTCGCGGACGTCCCCGACGGCATGAAGCTGCCGCTCGAGGACCTGCTGCCCGATCAGGCGATCATCCCGGTGCTGCGTTCGCGCACGCCGGTCGGCGTGATCGAGGAGCTGGCGGCACGCGCTTACACGAATGGCTGGCTGCTCGACAAGCCGTGGTTCGTCGGTGCCGTCGTCGAGCGCGAGTCGCTGTCGTCGACGGCGATGGAGGGCGGCGTCGCGTTCCTGCACACCCGCGCGAAGGACAAGGGCAAGATCGGCCGCCCGTTCGTCATCGTCGGGCGCTCGTGGGAAGGCATCATGTTCGGCGCGCCGGACTCCAACCCGACGTACCTGTTCTTCCTGCTCGGCCTCAAGTACGACCGGCTGCACCTGCCGATCCTCGGCCGCCTCGCGCGTGCGCTGCGCAACCCGGCGACGATCGCCAAGCTGCGTGCACTGAGCTCGCCCGATCAGGTCCGCGCGCTCCTCCTCAAGGAGGACGCCGAGGTCCGGGCCGGCCGGATCGATCACATCCAGGAGTCGTCGGCGTTCCAGCCCAAGCTCGACCGCCAGCTCCGCCTGCGCGCGATCCGCCGCCTCCAAGCACAGAAGGCCGCCGAGGTCACCACCGCCGAGAAGCGGGCGGCCGCGCTCCTGGGCCCCAAGAAGACCAAGCCCAAGAAGGTCGCGCCCCGCGGCCCGGTGACCGCCCCCCGGGGGCCCGTCACGCCCCCCTCGACGTCCAGGGGCCCGATCACGACCAAGCCGGCGGGCGCACCCACCGGCAAGCCGGCGATGCCGCCCAAGCCCGCGCCCGTGGCCGTCGCCCCCGGCAAGCCGCCTGCGGGCAGGCCGGCGGTCCGCCCGGGCCGCCCCGCCAAGCGCTGAGCCGTCGAGCGTCGGCCTCCGGCGGCTGCCGTGCGGCGTGACCCCCGTCGCAGCGCTCCGCGTCACGCCGCGCCCTTCGCGAAGGATTCCGCCGGGCGCGCGGCCCGGTTGCTATGATCGCATGATGGGGCGCACTGCCCTGTATCGCGATCCCGTTCCGTTCCGCCCCGCACGTGCCGAGGTCCACCTCGAGCCCGACGTGCTGGTGTTGCGAATGCCCGACGGGCGCCACCGCCGCCACGTGCTCGACGGCACGACCTCGATCGCGATCGATGGCTTCGTCGCGCACCGGATCGATGCGCACTGGGAACGCCGTTTCGTCCGCATGCTGATCCTCGAGAGCACGCACGAGCGCGTCGTCGTGATCACACCGCCGGATCAGGGCGCGGTCGCGCCGAACGTCGTGCGCGTGCCGGAGGCGCCCCCCGAGGCCGCGATCGTCGACGTGCGCGCGTGGGACGCGCTCGCCGACTGGGTGCTCGGTGGTGGCCGGCTCTCCGCGTGCGCGATCACGGACCTCGCGCGGATCGCCGCGATCGCGTCGCCGCAGTTCGCGGGCGTGATCGGCGAGGTCGCCGCGCAGCGCGCCCTCGAGGCCGTGTGGTCGACGCGCGGCCCCCTGCGGGGAGGATCGGATCTCGAGACCGCGCTCCAGCCGCTCGCGGACGCGGCGCGCGACTCGCCCCGCGCTGCCGAGGCGCTGGTCTCCGCGCTGGCGCACGCCGCGGGGGCGACCCGCCGGCGCCGTCACCGGTGAAACTGGCCGCCCCGGCGCGACCGAGGTAGCTTCGACCCGATGAGGACGGTGGTCACCGCGATCGTGCTGCTCGCCGCGTCCAGCGGCGGCTGCGGTGGCGGCGATATCTCGCGCGAGGTCGGGGCGCGCTGCGACACCGCGCGCGACTGCGACGATCGCTGCCTGCCGCCGAGCGACGACTTTCCCGACGGGCTGTGCACGCTCGATTGCCAGACGTCCGACGAGTGCCCCGTCGACACGCGCTGTGTCGACAAGGAGAGCGGCGTGTGCCTGTTCACCTGCAACTTCACCACGGACTGCTCGTTCCTCGGCCCCCGGTGGGAGTGCAACGAACAGAACGAGCGCGCGGATCAGAACGTCAAAGTGAAGGTATGCGTCGGAGGCTAACCACCGCGCTGGCGCTCGCGGCCGCGACGGCGAGCGCGCACGCCGAGCCGAGCCTCGTCAGCGGCCCGGAGCAGGCCGATCAGGACGAGATCGGCGATCAGGCGATCGGCGCGGAGCTCGGCGTCGCCGGTGGGGGCCGCGTCACGCCCGGCGGGTTGCGGATCGCCGGGCACTACCTCTACCAGCTGTCCCACCAGGACTGGTTCGATGGCACGGCGAGCTTCACGTACGGCGGTGGCGAGGCACGATGCTTCCGCGACCGGATGGACACGTTCCTCTGCGATCACGGCTTCACCGACGGTAGCTCCGTCGAGATCTCGGCGAATGTCCGCCGCGTGTTCGCGCCGCGTGGCTCGTTCCATCCGTTCGCCCGTGCCGGGATCGGAGTCGCGCTGGTCCGGTTCTCCGGCGATGACGTCTCGGGCCTCGCGTTCCCGCTCCACGCCGGCGGCGGGATCCGCGCGCGGGTCGCGCCGGGCTTCGCGGTCGTCGCGCAGGCGGACGTCCAGCTCGGCCTCGGCCTGTTCGGTCACGGGCTCGGCGCGGAGCCGCAGCTCGGCATGACCGTCACCGCCGGCGCCGAGTTCCGCTTGCGATGACGCGGGGCGCGCGGTGGCGGCTCGGTGCCGCGGCGCTCGTGGCCGCGGCCGCCTGCAGGCAAGCCAAGCCGGAGCAGCCGTCGACGACGCTGTCACTCGAGATCACCGACGGCGCGCGGCCGGTCGGCGCACGCGTCCTGTTGTTCGACGCGGCCGGCGAGCCGCTGCACATGGGCAACATCGATCTGTACGGCGCGCGCCAGGGGGCCGCCGCGTGCGCCATCGCCGCGGACGTCGTCGCCTCGTGGGACGGGCTGATCGTCGGCTCCGGCCGCGCCGAGATCCCGGTCGGTATCGACACGTGCGTGCCCACGCCCGCGATCCCGTACGGCCGCTACACGGTGTGGGCGTGGCGGGGGATCGAGTACGAGCGCTGGGAAGGGCAGGTCGATCTGTCGGCGGGGCGCGGTCGCGTCGAGCTCAAGATCCCACTCGAGCGCGCGTGGACGCCGGCCGGCACGCTCGCCGCGGATCTCCACGTCCACGCCGCCGCGTCCGCCGACTCCACGGTCCCGAACCCGCAGCGCGTGATCGCGCAGGTCGCAGCCGGCATCCAGGTGATCGCGCTGTCGGAGCACAACGCCAACGGCGACCTCGATCAGGAGATCGCGGACCTCGGCTATGGCGGCGTCGTCGCATCGATCGCGTCGAACGAGCTGACGGCGAATCCGGTCCACCTCGGCGTCTATCCCGTGATCGTCGATCGTACGCAGCCGAACGGGGGGGCGCCTGCCCGCGAGGTCGTCGAGGCCGCGGGCGTGCAGCAGCTGTTCGACCTGGCGCGCGCGCTGCCCGGGAACCCGATCGTGCAGGTCAACCACCCGCGGTTTCGCGTCACCGCGCTGTACGACGCCACCGGGTGGAACGGCGTGGCGTGGCCGCCCCCGTTCCCGGTCGACTTCGACGCAGTCGAGGTCCTGGCCGGCTACAGCGCGTTCAACGTGCCCGGGGATCGCCGGTTCGACGACGGCGTGCGCGACTTCTACACGTTCGTCGATCACGGCCGGCTGATCGCGCCGCTCGGCAACAGCGACACCCACGATCTCAACTGGGTCCTCGACGGCACGACGCGTACGTACGTGTTCGTCGACGATCCGAAGACCGCGCCGCTCGACGAGGCCGCGTTCGTCGCGGCGATCCGGGCGCGTCGCGTCGTCGCGACCTCGGGGCCGTGGCTCGATGTCGAGGCGACCACCACCGAGGGCGCCGGCCCGAGCGTCGGCCCGGGACAGGCCCTGCGCGCGACCACCGGCACCGTGCGCCTCGACATCGAGCTCGCGCAGGCGCGGTTCGTCAAGGTCGAGCGGATCCGGATCACGATCGGTGGCTCGACCGGCCCCGTCCTCGTACAGACGATCGAGGTCCCGGCGAACGTGCGCACGCACCGGTGGACCGGCGAGATCAGCGTCGGCGCCGTCGATACCTGGATCGGGGTGACCGCCGACGGCGACACCGCGCTGCCGCTGCCGCTGACCGGCACGTACCAGTGGGACAAGTGGAAGCGCGCCGGCGTCACGCCGTTCGCGATCGCGAGCCCGATCCTCGTCGACGCCGACGGCGACGGCCGGTGGAAGCGTGGCGACGCCGACCGCCCGTTGCCCTGAGGCGTCCGGATCCGTCCGGGCCACGGACGTGT
>Ga0102851_10000988_pt1 | contig 15457 bp, 13 predicted proteins | sample Mud3Dept3metaG_FD_79558 | JGI IMG/M metagenome (GOLD analysis project Ga0102851, IMG submission 79558) | Freshwater wetland microbial communities from Ohio, USA, analyzing the effect of biotic and abiotic controls - Mud 3 Core 4 Depth 3... | ecosystem: Environmental > Aquatic > Freshwater >... | reverse complement strand
TTCCTTTAAATGCCGGGGGGCGTACAACAAGATGGCCGGCCTCCCTCCCGCCGACCTGAAAAAGGGGATCATCGCTGCTTCCGCCGGCAACCACGCCCAGGGTGTGGCCCTGGCCGCTCGGAAGCTCGGAACCCATGCGGTGATCGTCATGCCGCACACCACCCCGCAGATCAAGGTCGATGCCGTGCGCAACCTGGGCGGCCGAGTCGTCCTCCATGGGGACAATTACGACGCCGCTTACGCCCATGCCCGCGAACTCGAGGGCCAGCGCCACCTTACTTTCGTGCATCCTTATGATGACCCGGAGGTCATCGCCGGGCAGGGCACGATCGGCTTCGAAATCCTCAAGCAGCACACCGGCAGTCTGCATGCCGTCTTCGTCCCGGTGGGGGGCGGGGGATTGATTGCTGGCATCGCGGTCTACATCAAACAGCTGCGCCCGGGCATCCGGATCATCGGCGTGGAGCCGGAAGACGCCGATGCCATGGACCGCTCGCTCAAAGCCGGTCGGCGGGTGCGGCTCGACCATGTGGGGATCTTCGCCGACGGAGTCGCGGTGCGGCAGGTAGGCGAGGAAACCTATCGGTTGTGCAGAGATTTTGTGGACGAAATCGTGGTCGTCACCAATGACGAAATCTGCGCCTCCATCAAGGACATCTTCGAGGACCGACGGTCGGTGCTCGAGCCCGCCGGCGCCCTGGCCTTCGCAGGGCTCAAGCGTTACGTGGAGCGCGGGCGGCTCCGGAATCTGGAGCTTATCGCCATCGCCTCCGGGGCCAACGTCAACTTCGACCGGCTGCGGCACGTGGCCGAGCGCGCCGAGGTCGGCGAGCGGCGGGAGGCCATCCTGGCATCGACCATCCCGGAGCGGCCGGGCAGCTTCCTCCGTTTTTGCTCCATCATCGGGGATCGCAACATTACCGAATTCAACTACCGTTACGCCGACCCGGACCAGGCCCACGTATTCGTGGGCGTCCAGATTCACCGCTTGGCGGAGGTCCGCGGGCTGATTCGCACTTTGCGCTCCCACGGTTACGCCACCCTGGACATGACCGGAAACGAAATGGCCAAGCTCCATATCCGCCACCTGGTGGGGGGACGCGCGCCCCACGCAGCGCACGAAATCCTCTACCGCTTCGCCTTCCCCGAGCGTCCCGGGGCGCTCCTGAACTTTCTGCGAAAAATGGGGGGCGCCTGGAACATCAGCCTGTTTCACTACCGCAACCACGGCGCCGACTTTGGAAGGGTGCTGGTCGGAATGCAGGTCCCGCCCGCGGATAAGCGCGCCTTCCAGAAATTCCTCGACCAGCTCGGCTACGAATTCACCGAGGAGACCTCCAACCCGGCCTACGGTCTTTTCCTGAGCTGATTCAGGTTAGGAGAACACCCTTGTGTTTCTTTCTTCTCTGCGAACCCTGCGGCCTTTGCGAGATACAATTGTTTTCATTTTTTACTTAAGACACTTGAGGCACTTAAGCACACTTTTCTTTGATTGAGGCGGCCGGGCGAAAAGGGTAAGAACAGCTGAAGTCAGGAAAGCCAAAGCGGCGATCAGGAAGGCGATCTGGTAACTTCCGCTCCGGTCGAAGATATATCCCCCCAGCACCGGCCCGATGATTCCGCCGGCCAGGGATACGGCATGGATGGCGCCGATGATTTCCCCCAGGGAGCGGGTGCCGAAGAAGGAGCCGATCAAACCGGGGATGGTGGTGATTTTCCCGCCGTAGAAGAAGCCGTAGATGATGGCGAAAACGGAGAGCATCCAGAGGTTCCGTACGCCGATCAGCCATAAGAGCATGAGGCCGGAGAGGAGGCAGCTTAGAAAGAGGCTCCATTTCCACCCGATTTTCTCCGAGATCAAGCCCATTCCGATCCGGCCCAGCATGCTGATCCCCCCGATCAAACCCAGGGCGCTGGCAGCGAACGCCTTGGGGATCTCCAGGTCCGTGGCGTAAGGAACGATATGGATCATCACCATGTGAATCGGCAGGTTGGTGAAGAAATAGATGGAAATGATCAGGAAAAAAGCTCCGGTCTTCATGGCTTCTTTAACCGGCCAATCCCGGGTCTCCTCTATTACCGATGAGGCTTCCGGACGATCTGTTCCCTCCCACCCATACGGCTTCAGCCCTTTCTTTTCAGGGTTTTCCTCCATGAACAGGGCATTCACCGTGAGAAGGCCCCAGAAAAGGAGCCCGATGATCACATAGGCAAGGCGCCAGCCAAAATAAGCGATCAAAGAATTACTGAGAGGGGCAAGGAGCAAGGTCCCGGCCCCAACCCCCGCGGTAACCAAGCCAAGGGCCAGCCCTCTTTTCCTGATGAACCATTTTTGAACCGTTGCGTTGGGAAGAGAGACGGTCACCCCGGAGCCGAGGGAAGCCAAAATGTAAAAAAGGTAAAGGTGCCAGATATCCTGAATCTGGCTGCAGAGGCACAGCCCGACCCCGATAAAAACAGCCCCCAGGGCGAGAGCCCGTCTCGGCCCCATTCGGTCTGTCAGCATCCCGAAGGAATAGGTAGAGATGGCATAGATAAGTAGATGCACCGAGTGCACGGACCCGGTAAGGGCCCTTCCCCACCCGAATTCCGCCTGGAGGGGTTTGAAAAAGACTCCGAAGGTGTAAAAGAGGCCGTAGCTCGTAGCGGCTACAAAGCAGGTGGCTACAATAACCCAGCCGTAGAAAAAAGGTTCTCTCTTGGGAGTATCCATTTGGGTTGGCAAAAAAATGCTATCAAAGAAGGCCAGCCGGAATCAAGCTGATTCTTCGAGGTGAGAGGCTAGAATTCAGCCATTCAGCGTCAATGAAATGGGGTTGTGAATAAATACCCTCAGGGTTAGAATGATTCTTAAGGAAGGTCTGGACGGGGCGAGGTCTCAATAAATCAAGAAAAATACGGGATTGCCCGATCCGTAGAATATTCTAGACAGGAAATTTGATGGGTTCATTTAAGAGTCGGCTATGTCCCGTTTCCGTCATTCCCGCGGAAACGGGAATCCAGTTTTATCAAGCAATCCTGGGCTCCCGCCTGCGCGGGAGCGACGGCTTTTCTGCCTTTTTACGAGACCATCAAATTTAAATTACACACACTATGGGTGAAGGGATATGGATGCGATAAACTTTAAAGGGAAGAAGGTTCTTGTGGTGGGGGCGCATCCCGACGACAACGATTTTGGCGCAGCGGCCACCGTGGCCAAGGCCGCAAGACAGGGCGCAGAGGTCATATACCTCATCGCCACAACGGGCCAGAGGGGAAGCTCTGACGAGAACATGACCCCGGAGCGACTCTCGGAAATCAGAAAGAAGGAGCAGGAGGACGCGGCCAAAGCTTTGGACGTGCGGGAGGTGCATTTCCTGGACTATGTGGACGGGGAATTGGTTCCCGACATCCGTCTGAAGGAGCAAATTGTAAAGTCTATACGGCGATACAAACCCGATATCGTCTTCACCATGGACCCCAGCTTTTTCTACTACAAGAGCTTCGGGATGGTAAACCACTCGGATCACCGCGCCATAGGGGAAGCCACGCTGGATGCTTGCTATCCCTTGGCCCGTGACCTGATGTCCTTTCCCGAGCATGCCAAGGAAGGATTGAATCCACACAAGGTCAAGGAACTCCTCCTCTACAGCTTCGTTCCCGAGAATGCGAACTTTTATGTGGACGTGACCGACACATTCGATATGAAGCTAAAGGCGCTTTCACTTCACAAAACGCAGGTGGGGGATATGCACCGGGTAGAAAAGAGGATGAGGGACCGCGCCGAGGTTTCAGGCAGGCTGGGCAGGTGCAAATACGCAGAATCCTTCGTGCGCCTCCAGCTGCCCGAATAAGTTCTTGCCGGGAAAGAAACAAGGCCGATCCGGTTTTTTCTTGACTGCCCGGAAGGTTGTAGGGGCGATTCGTGAATCGCCCCTGGGAGCATGCATGATTCCGATAACGCTATGTATAGAAAGCGAGTGCAAATCAGCCATGAAACGAAAACATTGCGAGGTAACGGACCCAAAGGAAATGACCCGGATCCTGGCATCTACGAACATAGGGCGGATGGCCACCATGGACGCGGAAGGGTATCCGTACATCACTCCTCTTAACTTTGTCTTCCATGAAGGGTGCGTGTACTTCCACTGCGCCCCCAAGGGGGAGAAGCTCGACAATCTGACTCGTGACCCCCGGGTCTGTTTCGAAGTGAGCATCCCCCTGGCCTACCTGGAGGTAGCCTTTAACCCGGAAAGGAATCCTTGCCGCACCCACCAGTTCTACCATTCCGTGATCATAAGAGGAATGGCCCGAATCGTCCCTGATGGGGAGCTGAAGACGACGGTGCTGAATGCCCTGCTGGCAAAGCATGAACGAAACCGCGATTTTCCAGCAGTGGCTCCGGACTCGCCGGATAATAGGGCGTGCTGTGTCGTCGAAATCAAGCCGGGAAAAATGACCGCCAAATCGGACCTGGCCCAGAACAAGCCTCCAGAAGCCCGGCGCTTCATCGCCGAGAACCTGGCCAAGCGCGGTCTCCCTGGCGATCTGGATGCCATACGGGCCATGGGGTTTGAGCTGGAAGGGAGCATAGGGAAGGGATCGCGGCTGAAGGGATAAAATCCTTTCCTCTCCTCCTCATTGATTTCGCCCTGCAATGAACCTGGCTTTTTCCACAACGCTGTATGGAAAAAGGCACCCTTCCGAGCCAATACTCGTAGGGGCGGTTCGCGAACCGCCCCTGCATCACCCCGGCAACACAGGATAGATATTATTGAAACGCTAAGCCCCTATTCCCTCGCCCTGTAATCTTCAGCTTTTTCCCCGAATTTCCCCCCGGAATCCTCCAAACGAAGGATAGGTTCCTTACGAGAATTCGAAGAACCCTGTATCTTTTTCCCCATTAAAATGCCTATTTGACCCTCTCGCAAAGGGCTAATTTTTACAATGAATTTTGCTCTGCCGGCTACCGATAAGTTATTCAAACTGGAAACGATCCGTATTGAGCTGCCGATTTTTTATCAATATGGCCTTCCTCCAGATGTTGCCGGGAAGTCTCAATCATCCGGCCCTAAAAAAATTATTGATGCGGAATCAGTGAAACGGCTACTCTCCTTCTTTACCGGTTTCATGCCAAAGCAGCCATCCGTTTTCTGGATGAAATCAAACCGACCCTGCAAATCGTTGAGTACGACGAGTCGGTTCGCGAGGAAGCTGAACGAATTTTCCGGCTTTTGAGTAAGGGCAAAAGACTTTCCTTTTGCGACGCCATTTCCTATGTGGTCGTAAAGACCGTTCTTGACGATATCCCCTGTCTCAGCTTCGATGAGGATTTCTCCCGCCTCGGGCTGATGGTAGTGAAATAGATGATACGCGATTATGGAGAGCCATAGCTTCTCCGAAATTCCCACCGCCGCCCGATTCACCACGACGCAACTGTTCAGCCCATTCTTCATACGATTGCATAGTAGCTTGGAAAACATGGTTACTGAATTATTGAAGGGCGTCCTGACTTCCGACTTCCTGGATTCGAATTAGGTCCTCGACACCCTTGACATATTCCTTCTCCTTTCGTATAAACAACCATCCAAAAATGAGGTCAATCTTACAAACCCCATTGCTATTCGGCGGGTGAGCGATTGTATTCGAACGGAGGAATCGGGAACTGGATTTCTCCATCGAGGCATGCCCGGGACGAAGCTTAATCCATCCCCAATGAATATCCGGCATGAAGTGCCGCCGAAAGGAGATCGATGTATGGGCAAACCCGAGCTGGTCGTAGCCCCGCTTACCCCCTTTGGCAGCGAGCTGAAGGTCGACGAGGCGGCACTGAAACGGGAGATCGACTACGTGATCGAGGACTGCGCCGCTACCATGGTGGTCGCAGCAGGTGTGGAAGCGCAGGAGTACGCCTATCTCGACTTGGAGGAGCGAAAAGCGCTGATCCGGCTCACCGTCGAGTACGTCGCCGGGCGGTGCCCGGTGATGGTCGGGATCTCTCACCCGTCGTTCAAGAAGGCAATCGATCTCGCCCATTTCGCCAAAAGCCTCGGCGCCGAAGCCGTACAGATGCTGGCGCCCTTGCGCCCGTTTGGGGGCCCGCCGACCGACCGTGACCTCCTGGCTTATTTCGAGGCTGTGGCTAGCGAGTCCCCCCTGCCCGTCACCCTCTATATCAACCCGGGCCCGGGGGCGGAGGTATCGATCCCCGCCACGATTGCCATCGCTCGGATCGACAAAGTTCGCTACATCAAGGAAAGTTCACGCGACCTTTCGAGGGTTTCCCGCTTGATCGCCGAAATCGATCGAGCCGGGCACGCCCAGTACTTCACGACCATGCAGATGCTGCTTGCCACTCTGGAGCTGGGTGGGTCCGGCGCTACCATGCCCCCGCCAGCGGCGGAGATTGCCAGGGAGATTATCGACGCATTCGTTGCCGGGGACGGCAAGCGCGCCGCGGAAATTCAGCTTCAATTTGCCCTGTTTCCATCGAAATGGATGCACCGCGGCCTGACCGCCGTGATGAAGACCGCCATGCGTCTCATCGGGATTCCGGTAGGGGACCTCTACCCACCCTACGTCTCCCTCGATCCTGACGAAACGACAGCCCTGGCGAAGTCTCTTGAAACCACGGTCCTGGCAAAGAGGACAGCTGGGAAGGAAAAAAGCTAGCCGATTGTCCATCGGAGGATCGCAGTCAGAAAGGTTGGTCCAGTTTTTTTGGGTCCATGAAAAGAGGAATGGTTTCTTCCCCCTTTTCTTCCGGACAAAGAAAAAGGGGGAAATAGGTGGATTTGCTTCAAGAAGTCTTGGGAAATCTCCCCTCTCCCTCTTTTTCAGGGAGGAATGCCAGTTATTAGCAAACTTTAGGCCTACCTTGCCTTCAGGGCCTCTTCCATTAAGGGCTTCAGATTTTCATGCAGGTTCATTATGTATTTCGCATATTCTTCCCCCTGCATGACCCTCAATCCAAGGCCCGCTTTCTCCATCTTCTCCAGGTGTTCGGGGTGATCCATGGCTTTTTTGAAGACGGCTTGCAGCTTGCTGACAATGGGGTCAGGCAGCCCCTTGGGTCCGACGATGCCCCGGGTAGAAGAGAAAATGAGCTGGGGGTAACCTGCCTCTGCCGAGGCGGGAACGTCCGGGTAAAATTTCGATCTTTCTCGGTCCATCACCAAGAGCGGCCTTATTTGTCCTGCCTTCACGCGCGGGTTTAGGCCGCCAATATTCATGAAACTGACATCGATCTGCCCGCCGAGGAGGGCCGTCAATTGGGGCACATCCCCGTCGAACTGTACGATCCGAAACTTGACCTTTTCCATCTTCTCCAGCATCAGAATGGACAAATGGTCATCGCTGAACATCCCCGTCGACCCAGCTTTGATTTCGCCTGGGCGCTTCCTGGCCTCATGGATGATATCTTTGATATTCCTATAAGGGCTGTCCGGCTTCACATACACCACACTCACATCGAAGACCTGATTGATGATAGGGGTAAAAGAGTCAATGCCAAAAGTAGTCTTTCTCTCCGGGTCCAAAATTGCGGAATTCATCACCGGAAGGTTGATAAAGCCGATGGAGTAGCCGTCGGGTTTCTGCTTAGCCAGCTCGGTCCATCCCACCTGCCCCCCGGCTCCGGCTTTATTGAGAACGATGATGGGCTTGCCTAGGTCCTTCTCGGCTATGGCCGCCACGACCCGGGCTCCCACATCCGTGCTGCCCCCCGCAGGGTAGGCTACGATAAGAGAAATATTTTTATCGGGGTAGGCTTGAGGGTACGCGGAATTGAAAAATATCGTCACCAGCAGGGCTACGAGAATCAGGATCCATCTTCCTCTCATCTGTCTCCTCCTCTTGGCAATGGGGGACACCCATCGATTCATATGTTTTCCCATCAAAGCAAGGTCCGGTCCAAGCTGCGGTACTGGATGGCCTCGGAGATGTGGTGGGTGGCGATGTCTTCCACACTCTCCAGGTCGGCGATGGTCCGGGCGATTTTCAGGATGCGCGTGTAGGCGCGGGCGGAGAGGCCGAGTTTGTCGATGGCCTGCTCCAGGAGGGTCTTGGAGTTTTCCCCGATCTGGCAGTATTTTTTCAGGTGCCGGGAGGTCATCTGGGCGTTGGAATAGATTTTTTTGCCGGTAAAGCGCTCCCGCTGAACATCCCGGGCCTTGTTCACCCGGGCTTTGATAGTCTCCGAATCTTCCCCCGAAGCCTCTCCCGTCAGGTCCCGGTATTTCACCGCCGGGACTTCTACGTGAATGTCGATGCGGTCCATCAGGGGACCCGATATTTTGGATCGATAACGGAGGATCTGCGGCATGGTGCAGGTGCACTCCCGGTTGGGATCGGTATAGAAGCCGCAGGGGCATGGATTCATCGCAGCGATGAGCATGAAAGAGGAGGGGAAAGTTAAGGAAGACAGCGCCCGGGAGATGGTGACCCTTCCTTCCTCTAAGGGTTGGCGCATCACTTCCAGGACGTTCTTTTTGAACTCGGGAAGTTCATCCAGGAAGAGGACCCCGTTATGGGAGAGGCTGACCTCTCCAGGCTTCGGGATCTGGCCTCCTCCGATGAGCCCGGCATCGGAGATCGTGTGATGGGGAGAGCGGAAGGGGCGGACGGCGATCAATGAACTGTGCGGGGGCATCAATCCCATGACGCTGTAGATCCGGGTGATCTCGATGGACTCCTCGAAAGATAGATCCGGAAGGATCGTGGGAATCCGCTTCGCCAGCATGGTCTTCCCGGCGCCGGGAGGACCGATCATGATGAGGTTATGCCCCCCGGCGGCGGCGATCTCCAGCGCCCGTTTCACGTGCTCCTGGCCTTTGACCTCGTTGAAATCATCGGAGTAGTTCTTTTCACGGCGGAAGATTTCCTGCAAATCAACTGTAGTTGGAGGAATAGACTTCAGGCCGTTCAGAAAATCCACGGCTTCGGATAGAACTTCTATACCCAGAACTTCTATCCCCCGGACCACCGCCGCCTCTTCTGCGTTTTCCTTGGGGAGAAGGACACCCTTTTTCCCCTTTTCCTTGGCTGACATGGCCAGGGAGAGGGCGCCGCGGATGGGTTTGACACGGCCGTCGAGGGAAAGTTCCCCCAAAAAAAGATATTCGTCCAAAAGAGGGGAGGAGACAACTTCAAGGGCGGAAAGAATTCCCACAGCCATGGGCAGGTCGAATCCGGCCCCTTCTTTTTTTACATCGGCCGGGGCGAGGTTCACCGTGATCCGCTTGGGAGGAAAGTCGTAGCCGGAATTTTTGATGGCCGACTTGACCCGTTCTTTGGATTCCTTGACCGCTCCATCGGGAAGTCCCACGGTGGCAAAAACGGGAAGGCCCTGGGCGATGTCCACTTCCACTTCGACCACATAGGCGTCAATCCCTAAAATCGCACCGCTCAGGACTTTGGCCAGCATGCGGGCCCTCTCCACATTTGGATGAGAATGGTACTCAGGCGTTGAAGAAGCGGCAAAAATTCCCTATACTTATAGCAAAAAGTCTTCGGGCAAAGCAAGGGAGAAAAGCAGGTGAATATTTCCGTTAGGGGGTGGGGATGGGCAAGCTGACCCATTTTGACAAAGACGGGCGGGCGAGGATGGTGGATGTGGGGGCTAAGACCCCTACCCGGCGAATGGCAGTGGTTTCCGGCAAGGTCAGTATGAAGCCCGAGACCCTGAGGAGGATTATCGATAAAAAAATGGAAAAGGGGGACGTCCTGGGGATAGCCAGGGTGGCTGGAATCATGGCCGCCAAGCGGACCGGCGAGATTATTCCTCTTTGTCATCCTCTGAGCATCGATACCGTGGAGATTGATTTGCAAACGGATGTAAAGCGGTCCGAAGTAACGATCGAAACAAAGGTGAAGTCCACCGGGAAAACCGGCGTGGAGATGGAAGCCCTCGTGGCCACGGCGGCCGCGGCCCTTACCATTTACGATATGTGCAAAGCCGTGGACCGGGGGATGAAGATATCGGAAATCATGCTTTTAAAGAAATCCGGGGGAAAGAGCGGGACCTACATCCGAAAAACGAATTAAATAGGCAAAACTCTCCGGGCAAGGAACGACAAAAAAGAGAAAGGGGTGACGGCTGAAAAAGAGGGGTTTTTTCATAAGGCAAAGAAAATGCTTGTTATTTGGCAAAATGTGGTAGAATAATAAGTTATCAGGGTGATAGCTTGAGGGTGGGCAGATGGAGAAGGATAGGCTCGAGTATTTCCGGGAGCTCTTGAACGAACGTTTAAAAGTCCTCCTGGAAGAAGCAGAGAAAACGGTCACCGGAATGACCAATGATCGGGATTCCTTTCCCGACCCCACTGACCGTGCCAACCTGGAGACCGACCGCAATTTTCTCCTCCGTATCCGCGACCGGGAAAGAAAGCTCATCGGAAAAATCCAGGAAGCTTTTGCCAGGATCGACGACGGGACCTTCGGCATCTGCGAAGAATGCGGCGAAGACATTTCGGAGGAACGCCTCAAGGCCCGCCCCGTAACCACCCTGTGCATCGACTGCAAGACGAAGGCAGAAGAAGAAGAAAAGGAAAAGAAGAAAGCCTCCCTGGTTTAGGAAGGAGCCGCCAGATGAAAGTGAAATGGTACGGTCATGCCGCTTTCCTGATTACTTCTGATCAAGGGATGAAAATCATTACCGACCCCTACGAGCCCGGAGCATTCGGCGGCGCCATCGCCTACGGTCCGATCCCGGATCAGGCGGATATCGTTCTGGTCAGCCATGATCATGCCGATCATAATCATGTCCAGGGCCTCAAAGGCAAACCGCAGGTGATTAAAGGGGTGGGTTCCCACAAAGTGAAAAACCTGGAATTCAAGGGATTCGCCGCTTACCACGACGGGCGGAAGGGCTCCGAGCGGGGCCAAAATACCATTTTCTGTTTTTCCCTGGATGGAGTAAAGGTTTGCCACCTGGGCGACCTCGGTTACGTGCTCTCCGATTCGGAAGCTAAGCAGATCGGGCCTGTCGACCTCCTCCTTATGCCGGTCGGCGGGCTATACACTATCGACCCGGCTCAAGCCAGCCAGACTGCTCAAAAGTTAAACCCCAAAGTCGTCATCCCCATGCATTACAAGACCCCTCACTGCGGATTTCCCCTGGCCCAAGTGGAGGATTTCACTTCGGGCAAGTCTGGGGTCAAAACGGTCGAGGGGAACGAGGTAGAGATCAAGAAGGAAAAACTCCCCCAAGCCCTTGAGATTATAGTCCTTCAGCCCGCCCTGTAAAGAAGACCGGACCGCAGAAGCCTGGATCGCCCTTCATTAGGACGTCGGCCGAGTAATTTCAAATTGAACCCAAGGAATAATTCTTTTCAAAGCGGTCTTTTTCATTGCCCAAAGTATCCCTGTTTATCTTCTGGATTTCCCCTCCCTCCTTACCATATTTCGCCAAGTCCATATGCGGATCGAATTTGAGGAACTCGGACAATGCCAAGATTGAGATTTTCGTTCATTCCGGCCATAGGCCCGGGACCAGGGATTGCATTCTTTGCATTTTTCTTGTATCTCCAAATCGGCGAAGGGAGAGGGGGGGTCCGTTAAACCAATGAGTAAAAAAAATCTGGGCCTCCTCTTTTGCCCATTTTTGAATGCTGAAACTAAGGGATCGTAACTCTTATGGCGAACCTCGAGAAGGCCATCCTCATAGCCGTGGAGGCCCATCAAGGGCAAAAGGATAAAGCGGGTAAGCCCTATATCCTGCATCCCTTGCGGGTAATGTTCCGCATGGCTTCCGGAAAGAAAGAATCGCCGCCGTGTTGCATGATATCGTGGAAGACACCGAATGGACCCCGCAGGCTCTGCGGAGGGCAGGGTTTTCCAGGGAAATCGTAAAAGCGGTGGATTCTCTCTCCCGCAGAGACAAGGAATCTTACAGTGAGTTCATCGCCCGGGTCAAACTCCATCCGCTGGCCAGGAAGGTCAAACTCGCGGACCTCGAGGATAATATGGATATCAGCCGGATCCACAAGCCTGGGAAGAAAGACTGGGCGAGGATCCGAAAGTACCGGCGGGCCATAAGGGAGCTCGGGAAATAAGGCACCCAAGGGAACGAATATCCAAGGGGGAAAAGACCCATGGCCTGAAATGACAGGCACTTTCCAGGCCCCCCAAAGGGTTTAAGAAGCCGCTTTTGAAGCGGCTTTTTTCATCTCGGTTGCTTTTGCAATTGTGCTGCCCGGTATTTCACGTTATATTTTCATCAATGCGCTGTAATAAGCCATGCATGGAGGAATCACAATGCCTACGCTTAAAGGTGAGCAATTGGAACAAATCTGTTTTCATCTCCTCTGCGCCGCCGGAGCTCCGGAGGATCATGGGCGGATTGTGGCGGAGCATCTGGCCGGGAACAACCTGGCGGGTCACGATTCGCATGGGTTTATTCGCATCATCCAATACATCCGCCAAATCAAAGAAGGAGTCATCCTGCCGGCAGCCAGGCCGGAGATCCTAAAGGAGACCCCGGTGATCGCCCAGGTGGACGGGCATTACGGGTTCGGTCAGGTGGCAGCCAAGTTCTCAACCGAGCTGGCCATCGACAAGGCGAAGAAACAGGGCATGGGCTGTGTCTCCGTCAGGCGGCTGCGCCATCTCGGTCGGCTGGGAGCCTGGGTGGAATTGGCCGCAAAGGCGGGGTGCGCGGCGATCTTGTACACATCCACCGGCGGCCAGGCCATCACAACCGCCCCCTTCGGCGGCTCCAAGCGAAGGCTGGGAACCAACCCCATCGCCATGGCTTTCCCCAGTGAAAATGAAGGAGTGATCGTCTCGGATTTCGCCACATGCGCCGCGGCGGAAGGGAAAGTCCGGGTGTACCGCGCCCGTGGGCAAAAACTTCCCGACGGCTGGATTCTGGATAAGGATGGTCACCCCAGCAATAATCCGAATGATTTTTACGAAGGCGGCGCCATCCTGCCGGTGGGGGGTTCGGTTGGCCATAAAGGGTATTGCCTTGCTTTTATGACCGACCTTTTCGGATCCCTCCTCTCCCGTGATGGATTTCCTCCCAAGCCGGGCGATAAGCAACTCAGCAATTCCTCCCTCTTTCTGGCTCTGGACATCGAACGGTTCGCCCCCCTGTCCGCGGTCAAATCCGAGGTTTCGTTGATGGTGAACTACGTGAAGGAAACCCCTCCGGCCGAGGGCTTCGATCAGATTCTATACCCCGGGGAAAAAGAAGCCAAAAGCCGGAAGGAACGGAGTAAGAGCGGTGTGGAAATCGAGGATGAAACGTGGAACCAGGTGATGGCCCTGGTTAAGGAATACAATTTAGGGGGGAAATTGGGAAAACTTCCCTCGGCATAACCGTCATGGCTTTTCAAGGCCGGGCTAAAAAGACCGGATGGGCGGCATTTTCCAGGAAAGGTTCGGCCTTCCGGGTTTCCAGGCTGTAACGGAATAATTTATTTTCGCGGGAATAGATTCCGCTGCGATTTGACACCCAAGAAAGATCGTTCCCCCCGATTTTGTAAACCTGGGCTGGATTCTCGATTTCCAGCACCAGCGTCTGCGAGGGGAAAAACATGGCTATGTGCTTCCCGTCCAAGGACCACGCCAGGTCGCTGACGCCGGCGAACTTGGGCTTTGCCGGGCCATGGTGGAGTTTCTTAAGAAGGTCCTTCCGGAGGTCATAGACCCACAAGGTATCAAATCCCTTTTTATCGTGATTCTCTACTTCAAGAAACGCAGTCTGGCTCTTATCGGGTGAAATTTGGGGAGATAAAATGCTTCTCCGCGATACAAGCAGTTTTTCCCCTCTGGTCTTCAAATTGACCAGGTAAAGATGATTTTTGAAATCCTTACCCAATCCGGAGTCTTTAACATACGCCTGCAGGGATCCATCGAGGGTGAAATCCGATTCAACCAGAAGGGCTCCTTGCTGGTAATCCAATTCTCTGGGGGGGCTTTCCGGTGCGTCAATCACAAAGAATCCAGCCACGTCGAAACCCGATGAGCTGTGGCCGAGTAAACGATCCTTCGGCACCCACTTGTCCAGGTATATCCACTCCCCCTCCGGAGGAATCATTTCGGTTCTCGGGGTTAAGCTTTTCAGGTCAAGGATCACGATCGAGCAAACCGACCGCAGAGGGGGTTTCTCTCCCTTTTCATATAAACCCGGCTCCTCGACGGTTTTGATCCTTTTGGAATAGGCTAGAAATCTCAAAGACGGGGAGAATAAAAAATCTTCGATTTTTCCGCCTGTGTCCGTTATTCTCCTGCTGTTTCGGCCCTCCGGGTCCGCCACCCAGACCTCTCCACTCCGCAGGAAGGCGATCTTTCCACCGAACTCTTCATTCCCGGCTTGAATTGCGCCTGCGGAGAGGAAAATAAAGGCCCATAGAAGGACAATTTTCATGACCCTCCTTCCCATCGAGTGATTCACCTCCCGTTACCACTCTTCCGAATTCTTTTGAAGGCGGGATAAAATTCTCTCCCGGAGTTGCAATGCTTCCTTGCTCTCCCTTCGGAGGTTTGCAATGGCCTCTCTCACAATCGCCGAATCGGCTGTCTCCTTCATCCGGGTATAGCCGACCGAGAGCGCCTCCTGACAAACCCGGTTGATGATGCCGGGAATCCCATTGGCGTGGCGGGCGATTCGGTACGCGGCCTTGGGAGTGAAGACGCTTGATGTAGTGCTTCCCACCCGGCTCAAACGGTGTTCGATGTATTCCAGGGATTCGGCCCGGGTAAGGCGGTTGAGGCGGCACCGGACCTCAAAGCTTTGGTTGAGAATCAATAAATCCCTGTTTTTCAGGTTTTCTTCAAATTGCCGGGTTCCCACGAAAATTTTCTGAAGAAACTTGGGCTGTCCCGGCTCAGGCTCAGCGAACAGGCGGATTTCATCCATGACTTCATTTGGAAGATTTTGAGCTTCATCGAAGATCATCACCATGGTTTCCCCCCGGGCGGATCTCTGGAGGACAGCCTCATCCAGCAGGGAGCGCAGGGTGCTCTTATTCTTTTCCTCTGCCGGAAATCCCAGGTCTCGGAGGCCGGCCCGGAGGATTTCCTCGGTCGTATTCGGAGGGTCGAATAGGGGGATCACCTTCACCTTGCGGCCGTTGGTGGTTAAATATAAATGAACCAGGGCTATCAGGGTCGTTTTCCCAATCCCGCTTTCTCCGGTCAATAAGATGAATCCTTTCCTTTCGGTAATGCCCTGAAGAACCGAATTCCATACCTCCCGGAAGGTTTCTGCCAAAAAAAAGAGGCTGGGGTCGGGCCGAGGGTCAAAAGGGTCTTTCCGAAAGCCATAGAAATTCTCATACGTATTTTGCTGCGAAAGAAAATACAGTTTCGGATCGTTTAGAAAGGGATTCAATAATTTTTTCTTTTTCCGGAATAAATTCATTTCTTATGGACATCCGCTTTTCATGAGGCCCAATATCGGCGCGATCCTCGGGATGATTTCATTGCTAAATCCCCGGATCGCATATTCTTGGGTGTCCGGTTCGGGTCACCC
>Ga0102851_10000987_pt1 | contig 15473 bp, 13 predicted proteins | sample Mud3Dept3metaG_FD_79558 | JGI IMG/M metagenome (GOLD analysis project Ga0102851, IMG submission 79558) | Freshwater wetland microbial communities from Ohio, USA, analyzing the effect of biotic and abiotic controls - Mud 3 Core 4 Depth 3... | ecosystem: Environmental > Aquatic > Freshwater >... | reverse complement strand
CGTCAGCGTTCCGTTCCACCAGCGCATCCACCAGGTGGCTGCCGATGAAGCCGCCGGCACCTGTCACCAGTACCCTCTTCCCTTTCCACCTCATCCGCGTCGGCTCCTCCTCGCGTGTGCCATCTCCTCATACTCTTCTTCCACGCCGCGCATTAAAACCTGCCAGTCCCCCCGGGCCCGGACCGTCTCCCGCGCGCGGGTCCCCAGGGAGCGGCGGAGGTCCGGGTCCCGGACCAGCCGGAGGATCCCCACGGCCAGTGCTTCGGGGTTCCCGGGCGGGATCAGGAGGCCGTTCTCCCCGTCCTGTACCCACTCGGGGACACCCCCCACGGCGGTGGCGATGCAGGGCAGGCCCGAGGACATGGCCTCCAGGAGGGAGACCGGTGTCCCGTCGGAGGTGGCCGTGGAGACGAAGATGTCGGCGTCGCGGAGGTCTCCAGGTACCCGGTCGTAGCCGGTCCGTGGAGAAAAGGTGGCGGGCCCGTCCAGGCCCAGGGATGCGACGCGCGCCCGGATCATCTGCTCCTCGGGGCCATCGCCCTTCAGGAGCAGGCGGATGCCGGGTTCCGCGGCGCGGGCCCGGGCGAACCCGTCCACCAGTGTTGTGCTGTCATAGACCGGAAAGAACCCCCGGTTGGAGAAGACGGTCACGGGATCTCCGCGTGCGTAATCCCGGTGATCCGGCGAGAAGGCGGCGGTATCGATCCCGAAGGGCACGTGCCGGATCTTCTCCGGCGGAATCCCGTAGTCAGCGATGATACGCTCCCGGAGGTGCTCCGACACGGCATGGACCCGGTCCACCCGTTCCAGCACCTTCCGGGTGAAGTGCCTGATGAGCCGGCTCTTCGGGGGCAGGATCAGGATATCATCCCCCCACGCGGTGACGAGGGTGGGCCTCCTCCCGTCGTGGGGCAGGTGGAATCCGTACTTGGTGATAAAGTGTGCATGGACCAGATCCGGGTCGATCTCCCGGATCAGGCGCCGGATCCGTTCGTGCCGGGGCCAGAAGGAGAGCCAGAGGTTCCCGGTGAGGGAGGGGACCACGTGCTCGGTGACGCCCGGGATCGCCCTATCCATCGGATCGTAGGTGATCAGGTGGACCCGGTGGTCCCGGCCGAAATATTCCGCCCACCGCTGGGTGTGGATGGACCGGCCGTCCCCGATGATGCAGAGGTTCATACCGGGCATGCTCTACAGCTCTGTTGGTGCCGGGAATTGATAACTTTCCGCCATCATTTCTCTCTCTTCACCTCTGCCCGGGGGACTATGCATGATCCCCGGGTATCTCCTCTCCCGGACGTGAGGCCCGGCATGATTGAAGTACGGCATCGCTGGATGTCTCCGTCCACCCACGAGGAACCGGTAGAGCAGGAATTCTCCCGTCAATCAGGCGATGAGATCCCGGGTGAGGGGAGTTCCCCTTGGAATTCCCCTTGCCGCTCGCTTTCCGAGAACGTCGCCGATGAACTTTGGGGAGAGCCCGTAGCCCGGACGTATGGAACGGACATTCTCTTCAGTGAAGACCTCACCCTTGCCAATATCCTGGACAACAAACAGGGACCGCCGGAAGCAGATACTCGCCGCCTCCCGGGAGGTCGGTTGATAGGAGATGTCTCCCAGCGCCTTCTCAGTTTCCCGGACAACCTCCACCATGGTCCTGAATTCTTCCGGCTCGAGGGAAAATCCGGAATCGGGTCCGGGCTCATCCCTTGACAGGGTCAGATGTTTCTCGATGATGCAGGCCCCGAGTGCCACCGCCGCCACGGGAGCCGCAAGACCCAGGGAGTGATCCGAGAGCCCGACCGGAACCCCGAAGGTGGCCGCCAGGTGGGGGATGGTCCTGAGGTTCATCTCAGCCGGATCGGCCGGGTAGGCGCTGGTACACTTGAGGAGGGCAATCCTGTCGTTTCCCGCCTGGCGGAGGGTCTGCACTGCCTCGGTAATCTCCTGGAGGGATGCCATCCCCGTGGAAAGGATGACCGGCTTTCCCGTCTCCCCAACCCTGCGGACGAGCGGGAGATCCACGAGCTCGAAGGAGGCGATCTTGTAGGCAGGGGTATCCATCCTCTCAAGAAAGTCAACCGACGTGGAGTCAAAGGGCGTTGAGAACAGGATAAGACCTGCCTTCTCCGCGTTCTCCTTCAGCATGGGCTGCCATTCCCAGGGGGTAAAGGCTTCCTTGTAGAGATCGTACAGGCACCGGCCCTCCCACAGGGTTCCCTTCCCCACCCTGAACCAGGGCAGATCGCTGTCAATGGTGAGGGTATCGGGGGTGTAGGTCTGGAGTTTCACTGCATCTGCCCCGGCCTCCTTTGCTGCCCGTATCAGGGCCTTCGCCTCCTCCAGCTCCTGGTGGTGGTTTCCCGAGATCTCTGCGACGATGAAGACCGGGTGGCCGTTGCCGATGGCTCTTTTCCCGAGGGAGATACTCCGGGAACCGGTGATTGGTGTCACCTCCCACGCTCCCTGATGGGAATGCCCTGGTTGCCGTGGAGAAAGGTCTCTCCCTTTCCCTTCTCCCCGTTTCCGACGATCATCCTTCACCTGCCCTTCTGCTGCATGATCCTGATACTCTCCATGAGAACCCGGGGATACAGCGGATAGAGAATATTATACACTTCCGCCTCGCTCCTTTTGCTCACATCAGGGATCTCGATGAACACCTCGGAGAGCACCGGTCCGGCGTCAAGAACCGCCGTCATCACATGGCACCCGACACTTGCCCTCGTTTCGCCATCGGCGATGAGCCGGGCGACCGGCCTCGCACCCTTGTACCGGTACAGGCAGGGATGGACATTGATTCCCCCGAGGCGGGGCCTCTGTAACTCCTCCCCGGTGACCATCTCCCTTCCGTGAACCGATACCAGGAGATCGCATGCCGGGAGGGTATCGAGGGCCTCGTGGATGGAAGCAGAACACCTCAGACCGGTCTCCCCTGAAAACTCCCTGATGTAGGGATCCCGGGTGGCCACACCAAGAATCTCATGTCTCTGCGAGAGCAGGGTCAGAAGCCCGATAAATCCTGCCTGTTTTTCCCCGGTAAATACGACCTGCATCGTCTGTCCTTTACCCCTCATCCCCGGTCTGAGGCAGGGATTTCTCCTCTCCCCCACCCATCATCAGGCCGGCGACTCTCGATGCTCCCATCCCGTCCAGGAGCTTCCTCTGGCGGGTACTCATTTCCCTGCGATAGCGTTGATGCTCCATTAAATTAAGAATTTGTCCTGCCAGGGAGGATGAGGTGCAGGAGTGATACCACCCCGCGTTCACGGAAATACCCAGGTCTGCGAGTGACGTGGCCAGGGGTACCTGGTTCTCTGCCGTGATCACGATGCACCCCGGGAGCCCCATGAACGCGATCTCATAGCAGGAACTCCCCCCCCCTGAGATCGCAAGATCCGCCCATGCCATCAGGCCGGGCATATCCGTCACATCGCTGAGCACCTCAACGGGATGGCCATTCTCCTTCGCCAGCCCGCGGATCATTTCCCCGTGCGTACCGGACGGTCCGATGATGGCACGGATTTCCAGGTCATGCCGGGGGATCTCCTGAAGTGCCCTCAGAACAAGGGCAGTGGCGTCACCCTGGTCCCCGCCACCGAGTGACACAAGGATGTTCTTCGCGATCCGGGGAATCGTTCGTGTCCACTCCTTCCAGGGGAGGAACTCCTTCCGGAGGAGCACATACCGGGGTCCCAGCAGGAGTTCGGTATCCGGGTCCCGCGACGCATAGAGTCCGGTGCTGGCATAGAGATTCTGGTTGAGGACAAGGTCGGTGGAATAGTGCCCGGCGTGGCCGTAATCATCGATCAGGAGGCTTTTCCCATGGCCGGTCTTCAGGGCGTGCTGGTACTCTTCGCGGAAATGGTACCCGTCTACCACGATCCAGTCGGTGCGGTTCTGCCGGGAAACCGTCACGGTCTCCCGCGCGTCATCAGGGCTGCCGGGCCTCCCGGAAATGCGGGCACAGGATGCCCCTTCCCCGAGGATCCGAAGCCTCATCTCCTCCGAGGGGGTCGCCGTCAGAAAAGAGACTTCTCCTCCCCGTGCGATCCACGCCTGGGCGAGGGCAAGGCACCGCATGACATGCCCGGTACCGATACGGCTGCCCCAGTCAGTGCGGACGAGGAGCCGGGGGCCCGGTTCAGCGTTCATAGGGTCTTCTGCCGGATATGCCGGTTGATCTCCGCAAGCTCCGGGTGGGACTCCAGGAAACGGAGGACCTCCAGCCATGTGAATGGAAGGTCGCGGAAATGGAAAAACACGGCACGGACAAGGTCCAGGTCTTCGATCGTATCCACGGTCCAGCGGTGGTGGGAGAGATCGGTTCCATGGATCACTCCGTGGGTACGGAAGAGTTCAGGGTGCCGGAGGATGTACTGGGTGACGTGCTCCCGGTGGGCAGGGTTTGTGTCCTCGCGCCAGGACCGTTCCAGGGCCCTGAAGGTCATGATTTCCGTATCCAGCCCCCGGGGGAAAGTCCGGCGGGGGAGGAAATTACTGGCATAGTCGAGTCCCGGCTGGCCGGCCAGGAACTCCCCCACCACCCGGTCCACGAGACCTGGATCGATGAGGGGGCAGTCTGAGGTGATCCGCACCACATGCTCTGCCCGGTACTCCACGGCAGCCCGGTAGTACCGATCCAGGACATCTGCCTCGCTCCCCCGGAAGCATTCCCAGCTGCAGTCCCTGCAGAGGGAGACAATCCGGTCATCCTCATCGTTTCCCGTGGTGGCAACGACGATCCCATCGAGTTTCCTTGCCTGCCCTGCCCTCTCCATCACCCGGGCAAGCATCGGTTTCCCCCCGATTTCCATGAGCACCTTCCCGGGAAGCCGGGTACTTCCCATCCTTGCCTGGACGATCGCCATGATACCGCTCATGAAAATGCCCGGGCGACTTTCGTGACTGCCCGGATCACATCCTCTACATCTCCGTCGGTCATCCCCGGATACATCGGAAGGGAGAGGATCCGCCCGTAGGCATCCTCTGCAACGGGGCACATGCCCGGCCCCGTGCCGAAACGGTCCCGGTAGTAGGGGTGGAGATGGACCGGGATATAGTGCACATTCACGCCGATTCCCTCAGCCCGGAGCGCCCGATAGACGGTTGCCCGGTCGGCTCCGAACCGCTCAGGGTCGATCCGGATGACGTAGAGGTGATAGGCATGCGCGACTCCCGGCCCGGTCCGCAGCGGGATGATCCCGGGGAGTTCCTTCAGAGCATCGTCGTACCTGCGCGCGATCTCCCGGCGGCGTGCGATGAAATCCCCCAGTCTGGCGAGCTGGCTCCTCCCGAGAGCACACTGGAAATCGGTCAACCGGTAATTATATCCGAGGTCCACCATCTCATAGACCCATGATCCCCTCTCTTCCCTCTGCCGGTGATCCGAGGAGAGACCGTGGTTCCGGAAGATCCGCATACATGCCGCGAAGTCGGGATTGTCAGTGGTGATGACACCCCCTTCTCCTGAGGTGATGTGCTTGACCGGATGCAGGCTGAAAGTGTTCAGGTCTGCGAGGGAGCCCACGGGTCTCCCGCGGTATGCTCCACCGAGCGCGTGGCATGCATCGTCCACGATGGGTAGTCCGTGCTCAGCTGCGATCCCATAAAGCTCGTCGTAGTCACAGGGCTGGCCGGCATAATCCACCGCGATGAGAGCCCGGGTTCTCGGGGTAATACTCCTGCGGGCCGAATCGGGATGGATGAGAAGCGTATCGGGATCCACATCAGCAAAGAGCGGGGTGCCCCCTTCGTACACCACACAGTTCGCGGTCGCGGCAAAGGTCATCGCCGGCACGATCACCTCGTCCCCGGGACCGATACCAAGGGCATGTATCGCCGCGTGAAGCGCCGCAGTTCCACTGCTGACCGCAACTGCTTCTCCCGCGCCAGTGAGTTGTGCAAAGGACTCCTCGAACTCAGCAACCGCAGGACCGGTGGTCAGCCAGTCAGACCGGAGGACATCTACGACAGCCCGGATATCCTCTTCATTGATCGATTGTCGCCCATAGGGGAGGAGGGTCCTGCGTACTGGAGTTCCGCCCTGCAGTGCAAGATCGGATCGCTTGCCGGTCATTGCAGGTCTGCGATGAACTGGCGGATCTGATCGAGGGTGAGCCATTGCGGGTTGCGGTCGCTCGTATAACTGAATCCCTCCGGCACCGCAGTTGCATGGGTCCAGTGCTTATTCTGGAACCAGGGGCCTGAAGGGAGGATGACATACCGGTCCCCATCATCGACGGTCTGAGGAGCTTCGTCCCCGGAGATGAGCACTTCGTGGATCTTCTCCCCGGGTCTCGCGCCGATATAGTCGATCTTGCTCTTCGGAGCAATCGCCTTCGCGAGGTCCATGATATTCATGCTCGGGATCTTGGGGACAAAGACCTCACCGCCATGCATCTCTTCGATGCTCCGGATCACGAAGTTCACCCCCTGGTCAATGGTGATCCAGAAGCGGGTCATCCGCGGATCGGTGATGGTGAGGGTGCCACTCTTTTTCTGTTCCTGGAAGACAGGTATCACGCTCCCCCGGCTCCCCACGACGTTCCCGTACCGGGTGCAGGAGAACAACGGCCCGCTCCCTCCCGAGTAGGTATTCCCGTTCACAAAGAGCTTCTCGGCACAGAGCTTCGTGGCCCCATAAAGGTTGATCGGGTTCACCGCTTTATCGGTGGACAGGGCCATGACCTTCCTAACTCCATTGTCGATGGCAGCATCGATGATATTCTTGGCCCCGATGATGTTCGTCATGATGGCTTCAAAGGGGTTGTATTCGCAGGCGGGGACCTGTTTCAGGGCAGCGGCGTGGATCACGATATCCACATCATGCATGGCCCGGTAGAGCCGGTCCCTGTCTCTCACATCACCGATGAAGTAGCGGATGGAGGCACCGGGAGTATCGGGATAGATATTCCGCATCTCATGCTGCTTCAGCTCGTCACGGCTGAAGATGATCAGTTTCTTCGGTTGATACCGGCGGAGCATGACCTCGGTACATTTCTTCCCGAAGGAGCCCGTTCCGCCGGTGATAAGCACCGTCAGCGATTCCCAGTCAGAACCCATTCCTATCCACCGCGAGCCCTGTACCTAGTGGCTCCTTCGCTGAATTTAACGTATCGCTCACGGTGGAAGAGGGTTTCCGGGTGATATGGGAATGTTTCAAAGGATATGCAATTCATCCAGGAGAGAAGCCCTTCCGGGTACGTTCAGGGATCAGGGTAGGGAATCCGAAGGAGGCAAGGTTGGTTTCATGCAAAGAGCCCATGAATCCCGCTCCGATCGCCAGGAGGCCGTGGGAAGTGTATTCCACGTTCTCCTCCTGCGAATATCCTTATCCTGCCCGTCTGAATGAGCATGGGGTTTATGGGCTTCCGCATCTTACGTTGAGCTAACCGGGGGGTGAGTACATCCGGTCCATCATATTTCTCGAAGATCCTGCTCACGCTCCGTTGGTTCTCTCAGGGATGCCTGAGTATGGCAGTGATACCATCCTCATCCCCCTCTCGCCCTCTGCATCCTATTTTCTCCATCGCAGGAACATACCGCAGAAAAGTCTGCTATCCTACGGCGGGGGTGAGGACATCTATCACACCGGCCTTGACAATTTCAGACGACTGGAAAATCTCTCTCAGGTACTTGATCCCGAGCTCAGGAAGCTGCATGGAATTCCTTCCCTGGAACCTGCACGCTATTCTCTGTTCCAGCTGAAGATACTCCTCGATGTGCTGTATACGTCAATTGCGATCATCCAGCGGATTATTCATGAAGAACAACCGGATGCAATCTCCATTCCGGTCAAACGCATCCCCGAGAATGAAACGAGGCGATATGCCTTCAGCAACGAGGAATCTGTGTACAGCACAATCCTATCCATGGAAGGGTGGAAAGTACCTGTCACCTTCCTCGAATGGGAAACAACACCGGCACCGAATTCCCCTTCAGCGGCGGGTTATCACCATCCGGGGGAACCGATGCACCGGTGGATCCACTCGCGGGATTCCCTGGTCAATGCCGGCATTCTGTTGAAGCGCCGGAACATGTTCTCCGGATCGATGGCCTATGTGCGGGGCCTCTTCAGGGCATCAGGGGGACCCGTGCTCATCCATGGGAGTGGGTACAACTGGGATGATGCCCTCGCTGACTTATACCGGGAGGGATGGCGACCCATCCACAGGATGACGGGTGAGATGGCCGGAGCTCCTCCCCCCTCATCCCCCTTCACACAGACTGTCCGGGATATCCTTGATACGCATCCCCGCTTACAGGAACTGAAACAATTTCTTTCCATCGATACCTCCCGGTTCCTTTCGGAGCGGATCAGTACCATCATCTCTGATGCTGCTGTCGAATCCGTGGAATCGTATCGCTCTACCCGGAGCATGATCGCGGAAAAAGGGATACGTGCGCTCCTCACGTCGGTCCGGGACAGGGCTGCCGGCCATGCGGCAGTCCAGGCTGCCCGGGATGAAGGCATTCCCGTTATCTCCTGGCAGCACGGAGGGTCTGGATATGCCTTCCATCCCATGATGCCCTGTATCGAATGTATCAATACCGATCTCCATCTCGCCTTCGGCACGAACGCGGAGGAGAAGTACCGGGAGGCTATGGAATGGCTCGGCTGGAAAGACAGACCTCCCGTCGTCGCGGTAGGCTCCAGTTCGCTGGACTGGATGAGAGCACGGTTGTCGGGAACCAGACAGAGGGGAAATGATGGACCGGTGCTCTATGTAACCACCCTTTACCTTCACAATATCTTCCAGATATCCCAGCCCTTTCACCCGATAGGAAGGGATGAACGTCTCTGGGAATTCCAGAGAAAGGTAATTGACCTGGCCGGGCAGTTTCCCGAACGGGAATTTATTATCAAGTTACATCCGACCCACCGTTCACGGGAACCAATCGGATCGTACATTCTTGATTCAGGGAGAACGAATGTCCGGTGCATTACCCACGAGTCAAGCCTGGAAGATCTCCTGCCACGATCGTCCCTCATTCTCTTTGATCTGGTGTCGACAGGTATCCTCCAGGCAATGCTCACCGCAAAACCAATTTTCCTCTACTCCGGTCTGTACAGGCTGGATCAGTCCGCCCTGGCATTACTCCAGAAAAGGGTTATCGTCTCCCATGATCCTGGTGACTTTATTGGGAATGTAACAGGGTGCCTCGAGGGAAGGGCGAGAACAGGACCGCCTCCTGAATATTCTCAGGAATTCATCAGAGCGTATGGTCTTTACGAGGCCGATGGAATGAGTGCCAGGAGAGCCGTTTCCCTTCTTGCAAGGATGGTACATGATTCACCGGGTTCGTCATTACTGGAAGCAGTTTCGGACAAATGACAAAGAGCCTGGACAGGATACAGTCCGGCATGGAATCCACCGTGAATGACAAATACACCAGGCAGTGAGGGGAAACATGCGGCCGTCAATCAAAAAATTTGTTCACATTTGTGCTGAGGAATTACCTCTGGAAGATCCCATCTATGAATTTGGATCCCTGCAGGTGCCCGGGCAGGAGGGGTTTGCAGACCTGCGCCCGTACTTCCCCGGCAGGAAATATCTTGGAGCAGATATGGCACCGGGACCTGGTGTGGATGTGGTTTTGAATTTACACCATATTGATCTCCCTTCCGAATCGGTAGGTACCGCAATTTCATGCGATACCCTGGAGCATGTTGAATATCCCCGCAAGGCATTAAGTGAACTCTCCCGTATTCTCAAACCGGGAGGGATTCTCATTATCTCGTCGGTGATGCTGTACCGTATTCATGCTGCCCCGAATGATTACTGGCGGTTTACCCCGGAAGGGTTTAAAAGCCTCCTTTCACAATTTCCATCCTCCTATGTAGACTGGAATGGAAAAGAAGAGAATCCGCACACCGTTGTCGGGGTGGGAATGAAGGGAGATTATTCCTTTGATTCCCTCATTTCACGACGGGGAGAGTGGAGGTCAGTCCGTGACGTTCCCTTGCGTGAGAAACTCTTTGCCCTCATCGTGGGGGGGAAGAAAAAGGTGGAAAGGTACATGGGGGGAAATCCCTGATATCACTCTCATCCCGCGTCAGGATCTCCCTATTCACACCCGGCATGGATTCTTTTCTCCATCAGCGGGGCGAATATTAAAGAGATGACATAGTGAATGCTATTCACATATCCCCCTGCTGCCCCACCCCATATGATATCCGGGACCCCGATCCAGACCATGCCTGATTTTTATGCCAGTCGTTCTTGACGTAGGGTGCGGCAACAGGAAAAAGCCTGGAGCCATTGGAATCGATTTCAATCCGGATACCCAGGCGGATGTCATCCATGACCTGAATAAATTCCCGTACCCGTTTGACACCTCATTCTTCGATATCATCATTGCAGACAATGTCATCGAGCACCTCGATGACGTGGTAAAGGTGGTAGAGGAACTCCATCGGATTTCCAAACCCCATGGTCAGCTGATCATTACTGTCCCCTATTTCCGGTCAAAGTGGGCATTTATTGACCCGACCCATAAGCATTTTTTCACCAGCGAGTCATTCTCGTATTTTGATGTCAACCACATTCATCATGATCTGTATTCATATTCAAAGATCAGGACCCGTATCAATCACATTGTGTTTAATGAAAACATCCGTCATTCAGGAATCACAAAAATTACTTCTGGTATTTTCGCAAGAATCGCGAACCGATTCCCGAACTGGTACGATGCGCATCTCGGTCATATCTTTCCCCTGGATACCCTCACGTTCCATCTTGAAATCCTGAAATAATCTGGCGATGCGATGTCATCCATTCTTCCGGATGCCGCTTCTGATAGAGTATATAATATCAAGACCTCCTATACAACCTAAGGATGAAATCAGAGGGTGAATTCTTCAGGGACAGGTCCATTTTAATCACAGGGGCGAGCGGATTTATCGGGCAGCATCTCCTGAAGGAATTCAAGAAATATACCACTTCCCTCGCAGTCATCCAGCGGAATAAGATCCCTATTGAGGCTGTTGATCTTCCCATCCGTCAGTTCGCATGCGATATCGGCAACCGCAGGGACCTTCACTCCTGTCTGACCCAATGCGATCCTGAGATCATCGTTCATCTCGCAGGGTACAAGGAAAGAAACACGAATCTCCTGGGATTCTCTGAAGGACTCAACACGAATGTCATGGGCAGTCTCAATATCTTTTCCGAAGCACTGGACAAAGAACATCTTGAATCAATGGTTGTGCTGGGAACTGCAGAGGAGTACGGAAATAATCCATGCCCGTATCTTGAAACGATGCGCGAATCGCCCGTGAGCCCTTATTCCTTATCAAAAACCTGCATCTCCCATATGGCACTTCTCTTCAACAGTCTTTACCAGCTTCCCATCACGGTCCTTCGTCCGACTCTGGCGTATGGACCCGGACAGGAGAATGATATGTTCCTGCCCTCCCTGATCAGCTCCCTTCATCGGAACCGGGCCTTCAGGATGACCACGGGAGAGCAGACGCGGGATTTCCTCTATATCGATGATCTCATCGATGCCATCCTTCGTGTTCCCCGGTATCCCGGGTCCCGTGGACACATCATCAATATCGGCAGCGGGATGCCGGTTAAAATTATCGATATCGCATACCTGGTTGAAAAACTCATGAAAAAGAAGAACCTTATTCACTCAGGTCAGGTTCCTTACCGGGATAATGAGATCATGAAGTATTGTGTTGATATCGGGAAGGCCGTCACAGTGTTACACTGGAAACCGCGGGTGTCTCTCCATGCGGGATTAACGAAAACGATTCACTCCATCACGAAGAGCTGAATCGATGAAACCGAGAATCCATTATTATTCGGATTGTCCGTTTTTCGCAGGATGCGAAAACATGCTGACCCTCTTCTTGAATGATATACAATTTCGGACATCCTTTGACATCGGGTTCTCGTACCGCGATACGATTCCCTACCGGGAGGGCCTCTCGAAGAGGGTAAAGGATTCCGGGAAGTATTCTCCGGTTCGTTTATTTGATCATTATGATTTATATAATTATATAGATAAAACATGTTCTCCCCATGTGAGAAAACCGATGAAAATCCTGGTCAACCTGTTGTTGGTAAAATATGCATTCATGGTCATCAATACCGTTCTTCTCTATTCCCATTTTTCCCGGTCAGAGATCGATCTGGTCCATATCAACAACGGCGGTTATCCTGGTGCCTATTCAACCATTTCAGCCGTTTTCGCCGCAAGACTGGCTGGTATTCACAGGATCGTGTATGTCATCAATAATATTCCGGTAGGATATCATCCCCCGGAAAGATGGCTTGATTATCCGTTTGACAGAGTCCTGGTCCATCTCGTCTCACAATTCGTGACAGGATCCGATTTCACGAGGAAGATGGCGATCCAGATCCTGAACATCCCCTCCGATAACATCATGTTCATTCACAACGGGATCGTCCCTCCTGCGGTTACCGAGACGAGATCCCAGGTGGTATCAAGGCTGGGATTTGCTGAACCCTCTTTCATTCTTACCGTGATCGCCAATCTGGAAGAGAGAAAAGGGCATATCCATCTCTTCAAAGCCCTGCAGTACATGAAAGACACACATCCGGAACTTGCCCTGCCTCTCTGTATCATCGAGGGAACAGGTCCTCTGGAACAACAATTAAAGAAAGATGTCCAGGACATGCATCTCACCGGCCATGTGATATTCATTGGCCGTGAGGAGCATATTTTCAACCTGATGAACGCATCGGATTGTATTCTTCTGCCTTCAATAAGGGATGAAGATCTGCCGAATGTGATTCTTGAGGCCATGAGTCTCGGGAAACCCATCATTGCGAGTAATCTCGCCGGTATCCCCGAGGAAATTGATGCGAATTCCGGGGTGTTAACCACTCCCGGAGACCACAGGGAGCTGGCCGAAGGAGTGATGAGGCTGATGTCTGATGAATCCCTCAGACGAACCCTCGGAAAGAACGCACAAAACCGGTTTTTTAATCACTTCACCCATGAAAAAGCATTACGCCTCTATGGTTCGCTCTACGCGGGATTATTGAAGGACGTCACGTCATAGAACCTGGTTCCCGTTCCCGCCCCGCTGGATCTGGTAGTACCCCGGGTAGGTGGAACCCGTTGCCAGGAGCTCCTGGTGAGAGCCGGATTCCACGATCCTGCCCTGTTCGATGACGTAGATCCGGTCTGCCCCCTCTATGGTGGAGAGGCGGTGGGCGATGACCACGATCGTGTAGCGCTTCCGGAGGCCGGCGATGGAGTTCTGGATGATCTTCTCGGACTCGCTGTCCAGGGAGCTGGTCGCCTCGTCCAGGAGCAGGATCTCCGGGTTCTTGTAGAGAGCCCGGGCCAGGGCGATCCGCTGCCGCTGTCCGCCGGAGATCTTCACCCCTTTCTCGCCCAGGACCGTGTCGTACCCGTGTTCCAGTCCCATGATGAAGTCATGGGCATTGGCTACCCGGGCCGCCTCGACGGCCCTGTCCGGCGATACCTTGTCGCTCCCGTAGCAGATGTTCTGCAGCACCGAATCGTTGAAGAGGAAGATGTCCTGGCTCACCACCCCGAGCCGGGCGTGCCAGGAACGGAGGGTAAACTCGCGGAGGTCGGTGCCATCCACCCGGATCGATCCGCTTTCCGGGTCCAGCAGCCGGATCAGGAGGTCGCTGACGGTGGATTTCCCGCCCCCCGAGGCACCCACCAGTGCCACCATCTCATTCTTGGGGATGGTGAGGGAGAGGTCAGAGACCACCGGGGTGCCCGGCAGGTAGGAGAAGGAGACCCGGTCAAAGGTGATCTCCCGGGCAAAACCGGTGAACTCCCGGGTCCCGTCCCGGACACGGCTCCCGGTGGTCACCTCCTCCATCACCTGGTGGATCTTCATGAAGCTCGGGATCTGCCGGGCGAGTTCGTGCCGACGGGTGTTGAAGTCCCGGAGGGGGGCCGTGATCCGGACCAGGATGAAGAGGAAGACCAGGAGGAGAGCCAGCTGGATGTTAAAGTACTCAATGGAGAAGAAGAGGACGAGCACGGCAATGATGAAGATCATGGACTGAAAGAGGACCTCCACGAGAACCCCCAGGATCCAGTACGTGCCATAGGTCGCCTGCAGGGACGCGGTGATCTGCTGGAAACGTCCCTGTTCCAGGTTCTCTGCGGAGGAGGCCTTGATGAGCTTCAGCAGGCTGAACCGCTCGGTGAGATACTCGTTCTGGAAGGTATTTTCCTGCACCATCTTCAAGCCGAAGGTCTGTGACTTCCGGATCACTGAGTTCAGGAAATAGAAGGTGAACAGCGAGATCCCCAGGGTGATGACCGTCAGCTCCACCGAGATGTAGAGGAGCATCACCGCGTAGACCCCGATGAAGAGGATGTCCGTCAGGAGCTCGGCGGCGGCGAAGATGGCGTAACTCGCGCTCTCCACCTCAAAGGTGAGGACATTGTTGAAGTTCCCTGCCCGCTGGGAATAGAGGAAGACCATGTCGGAAGCGAGGATCCGGCGGTACAGCTCGTTCTTGATCTCTGCAGCAAACTTCAGGCGGAGCCGGATCTGCAGCACCTTCTTCACATACAGCAGGGCCTGCCCGATCAGGAAGAGACAGGTGAGGAGAGCGAGGAGCGAGGTAAAGGTGAGCTGCATCCCCACGGTGCCGAAGAGGGATTCCAGCATTCCCCAGAGGGTGCCGCCCGGATTGGCCTGGTCCTCCATGATCTGGAGAAGGGGGACCAGCGCCCCCAGGCTAATGGCTTCAAAGAGCGTGCAGATGAAGGCGAGGACGATGATCAGCCCGATGCGCGGGAGGTACGGGGATAGGTACTGCCGAACGATCTCCAGTTCGCGTTGGTTCATGGCTGCCCTCTCTCTCCCTGTTCCTGCCATCCAGGGATCTGGCTTAAATGTACGGGTCTCCCCGGGTGCCTATAATGATGGCGATGTGCGTACCGGTGGCAGGGGGGTCCGGTTACCCCTTCTGCCCCCGCCCCCTGCCGGTGAGGAGCGGGACCAGGTCCACGCCGTCCATCACCCCGTAGGCACCCCGGGCTGCCTCCCGTTCGGTCAGCCGCCGCGTCCCATCCTGCAGGAGGCCCCGCACGGCAAATGGCACCGGGTCCGCCGTGTGGGTCTTTATCCGGATGGGGGTCGGGTGGTCCGGGAGCACCGCGATCCTGCCATCGAAGGACTCGAGGATCGTCCCCACCATCCCGTCCACCCGTTCGATGGCCCGGACCTTCTCCGGGACACTCCCCATGTGGCCGGCCTCATCCGGGGCCTCGACATGGAGGTACAGGAAATCCAGCCGTTTGAGGGCCTCCACCGCGTACCGGGCCTTGGCCTGGTAATCGGTGTCCAGGTAACCGGTCGCCCCCGGCACCCGGATCACCTCCATCCCCGCGTACCGTGCGATGCCGTTTAACAGGTCCACCGCCGCGATGATCCCGCCGGAGAGGCCGTAGCGTTCCCGGAAGGGGGGCAGGGCCGGCCTCCTCCCGCCGCT
>Ga0102851_10000986_pt1 | contig 15477 bp, 6 predicted proteins | sample Mud3Dept3metaG_FD_79558 | JGI IMG/M metagenome (GOLD analysis project Ga0102851, IMG submission 79558) | Freshwater wetland microbial communities from Ohio, USA, analyzing the effect of biotic and abiotic controls - Mud 3 Core 4 Depth 3... | ecosystem: Environmental > Aquatic > Freshwater >... | reverse complement strand
GGTCGAAGGTTCGAATCCTTCCGCGCTCACTCTGATAAAATGCTTGTCCGCTTTTCGCGGACCGGCATTTTTTGTTTTCAGACTGAGCCGACTTTATGTCGGGCGAAGAATGAAAATAAAAATTGCCGGTTTTGTGACGTCAGGAACAAAACAAGCGGTTTATCCACTGCACGTCGTCCGCAAAGGATCATGAAATAATCCTTCCGCGCTCACTAATGTCAGCAATCCTTGAGGTTTTTGTTTTTTACGTTTCCTTACTTTCTCCATAAACCCATTTTTTTCCATAGATTTGATAAAATAAACCACCCTACTTCTCTTTCCATGAAAATCTCTTCAACCCTATTGAGTATTTTTTTATTGTTCGTATATTCCATCTCAAAATCCCAATCGGTTAAAGACGAAGTCGTAGAATACAACTATGTAAAACTACCTCTGCAACCAATTAATAAATCAATCACAAATTATACTTCTTTAATTTTTGCGACTTATGAAACTCAAAACGCTGAGAAAAAAGCGAAACACGAAGCTGACAAAAAAATAGCACAGGACGAATTTGATAAAGAGACTGCAGCTTATCCGGCTAAAGTAAAAGCTGCTGAAGATAAGTATAATGCGGAATTGGAAGAATACAATAAACAAGGTCTTGCCGAAAAAGTAATTGAAGATAAAGTTCTTGGTGAAAGTAATAAGCCTGTTAAACAGACTCCTTCTCCTCCTTATTTAAGAGGTATTCCTGAGCCGGATCTTCAAACTACATATGATTATCCCGTTGTTGCTAATACTTATCTTAACCTTGGCGGATTTTCTAATAATGTAGACAATGCAGTAAATATAAAAGTGACTATTTACGGTTTCGATTATACGCAACCCCGACAGATGACAACTCAGAAAGAAATGTCAAGTTATGTCAATGGTCAGACAACAAAAAGAATGGTTACTTATTACTATACAGAATTTTCTTATCGTCATCCTATGGCTGTGCAGGTAACGTTACCTGACGGAACTGTGATACTAAATGAAACACCACAAGAATTAAATACTTACATCATTTATAAATCACCGGAAACTGAAACTTCATCCGGAATCAATACAGATCTTCTCATCAAAACTTATGAGGAAAAAGTTTTCCAGAATAATCTTATCATGCTTAATAATCTTGTAAATGATAAATTCGGTTTTCAAAAAGTAAAACGTTTGGCAAAACTTTATTTTGTAAAAGCGAAGGACGAAACATACCAGGATTTATTAATTGCTTTTAACGATGCATCGGCCGGATTAAAATTATTAGTGGACGAAGAAATAGGCGCGAAAATAAAACTGGAGAATGCAGTAAAATTATGGACAGCGGCATTGGCTGAATCTGACGCGACAAATAATAAAGCACGAATTGATAAAAATGTGACGAACATGTTATGTCTTAATTTACTTGAAGTTTATTTTGCGCTAAAAAATCCAACCGAAGCAGAAAAAATTATCGCCAAAATGAATATGCTGAATTTGTCTGCTGAAGAAAAAAAACAGAAAGAAGATTTCGAATTGCTTTTTATAGACCTGAAAAAACGAATGCTGGCTAACAACTAATTTTTATTTACATCTTATGAAAAAAATTAAATTATTTATCTCATTTATTGTTATCACTTTATTGATGTCTACTTATTCTGTTGCACAAACTGTAACAATTACGAAAACAGGACCAGGTGGATTCGCTCTTGTAACCGGAAGCGAGCCAATTAATTTAGTTGTCAACGGTCGCAGAGTTTTTATTACTGAAAACTACGCAAGCGGTGGAACAACTTTTTTTGAAACTTCTTATGATTTGAACGGTGGAAGATTAACATCAGGAAAATATGAAATTCCGGGCGGTGTATTTAAAAATGCTTTCACGATTGAACAAGTTATTGCTCTTGGCGACAAACAATATGCGATGATAGAAAACATGAATGCTGAAACCGGTAAATACAATTTCATTGCCAGAGAAATTACTAAAGGAGTTGTTTCTTCCACCGAAACTGTATTAATAAGTTATCCTTTCGAAAAATTGCTTAATTCCGGGGGTGCTAGTGTCGCAGTGTCTCCCGATAAAAAGAAAATGGCTTCCCTTACATATTATCCCGGTATAAAAGATGTTGCTGATAAAATAAATATTACCGTTTATGACGAAAACCTTGTAAAATTAAAGGAAGCCGACATGACTTATCCGGGTGAAACCAAACGAAGTAACTTCACATTAGTAGTTGGTAATGATGGCACTGTGTACCTGATAAAAAACACAATGAGTAAAATCGGCGAAATAATTCTTACTGTTTATCAATGGCAGCAAAATGATAACACGTTTAAAGAATATCTGATTGTACTTCCTGAACCGCTTTATATTACAAGTTTTACTTACGCGTTAAATGCAAACAGCGAAATTATTTTAAGTGGCGTTTATTACAAGCGTGCAACAGTTACTGCTGGTGAACAAACAATGTCAGGCGTATTTTATTATACCAACAAAGGTAAAACTGAAGATGTTTTCAAAACATTTCCTTTAGATGCTCCGGTAGAAAATTTAGTTACCCGAAAAGTTCTAGTAACAGAGTCTACAGTTTTTCTAGTTGCAGAACAATATAAATCGGTAGAAGATCCATTGCCGGCCGGAGCAACAACGCGTACCTATATTAACACAGTCACACACAAAAGTAATTTTGTGATTGGTATTGGACTCGATGGTACTAAAAAATTTCAGTTAGAATTAGCCAAAGATTTTACTTCCAAAAATGCGGATCATCATAATTTTTCTGCTTCTTTTATCTGCAATAATAAATTGACCGTTGTATACAATGACGATTATAGAAAATATAATCCCAATGGTTCGGGTGGACAAATCCCGGTCCTTGTCCAAATTACCGGTGATGGTTTGATGCAAGCCCCGATTGTATTTAAAGATGAGCTTGCTTTAGGTGCAACTTTATATCCATGCTATGCCGTTCAGGATGCTGACAATCAACTTTGCTTTTTGATGGGCAATGGATCAACATCTCAACTTCTGACAGTAAAAATCGCAGATTGATAATTTAAAAATTTGGATTATTCAATCTTGCAGGATTACATTTCTGCTTTAATTAAATTCATTTAGGTACTTTTGACGTTTCGCCTATGCTAATGCGTTTTTATCGGGTATTTTATAAGTTCATTCTTTCCCGGAGATATAAAGTTACAATTACAGGTATTGATCTGGTAAAAGCAGAAGGTGCCAAAATTATTCTGCCAAATCATCAATCGCATATTGATCCGCAAATTATTGCGATTGAGTGTTATAAATATTCTGATGTAGTACCGGTTGTCAGCGAGCGATTTTTCAAAATTCCAATTGTAAAATTCTTTCTTAGAAAATGGAACGCCGTTTCAGTTAGTGATTTTAGAGCGGGGAACAGAGATCCTAACGTTCTGAAAAACATCTTCTCTAAAGTTATTCTCGCGCTCGAAAATGGGAAAACCGTTATTATTTATCCCTCAGGGCAACTCCAGGAAACCGGGATTGAAAAAATAAAAAATAAACAGGCTGCGTATGCAATTGTTTCCGACATGCCTGAGGGAACAAAAGTTCTTGGTTTAAGAATAAGGGGATTATGGGGATCAAGCTTTTCAACAGCATGGAACGGAACAAAGCCGGCCTTTCTGAAAGTATTCTTAAAAGGTATATTCTATTTTTTTTCCAATCTAATTTTCTTATCTCCAAAACGTAAAGTAACCCTTGAATTTGTTGACATTACTGAAGACGCAAAGAAACACGCTTTACAGGACAGGAGTACCTATAATACTTTCCTCGAAGAATTTTACAATTTTGATGGAATGCAACAACCTTATTACGTTAAGCATTTCTTTTTTCTGCCTAAATCAAAACGAAAAACACCTAAAAGTCTGGTTTAGTTATATATACAAAAAAAATCAACCCCTAAATTAGCGTGTTAATAAGAATATCTTTTCGGCTACTCACGCAGTCTTAAAACAAATCCTTAATTTTAGCGGCTAAAGAAGTTGGGCGATAAAATTCGTAAGCTCACAAATGATTTAAAAATTATGACGAAGAACAAGAGAGAACCATTGGCAATTATTGGGATGGGCTGTAGGTATCCGGGTGATGTAAACACACCGGAAGAATTCTGGAAACTAATTTGCGATAAAAAAGATGCATTGACCGAAATACCCGCCGACAGATGGGATGTTGAGGCTTTATATGCACCTGAGTGGAGAAGAGCTGGAAAAATAAGTGTTAACAGAGGCGGTTTTATTAAAGACGTCGATAAATTCGATGCAGGCTTTTTTGGAATTTCTCCACTGGAAGCACAACGAATGGATCCGCAACAACGAATGTTGTTAGAAGTTTCGTATGAAACTGTTCAGGATGCCGGTTTGAGTCTAAATGATCTGAACGGATCAAGAACTTCTGTTTTTATTGGAATTTCTGCGCATGATTACGGTGATTTACAAAATACGCCGCAAGAACGTGTTAATATTGGCTCACATACAAACGTAGGAGCTGCTCTTTGTATCAATGCAAATCGTATTTCTTATTCATACAATTTAAAAGGCCCAAGCTTTGCGCTTGATACGGCTTGTTCTTCATCTTTGAACGCTATCCACATGGCATGTCGTTCAATCTGGGAAGGCGATGCTGACATGGCATTTGCAGGTGGTGTAAACTCTATTTTAAAACCTGAGCCTCAAATGGGTTTCAGTAAAGGTGGATTTTTATCTCCCGATGGTATTTGTTATTCTTTTGATGATCGCGGAAACGGTTATATCAGAAGCGAAGGCGCTGGTCTTATATTTATTAAACCTTTGGCTCAGGCAGAAAAGGATGGTGATAAAATCTATGCCGTAATCAGAGGTTCTGCTGTAAATCAGGATGGTGCAACAAAAGGAATCTCGGTACCAAATCCTATAGCTCAACAGGATTTATTGGTTGATGCTTATAAAGATGCGCAACTGGATCCGCATTTAGTTCAATATGTGGAAGCACATGGAACAGGAACATTTGTGGGTGACCCTATCGAAACGAATTCAATTGGTAAAGTAATCGGTAAAGACAGAAAAGATCATTGTTTTATCGGATCAATTAAATCAAATATTGGTCACCTTGAACCTGCTTCAGGAGTTGCCGGTATTAGTAAACTGGCGCTTGCATTGCAGCATCAGACTATTCCGCCAAATATTCATTTCAAAAAAGGAAATCCGAATATCGCGTTCGACGAATTAAAATTAAAAGTTCCTGTTGATGCTGAAAAATGGCCCGTTAAAAAAGCTGAAGATGCATTTGGTGGTGTAAACTCTTTTGGATTTGGTGGTTCTAACGTTCACGTTGTTGTTCAGGGTCACGTTCAAAATGATTCTCCAAAAAAATCAACTGATAAAAAAGGATTACAGGTTTGTACCCTTTCTTCAAGGAATAATGATGCGTTGAAAGAATTGACCGGGAATTATATTAACTGGTTAAATGATTCTGATAACAAATCAACTTTCAGTGATATTTGTTATTCAACTGCTGTCAGAAATTCACAACATGATTTCAGATTAGCTGTTGTTGCTGAATCTAAAGAAGAATTAGCGGCAAGTCTCGAGGTTTATTTAAATGGTGAAACACTTACAGAAATAGCTGAAGGAAGAGCGCTTGAAACAAAAGATAAAATTGTATTTGTATTCTCAGGTCAGGGTCCGCAATGGTGGGCGATGGGAAGACAATTGTTAGCTAACGAACCTTTGTTCAAACATTGGATCGAGAAATTAGACAAAATGTTATCTGTTCACGCAGATTGGTCTTTGATTACAGAATTAACAAGAGATGAAGCTACATCTAAAGTAAGCGAAACAAATATTTGTCAGCCTGCTATTTTCGCGATCCAGATTGCATTATATGAAATGTGGAAAGCTGCCGGAATTACTCCTGGCGCAGTTGTTGGTCATAGTATTGGTGAAGTTGCTGCAGGGTATGTTTCCGGTGCGTTAACTTTAGAACAAGCTGTATTATTAATCTTCCACAGAAGCCGTGTTCAATTTAAAGCGACTGATAAAGGAAGAATGTGTGCGGTAGGTTTGCCATACGAAGAAGCTAAAAAATTAATTGCAGGAAGAGAAGACAGAGTTTCTGTTGGTGCCGTAAATGGTCTTGCAATGGTAGCTCTTTCAGGTGATACTGATGTTATCGCAGAAATAGAAGAAGAATTAGACAAGAAAGATATTTTCCATAAATTATTAGTGGTAAATGTTCCTTTCCATAGTCATCACATGGAGCCGCTGAAAGAAGAATTATTGGCTTCTCTGGGTGAATTCAAAACAAAGAAAACAACAATTCCTTTTTACTCAACTGTTGAAGGTAAAGTTGTTAACGGTGAAGATCTGACGCCAATGTATTGGTTCAGAAATGTACGTGAACCTGTTTTCTTTACAGATGCTATTCAATCACAAATCACAGATGGTTTTGATACATTTATTGAATTAGGTCCACACCCTATTCACGCAATCGGAATCAATGATTTGTTAGCAAGTAACAAGAAAAAAGGAATTGTACTTTCATCGTTAAGAAGAAATGAAAACGAAAAAAGAATTTTCCTTTCAACACTTGCAAAATTACATGCATGGGGTTGCGAAGTAAACTGGAAAGCATTTTACGGAGAAGGAAATAATTTCGTAAAACTTCCAATGTATCCTTGGCAAAAAGAATCTTATTGGATCGAAAGTGAAGATGGTAAAAAAATGCGCCTTGGTTCTATGGAATATGGACATCCGCATCTTACCAGGAAAACAAATTCTGCAAGAGAAGCAAACAATATTATCTGGGATGTAACACTTGATAAAAGAACATATCCTTATTTAGAAGATCATAAAGTTCAGGGACCAATTGTATTCCCGGGTGCAGGACATTGTGATTTGGTAATTGCTGCGGCAAAAGCATCTTTCGGAGAAAAGTTCGGATTTATCGAAGATGTAAATTTTGACAGCGCATTATTCTTGCCTGATTCTGGTGAACCACCTTTTATTCAAATGGATATTTCTCACGACAGCGGAGATTATTTTATCTATACAAAACCAAGAGGTAAAGATCAAACATGGACCATGTGTTCAAATGGAAAAATAAATCACATCGGTGATAAATTTGTTCCAATCCCTGTTGATTTTGAAGACATCAAAAAACGAATCACAATTCCTGTTGCGGTTAAACCAATGCATGATGAATTGTTAGAAAGTGGTTTGTATTTAGGACCAAGTTTCCGCGCAATTAAAAAATTGTGGAGAAGTGATGGTAACTGGGAATCATTGAGTGAGATTGAAGTTCACGAAAGTGTTCGTTCTGAATTTTTCCAGTTTAATGTTCATCCCGGAGTTCTTGACAGCTGTTTCCAAACTGTATTTGGAATTTTCAATGAGCGTGAAGATGTAAGCAAAAAAATGGGCGTTTATGTTCCTCGTCATATTGACAGAATTAAATGGCACAATGATGTTAACTCTTATAAATTATATGTTCATGGTCAATTAAGAGAATGGACAGATGAATATGCATTAGGTGAATTATGGATCTTCAACGAAGACGGAAGTTTAGTTGCAGAATTCCACGGATTCAAATCTCAGTATCTGAAAGGATCAAGAGGTGAACAAGGCGGCGAACAAGATAAATGGTTCTACGAATACAAGTGGAACATGAAGGTTCGTGCTGACCAGGAATTACTTCGTAACCCGGGTGAATATTTACCAAATCCTGCTTCTTTGAAAAAAGGAATCCAGGAAACAATTACAGAAGTTAATGTAAGAGTTGAACAAGGTGAATATTACAATCATTACGAGCCTGAACAATATAAATTGACAATCGGTTATATCTGTTCTGCTTTGAAAGATATGGGAATGTCGTTTGAAGTAGGAACAAAAATTGATGTTGAGAAACTTGCGGCTGAAATGAATGTGATCAAAGATCATAATCGTTTGTTTCACCACATGTTTAAACTTATCAAAGAAGCAGGATTTGCAACTGGCGACAATGGTCAATACACTATCACCAGAAAACCTGATTTCAGAGATGTACGCGCATGGATGGATGAATTGAGTAAACAATATCCTCAGTTCCACCACGAGTCTACTTTATTAGGAAGATGTGGTCCGGATATCAAAGGTGTTCTGCAAGGTACTGTTGATCCGATCCAATTAATTTTCCCTGAAGATAAATGGGATGCTATTGTTAAATATTATGTCGAGGGATTCGCCTTTAAAAAATATAACGATATCGCACAACGCTCAATCGCAGAATTAATTAAAAATCTTCCTGCAGATCAAACGTTGAGAGTGCTTGAAATTGGTGCTGGTACAGGAGGTATGACTCAAGCTATCCTTCCTATTCTACCTGCTGACAGAACTGAATATGTGTTTACAGATTTGTCTCACATGTTCATGCTAAAAGCACAACAGCGTTTTGCAAATTATCCGTTTGTTCAGTTCAAGATCATGGATATTGAAAAAGATCCTGCTGATCAGAACATCGATCTGAATTCATTCGATTTAATCATTGCTTCCGACGTAATTCACGCGACAAGAAATCTTGCAGTTACTTTAGGAAATGCCCGAAAATTATTGGCATCCGAAGGTGTATTGATGATGCTTGAAGTAACAAATTCTCCGGTGTACCTTGATTTCATTTTTGGTATGACTGAAGGATGGTGGTTATATGAAGACACTGATATCCGTCCGCATCACGCAACAATGGCTCCTGAAACATGGAAAAAAGTTCTTGAGACAAACGGATATACTAATTGTGTTTCTTACAGTGATTTTGATAAAAATGATTCTTCGTGCCAGAGTATTATTATGGCGCGTGCAGAAAAATTAGATCTGACTGCTGATACTAAAGTTAACACTGAAAAAGTTTCTGCATCTGATTGGTTAGTTTTTGCTGATGAATCAGGAACGTCTGCTAAGATTGTTTCTCACTTAACTAAATTAAATAAAACGTGTGTCCTCGTTAAAAAAGGAGATGCGATGAAAAAGATTTCAGATACAGAATTTGTTGTGGATGTAATGTCGCAGGCAGATGCTGATTCTGTAATCGATCATTTAATTAAGCGTTCTAAATTCCAGGGAATTATTTTTGCCTGGGGATTAGACTCTGTTGAAAATGATAAAATATCTCCTGCAACACTCATCGAGTCAGAACGCAATAGTTCTAGAATGATGATGAACATCATGCGCAAATTAAACGTGACTACTTTTGCAAATAACCCAAGACTTTGGCTGTTGTCAAGAGGTGCCCAAATGGTTGCAGGTTCCCCTGTTACTGTGAATCTTGCACAAGAAGGTTTACGCGGAGTATGTCGTGTTATTGTAAATGAATTCCCTAATTATTTATCTACGCTTGTTGATTTCAGCAGCAAAGTTCAGGACAGCGAAATTGAAGTTTTTGTTGATGAACTTTTTGCAGGAGATCGTGTTGATGAAATGGCGTTCAGAAATAAGAGCCGATATGTTCTTAAGCTGGAAAGAATTTCAACCGACAACATTGCTAAACAAGCAATGAAAACTGTTCCGGCTGAAGGTTCTGCTTATCATGGAACAATCACTGAATTCGGTGTACTTGACAATGTAGTTTTACGCCAGGCAGATAGAAGGAGTCCGGAAGCAAACGAAGTTGAAATTCAGATCAAAGCATCTGCATTAAATTTCCGTGATATCATGATTGCAATGGGTTTACTTTCTGATGCTGCAGTTGAAGGTGGATTGTTTGGAAAAACATTCGGACTTGAGTGCGCAGGTGTTGTAACTGCAATTGGTAAAGATGTAAAAACTGTAAAAGTTGGTGACGAAGTGATGGCAACTGCTCCTTCTTGTTTAGGAGGATTTGCTTATCCGTACGCTGTTCATTGCGTTAAGAAACCGGCAAATATTAATTGGAATGAAGCAGCAAGTTTACCGGTTGTTTATACAACTGCATACTTCTCTTTAATTCATCACTGTCGTTTAGAAAAAGGTGAAAAAATATTGATCCATGCTGCCGCAGGTGGTGTTGGTATCGCTGCTATTCACATCGCAAAAGCAATTGGTGCAGAAATTTATGCAACTGTTAGTAGCGCTGATAAACGAGCTTATATTGAAAGTATCGGTGTGAAACCGGAGAACATCATGAGTTCAAGAAATCTTGATTTTGCTGATCAGATCATGGCAAAAACAAATGGAAAAGGAATTGATGTTGTGTTGAACTCGTTGTCGGGTGAAGCTATTCATAAATCAGTTCGTTGCCTTGCTCCTTACGGAAGATTTGTAGAAATTGGTAAAACAGATATTTACAGAAACAGTAAATTAGGATTGCAACCATTTGGTGATAACCTGACTTATTTTGGTGTTGACGTGGATCGTTTATTCGAACAAAAACGTGAGATTGGCGGAAGATTATTCCAACAATCAATTGATTATTTTGTAGCGAATAAATTCCCTGCACACCCTGTTAAAGTATTCCCTATTTCTCAGTTGGCTGATGCATTCCAGTTCATGGCTGGTGCCCGTCACATTGGAAAAATTATTGTTGCAATGGAAGGCGAAGTAAAAATCGCTCCGCCAACAACAATTGAATTTAAAGAAAATGGAACATACCTTTTAACCGGTGGTGCTTCTGGTTTCGGTCTTTCAATTGCTGAATGGATGTCAACAAAAGGTGCTAAGAATCTTGTACTGATGAGCAGAAACGGTCCTAAAACGGATTTTGAAAAAGCCATCGTTGCGAGAATGACTAAGAATGGTACGAATATCATGATTGCAAAAGGTGACGTTTCAATTAAAGCAGACGTAGATCGCATTTTTGCAGAAATGAAAAAATCAATGCCACCTTTAAAAGGTATACAGCATGCTGCAATGGTTCTTGATGACGGAAGTATTCCTGAAATGGATCATGAGCGTTACATGCGCGTGTTCGAACCAAAAGCAGTTGGTTGTTGGTTATTGCACGAAGCAACAAAATCAATGGATCTGGATCACTTCATTTCTTTCTCTTCTATTTCCGCTATTTATGGAAATCCGGGACAGGTAAGTTATGTTGGTGCAAACAGTTTCCTGGATAATTTCTCTGGTTGGAGAAGATCTCAGGGATTACCTGCAACAACAATTAACTGGGGTGTAATCGGTGATGTTGGATTCGTAGCTCGTACAGGAACTGTAGGTGGATTGTTGTACAAACAAGGATGGAAAGCATTCTCATTGCAACAAGCATTAGGCGTTCTTGAGCAAATGTTATTAAACAATCCTGTTCAACGTGTTGCAACAGATTCAGATTGGGAAATGATTGGTGGATTCTATCCGCACTCAGCTTCTTCAAGTCGTTTTGCACATTTGGTTCACGAGAAAAAACTGAACACAGGATCCGGAATGGGATCAGGTGACGGAGCTTTAAAAGCAACGTTACTCGAAGCTAAACCTGAAGAACAAATAAATATTTTCTTAACTCAGTTGAAAGATACTTTTGCAAGAGTTCTTGGAACTACCGCAGATAAAGTAAATACAGCTGAACCGGTTACTAAATACGGATTGGATTCCTTGATGGCGAACCAGGTTCGTAACTGGATCCAAAGTAATATCGGAATCGATTATTCGATGATGAGAATTATGCGTGGTCCTACAATGGAAGAAATGACAACCCAGATTTTGGGTGAGTTATCCGGCGCAGGATCTGGTGAAAGCGGAGAAGGTGAAGTGAAAACAGAACTTGACAAATGGATCATCAGAACTAAGAAAGTTGAAAATCCTAGATTACGTCTATTCTGTTTACCATATTTTGCCGGTGGAGCTTCTATATTTAATTCTTGGCACGAATTCTTGCCGGATGATATTGAAGTTTGCGCTATCCAATTCCCGGGAAGAGAAGAACGCGGAAATGAAAAAGCATTTGACGATGTGAAAGAACTTGTGGCTAAATTGACAGAAGTAATGGAACCATTGTTGACTACTCCTTGTGCATTCTACAGCCATAGTTCAGGTGCAGGAATTGCGCTTGAATTAACAAGACACCTAAGAAAAAAATTAGATGTAGTTCCTACCAGATTTATGGTTGGTGGCTGGAGAGCTCCGCATTTAGAAAGTCCTTTTGAATTCCTTAATGCAATTGCAGATGATGAAGTTTATAAAGAGAAAAACATTCCAAACATTAAAGGTCACTTAAGATCCCTGGAAATTCCGGAATCTGTGATTGAAAATGATGCAGTGTTTAACGAAATGCTTCCTGCTTTAAGAGCTGATATTTTACTCGGTAAAAAGTATAAATATTACGAAGATGCTCCGTTAGCTTGTCCTCTTACTGCCTTTGCAGGTATTGATGATACTGTGTTTACTGAAGATCAGATTAAAGAATGGAGTAAACATACTTCATCTGAATTTAACTTCAAAAAAGTAAACGGAAGTCACCTTTTCTGTAGAGATAACAAAGAAGAATTGTTAGAAATAATTACAAACGAATTAACTGAAAAGGTTTTAGAATAAACCATGTCTGTTAAGATAATCGATCCCATGTCGTCCAATGAATTTTTCAAAGGACAACATGGGATTTTTTTTAATCCCGGCGACATTCATATCTGGAGCGTTTCGCTTGATGCAAGCCAATCCATTACTGAAAGATGTCTTGAAGCCTTATCTCCGTTAGAAAAAGAGCGCGTTGCTTTTTTTAAATTTGAAAAAGTCCAGAATAATTATTTGATCAGCCAGGGTTTTCTGCGGCTGCTTCTTTCGTTCTATTTAAAAATTTCTCCGGAGAAAATAAAAATCGGACGACACACAAAAGGAAAACCATTTTCTGAGGATAATACAAATCTTCGTTTCAACATGTCTAATTCCGGGCGAAAGGTTGTCTACGCTTTTTCGATGGATGAGGAAGTGGGAATTGATTTAGAATATTTAAGAGATCTTGATGATCTCAATGAATTGATCTCAAAAAATTTTACGTCAAAAGAAATTGATTACATAAATAAAATTGAAACAGAAAAAAAACAACGGTTCTTTAAATTTTGGACGATCAAAGAGGCTTATTTAAAGGCCATCGGTGAAGGAATGAGATTACCTCCCGACAAACTTGAATTTACTGTTGAAAATGGAAAATTCAAACTACAATCGGTCTGTGGAATTTCAGAACAAGACGATTGGGTATTTGAAGATTTTTCCATTGCAAAAGATTATGTTGGGACACTTGTTTTGAAAAATCCGAAAGCGAATTTAATTCTACGCGCGATTTACTAATCCTTCAAGCCTTTCAATTTTTATTTTTTTCGTACCTTCATCTCTCTAAAAAACCTAAAAATGGAAGTAACCAGGACTTTTGATTTTCTTCAACGTTACAAAGAAAAATTCCCGGATAAAACGGATGCCTTAGCTGGGAAAGTAAATGGCCAGTGGGTAAAATACAGTTCGCTGGATTATATTGAAAACGCCAATAACATAAGCTATGGCTTGAAAGAACTTGGTTTTAAAGCAGGCGATAAAATCGCGACAATTTCAAACAATCGTCCTGAATGGAATTTTGTTGACATGGGAATGGCTCAGCTTGGAGTCATCCACGTTCCTTTATTTACAACGTTGAGTAATGATGGTTATAAAGATATTCTAACAAATTCCGAAGCGAAAATTGTATTCGTTTCGGATTCATCACTTGCAAAAAAAATCTCTTCTTTAATTAACGAAATTAGTTCACTTGAAAAAATCTATACGATTGATGACGTTGATGGATTCAGCAGCTGGAAAGAAATTTCAGAATCAGGAAAAAAAAATGCGGCTAAACATTCTTCAGAAATTGAATCAATCAAAAAATCAATTAAACCTACAGATTGTGTTACACTAATTTATACTTCAGGAACAACAGGAAATTCTAAAGGCGTTATGTTATCACATCAAAACCTTGTGAGCAATTCTATTGCCGCAGCTGGTGTATTTAATTTGCAACCTCATCATCGTTATTTGGGAATACTTCCAATTTGCCATGTTGGCGAACGAATGGGAAATTATCAAACTCAATATTCAGGTTGTAGTATTTATTACGCTGAAAATATCGGAACTATTGCGAACGATATGCAGGATGTAAAACCTCATGGATTCGGTGCTGTTCCAAGAATACTTGAAAAAGTTTACGACAAAATAATTGACAAAGGAGGAAAACTGAAAGGTGTAAAGAAAAAATTATTTTTCTGGGCGCTTGATTTAGGATTGGATTATCAGCAAGACAAAAAAAATGGAATGTGGTATGAATTAAAACTGTCCATTGCGAGCAAAATTATTTTTAGTAAATGGAGAGATGCTATGGGTGGAAATGTAATATCCATAGGCGTTGGAGGTGCAGCACTACAACCAAGATTAGAAAGAGTATTTTGGGCAGCAGGAATAAAATTGCTAAACATGTATGGTCTTACAGAAACTTCTCCGATCATTACAATTAATAAATTAGATTCAAAAAAATTAGGAACTGTTGGAGCATTAATTGACGGTGTAGAATTAAAATTAGCTCCGGATGGAGAAATATTATGCAAGGGTCCAAACGTAATGCTCGGTTATTACAAAGATGAAAAAGCCACGAAAGAAGCTATCGACAGTGAAGGTTGGTTTCATACTGGTGACATTGGAATTTTAGAAGAAGGAAAATTTTTAAGAATTACCGATCGTAAAAAAGAAATTTTCAAATTATCGAATGGAAAATATGTATCACCACAAGGAATCGAAAATTTATTTAAAGAGTCTCTATTTATTGATCAGTTAATGGTAATCGGCGAAGGACAAAAGTTCACCAGTGCTATCATAACTCCAAATTTTGAAGCACTAAACAGATGGTGCAAGGAAAATAATATTCCTACCTCCGATAAAGCTGCAATGCTTGAAAATGATAAAGTGAAAGCGAATTATCATTCAATCGTCAACGACCTAAATAAAAAACTAGGGCAGGACGAAAAAGTAAAAAGATTCAGAATGGTTAAAGATGATTGGACACCTGAATCCGGCGATCTCTCCCCTACTCTTAAATTAAAACGAAGAGTTATTACAGAAAAATATAAGGAAGTTATTTCTGAGATTTTTGGTGGGGATGAGGAATAAAAAAATTACGCAAAATCGGCCGTGCCTACAGCACTAAAAAAATTGTGGAGAATAATGCCTAGCCGGATTAAAAATCCATCTGTATTAAATCGACCGAGCCGAAGGCTCTTAATATTCCCCGAAAAGTCTGTAAAGCCCCATAGATAGGCTCTATCCTGTTGCAACGGATTTCAATCCGTCGAATAATAAAGAAGAATTTCAATACATTGAAAGAAGGATCAGCAACAAACTAATTATCAACAATCCAATTTTTCTGAACCACCCAACATTCCTCTCAAATAAATTTGGCCAAAAAAAATTATGGCCAATACCTATTCTCAAATCTATATGCAAACTGTATTCGCAGTAAAATATCGCGAAGCAGTTCTCGACAAAAAATGGCGCTCAGAAATTTTTGCAATCATG
>Ga0102851_10000985_pt1 | contig 15487 bp, 13 predicted proteins | sample Mud3Dept3metaG_FD_79558 | JGI IMG/M metagenome (GOLD analysis project Ga0102851, IMG submission 79558) | Freshwater wetland microbial communities from Ohio, USA, analyzing the effect of biotic and abiotic controls - Mud 3 Core 4 Depth 3... | ecosystem: Environmental > Aquatic > Freshwater >... | reverse complement strand
CCGGATTGTATTTGGGAATCCCGTGTCCGGTATAAAGGATGGCCGCCCCCAGGAAAACAATGAGCGTCGGCATGCCGAACAGCGAGCGCACATAAGTCGTGCCCATGGTCGACATGCTTTGGTTGAGCGTCTTCTGTGCCGCCGTGCGCACGGACTGCATCAGTGCCGCGAAAACCGAGATCGGTATCCAGATCCAGGCGAGTTCCATGTAATTTCTCAAGGCGCGGACAGCGCGACCAGGCCCTTTCGTGCACTCAAGATTTCATCTCCGCAAACACCTCCATCGCCATATCGTGCGCGTCAAGGGACGCGGGGATGCCGCAGTAAATGGCCACCTGCAGCAACACTTCGCGGATCTCCTCCTTGCTGCAGCCGTTGGCGATCGCGCCGCGCAGGTGTATGCGTAATTCATGCGGGCGGTTGGCCGCGCACATCATGGCGAGCACCAGCAGGCTGCGCATTTTGCGCGGCAGCGCTGCGCGGCCCCAGATTTCGCCGTACGCGTACTGGTTGATGAGCTTCTGCAGGGGGGCGCCGAACTCGCCCGCGGAAGACATGCGCCGCTCGATAACATCTGCGCCGAAAATCTCCTTGCGTATGTTCATCCCGGTTTGAAGCATTTCCTGATCATCCATACTCGTGCTCTCCTCGGTTTGGCAATTGGATTTTTCGAATAATATCAGCGACTGCCGCGCGGCGCTGAGGTTGATCGACAGGTGCGAGTACTTCCGCGCCATTGCCACACACTCCCGGCCACTGCGGCGCCTGGCAGTGTGCCAGTGCATCGCGTGTTCGGGGCTTCAGGCATTACAATACGGGATAATCAGGCGCTGAATAACCGGGTTTGCAGAGGCCGGGATTCAGTAAACAGCAGGGGTGAATGACTTGTCCAGCCGCATTGTTCCGGAATATCTGAACACACTCGCGCAGTTCGCAAGCGGTGCCGATCTCAGCAGCCTGAGCGCCGCGGCGCGCGAGCGTGCGCGCTGGATCATCGCCGATTGCATCCCGGTGATTGCCGCCGGCATGCAGCAGCGTGAAATGAAGGCGTTCGCGGCCGCTCATCTGGCCCGCTCCGGGGCCGGCAACGCGTGGGTGATCGGAGCCGGCAGGCGGGCGAATGCGTTCGATGCCGCGCTCATCAACGGCACGGCCGGCACCTGGCTGGAACTCGACGAGGGCAACCTGTTTGCGAAAGGGCACCCGGGTATCCAGGTCGTGCCGGCTGCGGTTGCGCTGGCGCAGGAGTTCGAAGTGACCGGCTCCGATCTGCTGCTCGCGGTGGCGCTGGGCTACGAGTTATCTGCGCGCATCAGCCGCGCTGCCCAGATGAAGCTGAGCATTCATCCGCATGGCACTTACGGCGTGATCGGCGCGGCGATCGCCGCGGCGAAGCTCAAGCGTTTCAGCTTCGCGCAAATGATCGAACTGATCAATTGCGCAGCGACGATGGGCATGGCGACGAGTCGTCAGACGCTGCTCGACGGCGCGACCGTGCGCAATATCTTCACGGGTCACTCGGGCTATATGGGCCTGATGGCGACCCGGCTCATCGAGTGCGGCTTCACCGGCGAAATCGACAGCCCGGCCGCCATCTACGGCAAGGTGCTCTCCGATACGTTCGATCCCGCCAGGGTCGTCGCGGGCCTCGGCAGCGAGTGGTTGATCGCCCAGAGCTACTTCAAGCTGCATCCGACCGGCCGCTACGCGCATTCCGCGATCGATGCGCTCGAAGACCTGCTCGCCCGGGTGCCCGGCGCGCGGCTTGACGCGAGCCGGATCGAGCGCATCGAGGTAAGGGCGTACATGCTGGCGGCGATGCTCGCGGAAAAGCACGTGGTGAGCAGTTTCGGTGCGCGTTTTTCGGTGCCGTTCGCGCTCGCGAGCATTCTGGTCCACGGGCGCTCGGGACTGGCAAGTTTCGACGACGCCGCGGTGGCCAATCCGCAGATACAGGCGCTCGCGCAGCGGGTCGATTTGCAGGAAGACAAAGCCTTCACCGCACGTTTTCCGGCCGAGCAGCCGGTGACCATTCGTATCGTCCTGAAAGACGGCGCGGTGTATGAAGGCCGCTCGCGCGTCACCAAGGGCGAGCCTGCGAATCCCCATAAGCCGGAAGAGTTGCGGGGCAAGTTTTTTGATCTCGGCGAACCGGTGTGGGGCGGGTCCGTCACGCAGAACCTGTTTGAAGGCCTGATGGGCATCGAAGACATCGCCAGCTTCCGGGAATTTTCGCAGCGGTTCGAATTGTGATCAGATCGCAAAAGGAGACTCAATGCTCAGAACGCACGGACGATACGACTACTCGGCCATTTCAAAACGCCCGGATTACAGCTTTCCGGGAGGCAGGCGGCTGGCGATACACTTGAGCCTCAACGTCGAGCACTTTGCGTTCGGCGAAGGGCTCGGCAACGACTACGGCGCGCCGCATCCACAGCCCAATACCCGCAGCTACGCGTGGCGGGATTACGGAAACCGCGTCGGCGCCTGGCGCCTGCTCGAGTTCGCCAACGATTACGGGCTGCCGGTTGCGCTGCTCATCAACACCGAGCTCTACGATTACTGTCCCGAGATGGTGGCAGCCTACAGCGCACGCGGTGACGAGATCGTCGGCCACGGCCGCACCGATGCCGAGCGCCAGGCCGACATGAATTACGAACAGGAGCGCGCCTGCATATTCGAAGCCACCGCCGCGATTGAAAAGCACGAAGGCAAGAAGCCGCTGGGGTGGCTTGCGCCGTACATTTCGCAGACGCACGATTCGCTCGATCTGCTCAGGGAGGCGGGCTACCGCTACATGATGGATTGGCCGCTCGATGACCAGCCGGTATGGTTTCGCACCAAGCACGGCCCGATTCTGTCGGTGCCGTACGCGCACGACCTCAACGATTCACTCGAACTCGTCTCGCGGCGCACGCCGTCGCAACTTTACTACGAATGCCTGATCGACCAGTTCGAAGAAATGCTGCGGGAATCCGAGCGCCGTCCGCTGGTGATGCCGATCGTGATGCACAGCTTCGTGCTTGGCCAGCCCTACCGGCTGCGCCAGTTCCGCCGCGTGATCGAGCATATCCAGAAGCACCACGACCGGGTCTGGATCACCCACCCGGGCGAGATCTGCAAATTCATCGAGTCGCTACCTGCGGGTACCGTGCCAGGCAGTTGAGAGCCGCAGTGGTTTTCTGTCCGGCCCGTTCCCCGTCGAACCTGCTTATTCCAACCAGAGGAAGAAAAGTCATGCGTGAACCGGGACTGGGCGTGTGTCGATTGTTAGCGGGAATTGCCGCGTGTGCTGGCTTGTGTGTCGATGACACGCTGGCGCAAAGTTATCCCGTCAAGCCGATTCACCTCGTGGTGGGATTTTCGGCGGGCAGCGGGTCCGACTTCGTGGCGCGGCTTGCCGCGAAGAAACTGTCGGAACAACTGGGCCAGACCGTGATCGTCGAAAATCGCACGGGCGCAGGCGGAACGATAGCGACCGAGCGGGTCGTCACGTCGCCCGCAGACGGCTACACACTGCTGATGATGACGGCCGCTGAAACTGCACAACCGGCGCTGCGCTCCAATCTCCGGTATAACGTGGCGCGTGATCTGGCGCCGGTATCGTTGCTGGCGACCGGGACGTTCGTGCTGGTGGTTCATCCGTCGGTGCCGGCGCGCAATGTCAAGGAACTGGTCGCCCTTGCGCGCTCACAACCGGGAAAGCTCAACTACGCGTCTTCCGGGGTCGGCAGCTCGCCGCATCTCGCAGCCGGGCTTCTGAATATGATGGCCAAGGTGAACATCGTCCAGGTGCAGTACAAGGGTGCAACGGAGACGGTCGTCGCAACTGTGGCTGGAGAGGTCGACATCAGTTTCCCCAGCATCACGGCGGTGCGGCCCTTGCTGGAGAGCGGCAAACTCAGGCCGCTCGCGGTTACCAGCGCCAAGCGCGCGTCGTTGCTGCCGTCGATACCCACAGTCGACGAGTCGGGGTTGCCGGGTTACGAACGCTCCACCTGGCATGGCGTGCTCGCACCGGAAGGCGTGCCGAAAGGCATCATCGCGCGGCTTAACGCTGTAATCGTCAAGGCGTTCAACGCTCCCGAGGTGAAGGACTCGCTCGACAGCCAGGGTCTCGAACTCCAGACCAACACCACGGAGGAATTTGCGGCGTTGATACGCAAGAGCATCACGCAAAATACCGAGTTGATCAGAATGACCGGAACGAAAGCCGAATAGGGCGGTGGTTGTTTCCGGCCGTGTGCAGTAGTACTTACGCTATACTCGTACAGACCGCATGAGTTTTCGTGCTCGCTCGCTTCGCAAGCATATGCGATTTGCTGGCTCCAGGGAGGTCCTATGAACACCCGCATGCTGCGTACCAGTTTGATGGTTTTATCGGTTGTGGCAAGCGCGGATGCGCTGAGCCAGGCGCCCGCCTATCCGGTGAAACCGATACGCCTGGTGGTGCCTTTTGCGCCGGGAGCCAGTAATGACACCCTGTCACGTGCCACTGCACTGGTGATGGGGCCGATGCTCGGGCAGATGTTCATCATCGACAACCGGCCCGGAGCAGGGGCAATGATCGGTGCCGAGCACGTTGCCCGCGCGGAACCCGACGGCTACACCATCCTGACCGTGCAGACGTCCTTCGCGACGAACACCGCGGTGCGCGCGAAGATGCCCTACGACGTGTTCAAGGATTTCGCCTACATCGGCATGATGGCGACGAGCCCGATGATCGTCGTCGTGCACCCTTCGATGCCGATCAAGTCGGTGAGGGAACTGGTGGCGCTTGCGCGCCGGCGCCCGGGCGAGCTGAACTACGGCTCTTCCGGAACGGGCGGAAGCAACCACCTGACGACCGAGCTGTTCGCGAAGCTGGCCGGTATCAAAATCGTTCACGTTCCCTATAAGAGCATAGGCCCCGCATTGACCGAGCTCATCGGCGGACAGGTGGAAATGGTAATAACCACGCTGCCTTCGGCACTGGTGCAGGTCAAGGCGGGCCGACTCAAGGCGCTTGGCATCGCAAGCGCCCGGCGTTCGGGTTTCGCCCCCGAGATCCCGACCGTCACGGAAGGCGGTGTTCCCTACGTGAGCGAGCAGTTTTGGGGGCTGGCCGCGCCGGGAAAGACGCCGCCGGACATCGTCAACCGGCTCTCCGAGACCTTGCGCAAGGCACTGCAGGCGCCGCAGCTTAGAGAGCAATTCGCCCGCGAGGGGGGCGAACCCGTGCCGATGACGCAGGACGAATTTGCGAAATTCGTGTTCGCCGATGTGAACCGCTGGCGGCAGATCGTGAAAGACATCGGGCTGAAGCTGGAGTGACGGCATGACGCAAAGCAGGCATGTATTTCATCGTCACACCCAATCCGATCTTCCGGTCGCGGTGCGTGGCGACGGCATCTACCTGTTCGACAGCAATGGCAAACGTTATCTCGATGCGTCCGGCGGTGCGGCGGTGTCCTGCCTTGGCCACGGTCATCCGCGTGTCACGGCAGCGATCAAGCGCCAGCTCGACGAACTCGCCTACGCGCATACCGCGTTTTTTACGACCGAGGTCGCCGAGACGCTCGCCGCCACCCTCATCGATGACGCGCCCGCCGGCATCGAACGTGTGTATTTCAACTCGGGCGGCTCGGAAGGCGTCGAGGCTGCGCTCAAGATGGCGCGGCAGTATTTTCTGGAGGCCGGACAGCCCGGGCGCCGCCACATCATCGGCCGCTGGCAAAGCTATCATGGCAACACCCTGGGCGCGCTCGCTGCCGGCGGCAACCGCTGGCGGCGCGAGCCCTTCGAGCCGCTGCTGGCGCAGTTCCAGCATATATCGGCCTGCTACAGCTACCGCGAGAAAACCAGCGGGGAGTCCGAGGAGCAATATGGGCTGCGGGTTGCGAACGAACTGGAGCAGGAGATTCTGCGGCTCGGACCATCAAGCGTCGCTGCCTTCATCGCCGAAACGCTCGTCGGCGCGACGCTCGGCGCAGTGCCCGCGTCCCCCGGTTACTTCAAGCGCATCCGCGAGATCTGCGACCGCTACGGCGTGCTGCTCATACTCGACGAAGTCATGTGCGGGATGGGACGCACCGGGACGCTGCACGCGTGCGAGCAGGAAGGCATTGCACCCGACCTGATGGTGATCGCCAAGGGCCTCGGCGCGGGCTACCAGCCGATCGGCGCGTTGCTGGTCTCAGGCAGGATATTCGAAGTGATTCGCGACGGCTCGGGTTTTTTCCAGCACGGCCATACGTACATGGCGCACCCGACGGCATGCGCTGCGGCGCTCGAAGTGCAGAGGGTAATCAAGGAAGACGATCTGCTGGCCAATGTGCGCAGGCAGGGCGACAACCTGCGCCGTTCGCTGGCGCGAAGCTTCGGCGAGCACCCGCACGTCGGCGACATCCGCGGCCGGGGGCTCCTCCAGGCAATCGAACTGGTGGCCGATCCCGAAACCAGGGAGCCGTTCGATCCGGCGCTGGGACTCAATGCTCGCGTGAAGCGTGAGGCGATGGCGCGCGGACTCATGTGCTACCCGATGGGCGGGACGGTCGACGGGCGGATCGGCGATCACGTAATGCTCGCGCCGCCATTCATCATCGACGAGCAGGCAATAGAGACGATCTCGTCCGGACTGCGCGAGGCGGTGGATGCCGCGGTCGCGAGCACGCGCCGGTAGGGTTCTCCGCAAAATTGCGCAGCGAGGGCCGTTCGGGCTAGACTCCAGAAATTCGCCACCCACCGGATTAATCTATGATCGTCAAATGGCCGAACGGCACGCGTATCGCCGTGATGTGGAAAGCCTTCGTGGCTCAGGAGCAAAGTGGGGCTTGAGACCACTGACGAGTGATGTCGGCAGGACTGACCACGCAGACGATGCGCTCCCGGATAACCCTGGTGGCGCCGGCGCTTTGCGCCGTCGCGTGGGTGTGCGCAGTGCCGCACGCCGCGGCGCAGTCCGCCTATCCGTCCAGGACCGTGCAGATCATCGTGCCCTACACGGCTGGCGGCGGCGCCGATGTAATTGTCCGCGCTGTCGCTCAACGGCTGGCGCAGACCTGGGGCAGAAATGTAGTGATAGACAATCGTGCCGGCGCGAGCGGCATGATCGGCACCGAACTTGTCGCCAAGGCCGAGCCCGACGGCCACACGCTGCTCGGACACACTTCCGGGTATCCCGCCACCGCTGCCATACGGAAAAAGCTGCCCTTCGATCCCGCACGGTCTCTTCTGCCGGTCGCAATGATCGCCAAGGCCCCATTGGTGCTCGCAGTGCACCCTTCGGTGCCGGCGAAATCCGTAAAGGAACTCGTGGCACTGGCAAAGAATCATCCTGGAAAACTCAATTACTCTTCGGCCGGTACGGGCGGCAACAATCATTTCGCCGCGTCGTTGTTTGCGTCGGCGACAGGCATCAAGCTGACCCACATACCGTACAAGGGCGTTGCGCAGGCCACGATCGCTTTAGTGTCTGGTGAGGTTGAGATACTGTTCGCGAGCTCGCCGGCAATCAGCCCGCAGTTGAAGGCGGGCCGACTACGCGCGCTCGGCGTCACCAGTTTGCATCCCTCACCGCTCATGCCAGAGCTTCCGGCGCTCGCGCAATCAGGTGTCCCCCGATACAACTACGAACTGTGGTGGGCACTATTCGCGCCGGCGGGCATCCCGCCCGACCGGACGAACGTCATCAACGCCGCGGTTGCCAAAACATTGGCCGGTGCCGAAATGAAGAAGTTTCTGAGCAATGACGGCGCCGAGCCGTGGCCTCTCTCTTTGGAACAGTTAAGCGACCTCCTGCCGAAGGAGATCGAGCGCTACAGGAAAATCGCGAAAGCGGCAGGTATCGAGCCAGAATAATCCGGGCGTAACGGTTTATGGCTCCAATCGCCGCCCTTTATCCGCCAGTCCTCACGGGCCGTTCGCCGGCGTGACTTCAGCGCCGATGCGATCGACGATCAGCCGGTAATGCTCAGGCCGGCGGTGCGCTGCGAAATTGAACATCGTGCGCTTGAGATCGGTGGCAAGGTCGATGTCCGCATTGAAACAGATCACCTCATCTTCCTCGCTCGCTGATTTTGCCGCAATCTCGCCCGTAGGTGCGACGATCAGCGAGTGCCCGAACATGCGATAGCCATCCTCAAAACCGCATTTCGCCGTTTCGACCAGCCAGGTCGCGTTCTGGAAAGCCATCGCCTGCGCCATGATGAGGTGATGATGCACACGCAGCGCAGGCGGTTCCGGATAGCTCAGGTTTTCGCTCGGCGTGTTGAAGCCGAGCGCGACCACCTCGGCGCCCTGGAGCGCAAGCACACGGAATGCCTCGGGCCAGCGCCGGTCATTGCAGATCAACATGCCGGTAATGGTGTTCATGAAACGCCAGACGCGAAACCCGAGGTTGCCGACTTCGAAATATTTTTTCTCCAGATGCTGGAAAGCAGCTTCCGGCTTATGGTCCGCATGGCCGGGGAGGTGGATCTTGCGGTATTTTCCCGCAATCGAGCCGTCCGGCCCAACCAGGATCGCGGTGTTGAAACGGCGCGTGCGGCCTTCCTCCTGAGTGAGCTCCGCATACCCGATATAGAACCCGATGCCGAGCTTCTTCGCTTCCTCGAAAAGCGGCTGTGTTTCCGCGGAAGGCATCGTGGACTCGAAGAACCTGCGGTCGACTTCGTTGAGGTCTTCGTACCAATGGCGTGGAAAAAACGTCGTAAACGCGAGTTCGGGAAACACCACGAACTTCGCATCCATGCTATGGGCCTCGCGCAGTAATTTCACCAGCCGCGTCGTAGCCGTGGTTCGCGTGTCGGACAGGTGTAGCGGCCCTAACTGTGCCGCCGCAATTCGAAAGTGTCGGGACATACCAGCCTTAAAGTTGAGTTTTGGGAGGCCGTTGAAGAGTCGGCAATTCACGCAGAAATATGCGGCGGCCGCGCTTGAAGCCGGCGAGCGGCAACGCACATTTTGCGATCACGTCGGAGGCCAATTCCTCGTTCCACACCACCAGGTCCGCTGCTTTGCCCGCTTCGATGCCGTAATCGGTGAGCCGCATCACCTTCGCCGCCCGATCCGTGATCATCTCGAAACAAACGCCCAGGTCCTTCGGCCCATACCTCTGAACGATATTGGCATAAAGATTGGCGATCCGCGTCAGAGAACAGTCCCCGTAGGGCGTAAACGGGTTCAGCACGTTGTTGGTTGATAGCGTGCAGTTCGCGCCGTGTTCGATGAGCGTATTGGCGTCGGTCACGCCGCGCATCACGCTGTGCTCCATATGGCGTCCGCTATTGAAGAGGTCGGTCGCTGGCAAGACCGCGAGCGACACTCCAGACTCTCCAAGCCGCTTACCCACGGCTGCCTGCTCTTTGACCGGCATACAGGAAAATCTGGACCCGTGCCCGAATGCGACCCTTCCCTGCCACCGAATCCGGTCCGTGATCTCGCAAACCTGCGGGTAATCCGGATTTTTCACGTCATGCCCGCCGTCGAGATGGAAATCCACGTCAATGTCATAGTGTTGCGCCAACTCGAAAACACGGCGAATTTGACCGGGCCCATCTTTGTCATAGCGGATGCCGCCGCCCACCACCGGCGCGCCACGATCCAGGCAGTGGACCAGGTTCTCATCGGCGCCGGGCACATCGGTCCAGCCTTCCTGCAGAAACACGCACGGCTGGATATCGATCGCCCAGGCGTAATCCTTTCGAAGTTGCTCAATCACCTCGAACCCGAGCAGTCCCACATTCGGGTCGACCTCGACCTGAGTCCGCATATGGGTGACGCCGTGCAGAACGCACTGCTCAATGGTCGCTTCAGCCCGCGCGTAAATATCTTCCGCCGTGAAGGTATGCTTGATCGAAGCGGTACGCTTCATATGATCGCGGACCATACGGTCGGGCTGCATCGGCACGCGATCGATGATCATCGCCTTGTCGAGGTGAAAATGGCTCTCGATGAGGCCGGGTGAAACGAGCTTACCGCGGGCGTCGTGTTCCGGGCCATCGCCGGCGAGATTGGGCGCTACCGCAACAATGATGCCGCCCCGCACGCCAATATCGACCGTCGGATTATCAGCTCCAGCGCTTGATAGCCTGGCGTTGCGAATAATCAAATCCAATGCCATGCGCGAGGGTTTGCAGATAATGACGGGGTTATTCTGGGATTTGGCGGAGGAAGGGCGCCCGTAATTCTAATTGGGCGTCATGCCGGCCGCCTTGACGACCCTGGCCCACTTCTGGAAATCGTTGCGGGTGTAAGCGGCCAGTTCGTCAGGCGTGCCGGTAGCGGCTTCCGTGCCCAGCTCGACGAAGCGCTTCCGGACTTCATCCGACGCGACCGCCCTGACGACCTCGCGGTTGAGCTTCGCGATCACGCTCTTGGGCGCGCCTGCGGTAGTCACTATCGAGTACCAGCTGACGACTTCGTAACCGGGAAGCCCCGACTCGGCAACGGTCGGAACCCCGGGCAGGAGAGCAGTGCGCTTCAGGGTGGTGACCGCGATGCCCCGCAGCTTGCCTTGTGCCAGAAAAGGTAACGCCGCGGCAATACCGCCGATGAACATCGTTACCTGGCCCGCCAGCAAATCGATGTACGCCGGACCGCCGCCTTTGTAAGGCACGTGCGTCATTTCTATTCCCGCCATGGTCTTCATCAGTTCGCCGGCCAGATGGGACGCCGCTCCCGGACCGGCTGACGCAAACGTGAGCTGGCCCCGCTTGGCTTTCGCCAGCGCAATCAGGTCCCTGATGTTTTGCACCGGCAGCGATGCATTGATGGTGACCAGGCTGGGCGCAGTTCCCATCAGACTGACCGGCGCGAAATCCTTGAGAGCGTCATAGCCGGGTTTTTTGTGCAGGTGAGGATTGATCGACAGGGTGGCCGGCCCGCCCAGCAGCAGTGTGTAGCCGTCGGGCACCGCTTTCGCGACGGTCTCCGCGGCGATGACGCCGCCCGCGCCGCCGCGGTTGTCCACGACGATCTGCTGGCCCAGTTGCTCCGTCAACTTCTGGGCAGTCACGCGGCCGAGGATGTCGTTAGGCCCGCCGGCCGCAAAAGGAATAATCATCCGTATCGGGCGGCTGGGGTAATCCTGCGCGTGCACCGCGTGCGTCAACGCCGTCGCACACAGCCCCAGCGCAGCCCAAGCTGCGAACTTCATGAAACTTCTCCCATGTGTAACTGTAGACATTATTGAGTTATTTGCATACAACGCGATGGCGTGGCCTGCGTGAAATTGGCATAATCCCCACTGCACCAGACTCCGGCTTGAACCCCGCAGCTTTCCTGTTCTTACGTGCGGCAGCGCCGGCGGAATCGAATTCAACATCACATCTATGCGTCCCGCGATGAGGTCGACCACCGATTGCGGAGTGCCCGCATACGGTATCAGCTCCTTTATTTCCTTGTACTGCGCCGCCGACGGTGCTCGAAACGCCGGCGGGAATCGAGCCCGGGTCCTTCAATACCGCAGCGACCAGCAGGGCCGGGGTGGTCATTTGATGAGATGCCGTATGGCCCGCAGCCGCTGCACGGTATCGCCCGCCAGATGGGTCCAGACCATGGCATCGCGAGCGAGCTTGTCTGCGCCCGCGTTTATCCGCGCACCCGCTGCGGCGTGGATATCCATGTTGAGCGACGTTACCCGGTCGATGACCGTTCTGGAGAAATTACACACGAACATCGCGGGATGGAATTCGCGCGCGCGTTCGTCCCGGAGTAACGCCCGGTCCCGCTCCCACGCGGTTCTCATCACGTATGAACGCAGCGCCTCCGTGAGCATGTGCATCTCGGCGAGCTTCAGCTGGATCAACTGCTGATCGATGATGCGCTTATCGCCTCGCCGCTGCGTCCGCGCGTACTGCATGGCCATTTCGACCGCGGCGCCGCAGACACCCAGCGCATTGGCCGCCAGTTCGAGATCGCCGAACTGGGTGGGATCGCCGACACGCGCCGACGCTCCGCCGTTCACCTCGCCCACGACGTTGGCGTGGGGCACGCGCGCATTCTCGAATATGAGTTCCGCGTTCTGGTAGAAACGCCAGCCGCGCTTGTTGAATACCTTGCCGCGCCGGAAACCCGGAATGTCGGTGGGCACCAGGAACAACGTCGAGCCTTGCCGGGCATTCACCTCGGGATTGGTGCGCGCGCGCACGAAGAACAGCTTGGCCACGCTGCCATTCGCGATAAATACCTTTTCGCCGTTCAGGATCCAGTCGTCGCCCCTGCGCTCGGCCTTGAGCCGCACGCCCGCCTTGGGATCGTCCTCGGGCGGCAGACGGTGATCGGAACCGGCATTGGGCTCGGTCGTCCCCGAGCCCAGCAGATAGGTATCATCGGCAATGAAAGGCTTCAGGAACCGCTCGGTCTGTTCCCGGGTGCACACGTTGGCGATCAGCTGGCTCCACTTCCAGCACTGGCTGAAAGTCTTGGATATGGCGCTGTCGGCCTTGGCGAGTTCCTCCATGACCACGACCTGCGTCACGAGGTCGATTCCATGTCCGCCCCATTCTTTGGGCGCAGCGGCGGTTCTGAACCCCAGCCGGGAGCCTTTCCTGATGATCTCCCAGTCGAAGGTGTTGCGGGGATCCTCGATCGCGTCACAGCGGAGCGAAAGCGGGCGTATCTCCTGCTGCGCGAATTCACGCGCTTTCGACTGCCAGCTGCGCTGCTCGTCGTTCAATGCGAAATCCATACTTGCTCCTTGGAGCGCCTGACAAAATGAATCGCGTGATGAGCTGGCACGATCTTGGCTCAGGGCGCGAAGAAACCTGCGGGGTTCAAGCCGGAGTCTGGTGCAGTGGGGATTATGCCAATTTCACGCAGGCCACGCCATCGCGTCCTGACGCGGCTGGCGAAGTTCAGGCGAAGGTGCGGGTCGGTCTTCTGCGTGCGCTGACCCGGCGCGGGCCAGTGTTTGCGCCGAGGTTTTCGTCGCGAAAATTAATCCGCAACCGGTTAATTGCCGTTGGGCCTGATCAAGCGGCTGAAATGCGCCTTCTGCGATGTCCAACGAATCCCATCAAGCTGAGACCGGCGAGCATCATCGCGTAGGTTTCAGGTTCCGGCACCGCCAGCAGCAAAGGCGCTGCGCCGGGTTGTACTTCGAAATTTCCGTTCCAGTCCTTCGCGATCACGACCCCCTGGATGTGGCCGGAATTTGAAGTAATAAGCGCGTTCGGCGCGAGCACGCTCGCATACAGGCCGGTTTGGGCAAAGTTCACCTGCGTCGCGTCCTTGAAATTGAACAGCACATTGCCGCCAAACGGCACGAACGGGGAGGTGCCGTCAACGCTGGCGAGTTCGGCAAAGGTGCCGGTCACGTTCACCAGCACGGTCGAGGTCGTCGGTACGTTGTTGACCACGATTTGGCGGCGGGTTTGCAGGTCGGTCCCGCTGATGCTGAACACTTGCACCGCGCTGCTGCCATCGCCGTTGAGAGCCAGCCAGCTGCTATAACCGCCGGGGTCCAACGTCGCTGCGCCGGTGTTGGAATAGCCCGCCAATGCCGCGGAAGCAATTGACGCCTGATTGAAGAGCGAGCTGAAGCTGAGCGGGTTCACAGTATTGAACCCCCCGGTGTAATTGACAAGCGAGCCGTTCAGCATTCCGCCGTAGTAGGTCTGGGCCAGATTCGTAACCGGTGCGCCGACAGCACCACTGCTGAAGGTCAGATTGCCGCCGACCACCAGCCCATAACCGCCGGCGCCGCCGTAGGGCGTGGACAACAAATCGACCCCGTAGTTGAAGAGCGTGGCGTCCCCGCCGACGGCGAGTACGCCCTGGACTTCGCTGAATTGGGACTGGAAGCTATCCTGGACCAGGACATTGAGCCCATCGAACGCCGTCGCTGCACGGGCCGCGGGCGAGAACAGTACCGATCCGATCAGCGCGATGCCTATCAGTTTAAGCAGCTTGTTCATGGCAATTCCAAAAAGTAGAGTTTTTTCACAAACCAACTTTCGTTACGTGATAGTCAATGTGACTATTACCCGATCGTCACTGTGACTTATGCCCATAATGCGTTGGATGACTTGTGATTTCGAGGACTTTAGTCACGGTTTAAATGTGATATTGGTCACCAATCGGGGCCATCGTGATTCTTGTCACGAACCAGGCCGTGACTTAGTTCACAAACCGGCCATAGGGCGGCCCGATGTAGAATAAGCGCATGTTTCTGCACAGGCGCGCCACGCAGTGATTTCCCGCAAGACCCTCGTCCTCCTCGTGCTGGCGCTGCTCGTCGTCGGCGCAGGCGCTTTCGCGCTTGCCAGGAAAATACAGGGGCCTGTCGTCGAGGTGGTGCGCGCGCAGGCCGGCGCCTTCGAGCATTCGATCGTGGTCAGCGGCCGGGTGCAGGCGCCGAACCGGATCGAGATCGGATCGGTGATCACCGGCAGAGTCGAGAAGGTGCTCGTCGAAGAAGGCGCGATAGTGACGCCGGGCCAGCCGTTGATCCTGCTCGAGGCGAGCGAACTCAAGGCCGCCGTCGAACAGGCCCGCGCCGCCGAGGGCGCCGCGCAGTTGCGCGTGGCGAGCGTGCGCGAATTGAGCCTGCCGCAGTCCAATGACGCCGTCGTGCAGGCCGGGGCGCAACTGCGTTTTGCCGAACAGGAATACCGTCGCAATCGCGAGCTGCGCGACAAAGGATTTGTCAGTGAAGCGCGGCTGCAGGACTTGGAGCGCCTGCTTGCGGTGGCGAAGAGCCAGCTTGAAGCCGCACGCACCCAGGCACAGGCACAGGACACACGCGGTGTATCCGCGCGCGAAGCCGTCGTGCGAGAGCGGGAAGCACGCGCCGCGCGCGAACTCGCCGAATCGAGGCTTGCGCAAACGACCATCCGCGCTTCACTGCCGGGCACGGTGCTGGCAAGGGCGGTCGAGCCGGGCGATATCGTGAGCCCGGGCAAGCGTCTGCTCGTGGTCAATTCGAGCAGCGAGACGCGCCTTACCGCGCAGATCGACGAGAAGAATCTGCCGTACCTGAAAGCCGGACAGGAAGCTCTCGCATCGAGCGAAGCTTTTCCCGACCGGAACTTCAAGGCGGTGCTTTATTACGTAAGCCCGGGCGTGGACACCACGCGTGGTTCGGTCGAAGCGCGCTTTCGCGTGCCGGAACCACCTTCCTATTTGCGTGCCGACATGACGGTCTCCATCGACATCGGTGTCGGGCGCAAGGATTCCGCGCTCACCGTTCCGGCAGAGGCGGTGCGCGAAGCAGGCAACACGCGTACGGTCCAGGTCGTCCGCGACGGCACTGTCCATGGCAGGAAAGTCGAAACCGGCATTCGCACCGGCAGCCGTTACGAAATCCTCTCGGGCCTGGCCGAAGGCGATTCCGTGGTGCTCACGCGTGGCATGGAAGACGGCACCCGCGTCCGTACGCGGGAAGCCCGGCGCTAGCAGGCGCGGCGATGGGGTTCGAATGGGTGGTCGCGCAACGCTTCCTGCGCGAAGGCGGAATGCAAACGCTGTTGATCATGGCGGGGACCACGATCGGCATCGCGGTGAT
>Ga0102851_10000984_pt1 | contig 15503 bp, 14 predicted proteins | sample Mud3Dept3metaG_FD_79558 | JGI IMG/M metagenome (GOLD analysis project Ga0102851, IMG submission 79558) | Freshwater wetland microbial communities from Ohio, USA, analyzing the effect of biotic and abiotic controls - Mud 3 Core 4 Depth 3... | ecosystem: Environmental > Aquatic > Freshwater >... | reverse complement strand
GTCCTCAACCACCCAGGCGCGCCGCACCCGGCACCTCCTTGACGCGCCCGCGCCCGGCCAGGTCGCGCACCACGCTCACCAGCCGGCGCCGGTCCTCGGGCGCCTTGGAAAGGATCCCGGACGCGGCGCCGGTCAGGCTGCGGCGCTCGGCCGCGGACAGCTCCTTCGAGGTGAAGACCAGGATCGGGATGTCTCTCGTCTCGGGCAGACGCTGCAGCTCGGCGGCGGCCTGGAAGCCGTCCATGCCCTCCATGAGCAGGTCGAGCACGATCACCGCGGGGCGCAGCGAGGCGGCGAGCGCGACGCCCTCGCGTCCGCTGCTGGCGGCGAGCGCCCGGTAGCCGGCCTCGCCGAGGGCGTGGCCGAGGTAGTCGTGCACCTGGGGGTCGTCGTCGACCACCAGCACGGCGGGCGGCGAGGGATCACCGGCCGGCGCGATCTCGCCCAGCCGGGCGAGGAAGCGCTCGCGCTCGAGCGGCTTGACGAAGTAATCGACGGCGCCGAGCGCGAAGCCGAGCTCGTGGTTGGCGACCAGGCTGACCACGATGACCGGGATCGTGCGGGTCGCCGGCTCGGACTTGAGCGCCTGCAGGACCTGCCAGCCGTCCAGGCCGGGCAGCACCAGGTCGAGCGTGACCGCGGCCGGCTGTTCGCGCCGCGCGATCGCCAGCGCCTCCTCGCCGGTGCGGGCGCGGGAGACACGGTAGCCCGCGGCGACGAGGTCCCCGGCCAGCGTGCGCGCGAACTCGTCGTCGTCCTCGGCGATCAGCACCCGCGGCCCGGCCGCCGCGTCGAGGTCGTTGCGCACCTCGGCCACGGTGAAGCCGAAGGAGAGGGGCTCGCCGCTGCGGCGGGGCCCGGAGTTGCGCGAGGCGTCGAGCGGCAGGTGGACGCTGAAGCGGCTGCCGCGGCCCGGTTCGGAGTCGACCAGGACGCGGCCGCCGTGCATCTCGGCGAAGCGTTTGACCAGCGCCAGGCCGAGCCCGGTGCCGCCCATGTTGCGCGTGCTGCCGCCGTCCACCTGGCGGAACTCCTCGAAGACCAGCTCCTGGTCCTCGCGGCGGATGCCGGGGCCCCGATCCTCGACCTCGAACAGGAACGAGCGCTCGGCCAGAGGCGAGTCCGCCGCCTCCACGAGCCGGGCGCGCAGGAACACCGGCAGGCCCGGCCCGGAGAACTTGATCGCGTTCGACACCAGGTTGTAGAGGATCTGCTTGACCCGTGGCGGGTCGGCCACGATCGGCGGCAGGTCGTCCGTGGTCTCGACCTCGAGCCGGATGTTCTTGTGCGCAGCCATGCCGTGCATCACGCTCGCCACGCCGTGCACGATGTCCGAGGCCGAGGCGGGCTCGAGCAGGAGCTCCATGCGCCCGGCCTCGATCTTGGAGAGGTCGAGGATGTTGTTGATGAGCCCGAGCAGGTGCCGTCCGCTCGCCACGACGTTGCCGAGGAACCTCTCGAAGCGCGGCTCGATGCGGCCGGCGAGCTTGTCGGTGAGGATCTCGGAGAAGCCGATGATCGAGTTCAGCGGCGTGCGCAGCTCGTGGCTCATGTTGGCCAGGAACTGGCTCTTGGCGCGGTTGGCCTCCTGGATGCGGCGGTTGGCCTCGGCCAGCTCGCGCGTGCGCCGGTCGAGCTCCTCGGCGAGGCGCCGCAGGTCGGCGAGCCGGGAGTCCTTCTCGGCGTCCATCTCGGCGATGCGCAGCCGCTTCTCGCGCAGGTCGGCGATGCCCCGCAGCATGAAGAACGTGCCTCCGAACAGGAGCGCCAGGCGACCCGCCGCGAGCGCGAGCTCGCCGTCGAAGCCGCGGATCTTGCCCAGCGCCACCAGGGTGAGCAGATAGGCGGCGCAGCTCGTCCACATCGCGACCAGGGCGGGCCGGCGGCCGGCGACGAAGGCGACGGCGGTGGTGTTGGTCAGGTACCAGATGAGCCAGAGCGGCGACTGGTCGCGGACGATCCAGATCGTCCACGAGATGAGCAGGATGTCGAGCCCCATCCAGTAGTGATGGAGCGGAGGGATGCGACCGCGGCGGGCGCTGGCGCGGTAGAGCCCGGAGAAGACGAGCACCGAGCCGATGGCGAGGGCGTACGCGATGCCGCCCTGCACGAGGTCGAAATCGATCAGGCCGGTCCGGTAGGCGACGAGGGCGACCAGGCCCATGAGGCTGATGACCGCGATCCGGTTCTTCTGCACGGCGAGGTGGAAACGCAGTGCGCCCTCGCTCGCGGAGCCCCTTCCGCTCGCATCCGTCATGGCGGTGGCGTCCCCCTTCCGGGTCGTCGAGTGCCCCCGGATTCTACTGCGGCGGCGCGGGTGCGAATCTGGCAGGATGCGGAGGGAGGCCGACATGCGCCCAACCGACCCCGCCGTTCGCCCGCAGATCCCGGAGTACGCGGAGCCCTACCATGGCTACGTCTCGGCGGTGCCGGACGGCGACGTACGGGTCACCCTCGAGCGGGAGGGCGAACGGGCGCTCTCCTTCTACCGCCGGGTGACGGCGGAGCGCGCGGGCACCTCCTACGCGCCGGGGAAGTGGACGGTGCGCGGAGTGCTCTCGCACGTGACCGACTCCGAGCGCGTCTTCTCCTATCGCGCCCTGCGCTTCGGACGCGGCGACGAGACCCCGCTCGCGGGCTTCGACCAGGAGCTCTGGGCCCCGCACAGCCACGCCGACGAGCGCGCCTGGGAGGACCTGCTCGACGAGTTCCGCGTCGTGCGCTCGGCGACGCTCCACCTCGTGCGCTCGTTCTCCGCCGCGGACTGGGCGCGCACCGGAGTGGCTTCGGGATTCCCGGTCTCGGTGCGGGCGCTGGCCTGGATCGCGGCCGGGCACGAGCTCCACCATCGCCGGGTGCTGGTCGAGCGCTACGGTCTCGCGCCTGCGGGCGACTGAGCCCGGCGCCCGGTCAGGGCAGGGTCTGGGCGAGGACCTCGCGCCGGCGTGCTTCGCGCCAGGCCGCGAGGCGGGCGGCGAGCGCGGCGTCCTCGAGAGCGAGGATGGCGGCGGCCAGCAGCGCGGCGTTGGCGGCCCCCGCCTTGCCCACGGCGAGCGTGCCGACCGGCACCCCGCGCGGCATCTGCACGATGGCGAGCAACGCGTCGAGGCCTCTGAGCGCCGAGGAGTCGATCGGCACGCCCAGCACCGGCAGCAGGGTCTTGGCGGCCACGACCCCCGGCAGGTGGGCGGCGCCGCCGGCGCCGGCGACGATCACGCGCAGCCCGCGTCCGGCCGCCGAGGCCGCCCACTCCAGCGCCTCGTCCGGGGTCCGGTGCGCGGACAGGACGCGCGCCTCGCACGGGATGTCGAGCTCGTCGCAGATCCTGCGCGCCTCCGACATCACCTCCCAGTCGCTCTTGCTGCCCATCACGATGCCGATCTTCGGATTCGAGCTCATCGTTGCCGCTCCACGCCTCGTCGCCGTCCGATCGGTGCCGGCCGGATCCGGGGCCAAAGACTCTCACAGAGTTGGGGACCGAGGCCCTCAGTCCCTCGGCGCTGCCAGCGCCTCCAACAGGCGTTCCATCCGGATGCCGCGGGACCCCTTGATCAGCAGCAGGTCGCCGGGCGCCACCAGCGCCGCGATCTCGGCGGCGGCCGCGGCCGAGTCGGCGAACAGGCGCGTCTCGGTCGCTAGCCGGAGGCGCGCGGCGGCTTCGCACGACGCCGGGCCGACCAGCAGCAGCCGAGAGGCGCCGGTGCCGTCGGCCCGGCGAACCATCTCCTCGTGGGCCGGGGCGGACAGCTCGCCCAGCTCCAGCATGTCGCCCAGCGCGAGGACGAGCCGGGTCCCTCGCCGCCGCGCGAGCTCGCGCGCGGTCGCGAGCGCGGCCGCGACCGACTTCGGATTCGAGTTGTAGGTGTCGTCGAGGATCAGGACGCCGCCTGCCTCGAGCGGCCGCAGCCGGCCCGGCACCGCGCGGATGGCGGCGATCGCCGAGGCGAGGGCGGCCAGCTGTCGCGCGTCGGGTGTCCCCTCGAGCAGCGCGAGGGCGCCGCACAGCGCCGCGGCGACATTCTCGGCCGCCTGCTCGCCGAGCAGGGCGGTGGTGAGCTCGAGCTCCCGCGCCGGTGGCGTCCCGGTCCGGTCGTCGGCGGGCGCGTGGAGCCGTTCGCCGAGCCGGAAGGCGAGGCGCGCCCGGCCGTCGTCGCCGACTTCGCGCGCGGTCAGCCGCAGGTCGGCCCGCGCCCCGGAGCCGAAGGTGAGGCGCCGCGGCGCGCCGGCGCGCGCGAGGCGCTCGAGCAGCAGGGGCTCGCCGGCGTTGGTGACCGCCGCGCGCCGCGCGCTGTAGAGCAACTCGGCCTCCTCGTCGGCGATCTCCGCGAGTCCGCCGAGGCGCTCGCTGTGCTCGATGCCGACGTTGATCACCACCGCCACGTCGGGGCGCGCGATCCGGCCCAGCTCGGCGATCTCGCCGGGCAGGCTGGTGCCGCACTCGAGGACGAGCGCCCGGTGCCGGGCTGCCAGGGTGAGCAGGGTCGCGGGCACGCCGACGCGGTTGTTGAGGTTGCCCTCCGTGACCAGCGTCTCGCCGAACAGGGCGCCGACCGCCGCCGCCGCGAGCGTCCGCGTGGTGGTCTTGCCGGCGGCGCCGCCGATGGCGAGCACCGGGCGCGCCCCGCCGGCGGCGAAGACACGGTCGACGTGAGCCCGGGCGAGGTCGCCGAGGGCGGTCAGGGTGTCCGCCACCTCGAGGCGCGGACCTGCGACGCCGGCGGCTTCCGCGACGAGGGGGAAGGCGCCGCGCTCGCGCGCCGCCGGGACGAAGCGGTGACCGTCGTGGCTCTCGCCGCGCAGCGCGACGAAGAGGCTGCCGGCGGGCGCGGTGCGGGAGTCGGTGGTGACGCCCCGCAGCTCGAGCCCGGGCTCGGCGCCGACCAGGCGTCCGCCCGTGGCACGGGCGACCTCCGCGGTCGTGAACGGGGCGCGGTTCTCTGGTATCGGGGTCGCCAAGCGCGGGAGGGGAGTCGATCGCCGAAGCGACCGTCATTCTACTCGCCGGGCGTGCCGCGCCCCGCGGCCGCGGGCCCGGCGCGGCGCTTCGTTCCGGGGTGGTGGTGCGCGCCGCCGGGGTCGGCCGGAGCGGGCGCGGTCGCGGGCGCGGAGTGGGCGGGCGCGGCTCCGTGGCGGTGGGGCTCGCCCGCCAGGGTCGAGGCGAGGAGCCACGCTCCGGCCGCCAGGTACACCGCGGCGGCCAGCCGGCGCAGCGCCGCTGCCCGCGCGAGCCGCCCCAGCCAGCCCGACGCGAGACCGGCGGCGACCAGCGCGGGCAGGGTGCCGACGCCGAACGCGGTCATCACGAGCGCGCCCCGCGCCGGAGATCCGGTGGCCGCCGCCACCGCCAGCATCGAGTAGACGAGCCCGCACGGCAGCCAGCCCCAGACCGCTCCGAGCGCGACGGCGTGCGCGACGCCGCGCGGGCTGAGCAGCCGGCGGCCGAGCGGCTCGAGCCGGCGCCAGAGGCGCGCCCCGAGACGCTCGAAGGGGGCCAGCAGCTGCGGCCAGCCGAGCAGGTAGAGCCCCAGCCCGAACAGGAAGAGGGCGGCCAGGGTCCTGCCGGCGAGGCGCGCCGCGGCCGGAGGCAGGGCGCCGGCCAGCGCGCCCCCGGCGAGCCCGGCGAGCGCGCCGAGCAGGGCGTAGGTGGCGATGCGTCCGAGGTTGTAGGCGAGGAGATGGAGCGAGAGAGCTCCCGGCCGCGCCCGCCGCTCGGGCGCCACGCCCATCGCGAAGGCCCCCACGATTCCGCCGCACATGCCGAAGCAGTGTCCCGAACCGAGCAGGCCTGCGCCGAGAGCGCCGAGCAGGCCGAGCGACTCGTTCATCGCGCCGGCGCCAGCGCGCACGAGGACTCGGCGGGCGCGCGCAGCGCTCCGACCAGACGCCAGTCGTCGGCCTCGAGCTGCACGTGATGGCGGCCGGGCGCGAGCGGCGGCAGGACGCCCCGGTAGAGCCCGTCGTGCCCGCGGCGCACCTCGGTCACGCGGTCGAGCCCGGCGCGCGTGGCGTGGAGCAGGGAGAGCCGTGCGCGCTCCGGCAGCGCGGCCGGATCGAGCGCGGTCAGGCGCAGCTCGGCGCGGCCCGCGAGCTCGTCGAGCGCCAGCGAGGCGCTCAGCCCGCGCCGGGCGGCGGCGGCGTCGCGCGCGAGCACGCGGTTGATCGCCTTGCCGCGCTCGTAGTAGTCGTCGACCACCACGCCGTCGAAGGCCCGGAACGAGGTGACCAGGAGCGCCACGCCCACCCCGACCGAAGTCGCGGGGATCGCGATCAGCAGCCAGACCATCGGATTGCGGAACCAGGCTTGCGGGCCGGCGCTCGGGCTCAAGAACCGCTCTCCGGGTGGTCGTCCTCGTCGTCGCGGGCTTCGTGCTCGCGCTCCGGTTCCGGCCGAGGGCCGAGGAAGCGGGTCCGCTCGTAGACCGCCAGGCCCGCGTCGTCCTCGGCGGTGAGCTCCAGCACGACTTCGGTGCTGCGCCGGCTCAGGCTCGCGGGCGGCACGCGCACGCGCACCGGAACGTCGCGGACCTGGCCGGCTTCGAGCTGGAGGTGGTCCGCTTCGTAGTCGGTCTCGATGCCGTCGGGGCCGGTCGCGCGCAGGACGAAGGCGTGGGGGCGCTGGTCCATGTTCAGTACCTTGAGCCGGTAGACGTTCTCGATGCGGCCGTCGCGGGTCTCCCGGTACGCCGCGTTGCGGTCGCGCAGGACGTCGAGCTCGACCGGCACCCGGCGCGCGAGCGAGACCGCCAGCACCGAGGTGATCGCGAGCATCAGCGCCGAGTAGGCGAGCACGCGCGGGCGCAGCACGCGCGTCGAGCGGCTCTCGAGCGCATTGAGCGTGGTGTAGCGCACCAGCCCGCGCGCGTAGCCGAGCTTGTCCATGACGCCGTCGCAGGCGTCGATGCAGGCGGTGCAGGCGATGCACTGGTACTGGAGCCCCTCCCGGATGTCGATGCCGGTCGGGCAGGCCTGTACGCAGAGCGTGCAGTCCACGCAGTCGCCGAGGCCGCGGGCGCGCGGATCGACGTCCCGGGAGCGCGCTCCGCGCGGCTCGCCGCGCGCGCGGTCGTAGGAGATGACCAGCGTGTCGCGGTCGAACATGGCGCTCTGGAAGCGCGCGTAGGGGCACATGTAGATGCACACCTGCTCGCGCAGGAAGCCGGTGAAGAGCAGGATCGCGGCGGTGAAGAAGACCAGGAAGAACGACTCCCAGGCGCCGAGCGCGCCGCCCAGGAGCTCCGCGAGCAGCTCGCGGACGGGGGTGAAGAAGCCGACCGCGGAGATCGCCGTCCAGGCCGCCACCGAGAGCCAGAGCGCCCACTTGAGCGTCCGCTTCCCGGCCAGCTCGAGGGCGTGGCGGCCGTCGCGCAGGCGCAGCTGCGCGGCGCGGTCGCCCTCGACCGCGCGCTCGATCCAGACCAGGATCTGGGTGAACACCGTCTGCGGGCAGGCGTAGCCGCACCAGATCCGTCCGGCCAGCGCGGTGAACAGGAAGAGGGCGAGCGCGAGCAGCACCAGCAGGGCGGTGAGGTAGATCAGGTCCTGGGGCCAGAGCACGAGTCCGAACAGGAAGAACTTGCGGCGCGGCAGGTCGAGCAGGAAGGCCGGCCGATCGCCCCAACGCAGCCAGGGCAGCACGTAGAGGACGCCGAGGGTCAGGAAGAGGGCGACCACGCGCAGGCGCGAAAAGCGCCCGTGGACGATGCGCGGGTGGATCTTCTGGTGCTTCGAGAAGTAGGAGAGCCCGCCCCCGGCGTCCTGGCTCATGGTTGCTTCGAGAGCCCGTACACGTAGGCGGCGAGCAGGTGGACCTTGGCGCTGCCCAGGAACTGGCCGTGAGCCGGCATGACGCCGCGCCGACCCTTCGCGATGCTGGTCTCCACCGCCTGCTCGGAGCCGCCCCAGCGCCAGATGTCGTCGGTGTGGTTCAGCGATCCGAGCGCCTGGTTGCCCTTGCCGTCGTTCTTGTGGCAGGTGAAGCAGGCCATCTCGTACTTCTCCTTGCCCGCGGCGAGCAGGTCCTCGCGTGTCGCCCGGCCCGAGAAAGAGAGCACGTACTGCGCCACCTCGCGCACGCCGTCGTCGCCGAGCGCCTCCTGCCAGGCCGCCATGACGCCGACGCGGCCGTTGGTGATCGACTCCACGATCGCCTCGGGAGTGCCGCCCCACTGCCACTCCTCGTCGCGCAGGTTCGGGTAGCCGATGGCGCCGCCTGCGTCCGAGCCATGGCAGGCGGTGCAGTAGGTGAGGAACAGGCGCTCGCCGACCTTGCGCGCCTCGGAGTCGCGCGCCAGGGTGGGGATGTCCATCGCGGCGAAGCGCTCGAACAGCGGCCCGTACCGGCCCTCTGCCTGCTCGACCTCGGCCCGGTACTGTTCCTCCTGGGACCAGCCGCGCGTGCCCGGGAAGAAGCCGAGCCCGGGGTAGAGCACGAGGTAGGCGACGGCGAAGACGAGCGAGCCGTAGAACAGCCAGCGCCACCAGCCGGGCAGCGGGTTGTTGAGCTCGCGCAGGTCGCCGTCCCAGCCGTGGTCGAGCGTCTCGACCTGCTGCGGCGGCCGGCCGCGGCCCACCCAGACCAGGAACAGGAAGCAGGCGGCCAGGCTCAGGATGCTGACGATGCCGATGAACCAGGGCCAGAAGTCGCTGGTGAACTCAGTCATGGTCGCTCCCCCGCGCCGGCTCGTCCGGCTCGCGGTCCTCGTCCAGCGGCAGCCTCGCCGCCGCGTCGAAATTCCGCTTCGCGCGCGCGCTCCAGGCCCAGGCGACGACCGCGAGGAAGGCGGTCAGCGCGACGAGGGTCCAGATCGCCTGCAACAGCCCGGGATCCATGGTCAGCGCTGCGCCTTGATCGCGGTGCCCAGCGTCTGCAGGTAGGCGATCAGGGCGTCCATTTCGGTCCTGCCTTCGAGCGCCGCCGGAGCGGCGGCGATCTCCTCGTCGCTGTAGGGATGCCCGAGCGTCCGCAGCGCGCGCAGCCGCTGCTGGATCGTGCCGTCGTCGGCCGCGTTCCTCTCCAGCCACGGATAGGCGGGCATGATCGACTCCGGCACCAGGTCGCGCGGGTTGAGCAGGTGCTCGCGGTGCCACTCGTCGGAGTAGCGGCCGCCGATGCGGGCCAGGTCCGGCCCGGTGCGCCGGGACCCGAACTGGAAGGGGCGGTCGTAGACGAACTCGCCCGCGACCGAGTAGTGGCCGTAGCGCTCGGTCTCGGCGCGGAACGGACGCACCAGCTGCGAGTGGCAGGCCATGCACGACTCGCGCAGGTAGATGTCGCGGCCGGCGAGCTCGAGCGCGCCGTAGGGCTTCAGACCCTCGACCGGTTCGGTCAGCGAGCGCATGTACCAGAGCGGCACGATCTGCACCAGGCCGCCGACGCTGATCGCGAGCAGGATCAGCACGGCCAGCAGGCCGACGTTCTTCTCGACCTTCTCGTGGGAGTTCCCGGAGGCCATCGTCGTCTCTCCAGCCGCCTCAGTGGGCGAACGCCGGCACCGGCATCTCCGCCGTCCGGGCCCCGCGCACGGTCCGCCAGAGGTTGTAGACCATCAGGCACATGCCGCTGAAGTAGGTGAGCCCGCCGAGGAAGCGGACGATGTAGTAGGGGCGCATGGCCTCCACCGACTCGATGAAGCTGTAGGTGAGCGTGCCGTCGGGGTTGACCGCCCGCCACATCAGTCCCTGCATGATGCCCGCCGCCCACAGGGCGGTGATGTAGAGCACGATGCCGACCGTGGCCAGCCAGAAATGGAGCTCGGCCAGCTTGAGACTGTGGAGCTCGCGGCCGTACAGCTTCGGGATCAGGAAGTAGAGGGAGCCGATCGAGATCAGGCCCACCCAGCCGAGCGCGCCGGAATGGACGTGCCCCACGGTCCAGTCCGTGAAGTGCGAGAGCGCGTTCACGGTCTTGATCGACATCATCGGGCCCTCGAACGTGGACATGCCGTAGAAGGAGAGCGACACGACCAGGAACTTCAGGATCGGGTCGGTGCGCAGGCGCTGCCAGGCGCCCGAGAGCGTCATCACGCCGTTGATCATGCCGCCCCAGGAAGGGGCGATCAGGACGAGCGAGAAGACCATGCCGAGCGACTGCGCCCAGTCCGGCAGAACCGAGTAGAGGAGGTGATGGGGCCCGGCCCAGATGTAGGTGAAGATCAGCGCCCAGAAGTGGACGACCGAGAGACGGTACGAGTAGATCGGGCGTCCGGCCTGCTTGGGAATGAAGTAGTACATCATCCCCAGGAAGCCGGCGGTGAGGAAGAACCCGACCGCGTTGTGCCCGTACCACCACTGCACCATCGCGTCCTGGACGCCGGCGAAGAGTGAGTAGGACTTGGTCCAGGTCACCGGGATCGCCAGGCTGTTGACCACGTGCAGCATGGCGATGGCGAGGATGAACGCCGCGAAGAACCAGTTCGCGACGTAGATGTGCGGCACGCGCCGCCGGGCCAGGGTGCCGATGAACACGATCGCGTAGGCGACCCAGACCGCGGTGATCAGGACGTCGATCGGCCACTCGAGCTCCGCGTACTCCTTGGTGGTGGTGATGCCGAGCGGCAGCGAGATCGCCGCCGCGACGATCACCGCCTGCCAGCCCCAGAAGGTGAGCCCGGCGAGCCTGCCCGCGAACAGCCGGACGTGGCAGGTCCTCTGCACGATGTAGTACGAGGTCGCGAACAGCGCGCAGCCGCCGAAGGCGAAGATCACGGCGTTGGTGTGCAGGGCGCGCAGCCGGCCATAGGTCAGCCACGGGATGTCGAAGCTCAGGGCGGGCCAGATCAGCTCGGCGGCGATGAACAGGCCGACCAGCATCCCCACTACGGCCCAGACCACCGACATCACGGCGAACTGGCGCACGACCCGGAGGTTGTAGGTCTCTTCGGCTTCCGCCATCTCTCCCCCTCGTTCGGCTCGGGCCGTTCCCGGCCCCGCTGTCGCGGCCACGGATCGCGCGCCCCTCCGGCGCCTCGTCGGTCGATCCTCGGCCTGCCGCGAATGGCCGCCATGGTAGGAGAGGCCGAGCGGAGCGACCGCCACCCGGCGGGGTGGTGGGGTCCGGCTCGCGTCCGCGCTCGTGCGGTAGATTCGCCGCGGCCGGCGCCGCCGGGCCGTTTCCGATGTCCGCCGCGATCGATCCTCCGAGCTGTTTTCACTGCGGGCTGCCCGTGCCGGCGGGAACCTCGTGGTCGGTGGTCTTCGACGGCGCGCCGCGCGCGCTCTGCTGCGCGGGCTGCGAGGCGGTGGCGCGGACCATCGTCGAGGCGGGCCTCGCCGGCTACTACCGCTTCCGCACCGCACCCGCTCCCACCGGGCGCGAGGTGGTGCCGGCGGTGCTCGCCGAGCTCTCGGTCTGGGACCACCCGGCCGTGGCGCAGATGCTGGTGCGTTCCGCGGACGGGCTCCGGGAGACGAGCCTGCTGCTCGAGGACCTGAGCTGCGCCGCGTGCGTCTGGCTGACCGAGCAGAGATTACGGCGGCTGGAAGGAGTGCGCGCGGTCTCCGTCAACTTCGCCACCCGGCGCGCCACGGTGCGTTGGGACCCGGGACGGCAGGACCTGTCGGGGATCCTCGGCGCGGTGGCCGCGATCGGCTACCGCGCCCACCCCTACGATCCGCGCCGGGCGCAGGAGCTGGTCGAGCGCGAGCGGCGCGACCGTCTGCTGCGCTTCCTGGTCGCGGGCGCGCTCGGCATGCAGGTCATGACGCTCGCGGAAGCGCTCTACGCGGGCGACTGGTTCGGCATCGAGCCCGAGTTCGAGAGCTTCTTCCGCTGGACCAGCCTGGTGCTGACCACCCCCGTGCTCCTCTTCTCGGCGCGGCCGTTCTTCGCGGGAGCCTGGCGCGACCTGCGCGCGCGCCGCGTCGGCATGGACGTGCCGGTCGCGCTCGGCCTCCTGCTCGCGTTCCTGGGCAGCATCCCGGCCACGCTCGGCGGCGGCGGCGAGGTGTACTACGACTCCGTGGTCATGTTCGTCTTCCTGCTGCTCGGCGCGCGGCTGCTCGAGGCCTCGGCGCGCGTGCGCGCCGCCCGGGAGCAGGAGGGGCTGGCGCGCGCGGTGCCCGCGCTGGCGCGCCGGCTCGGCGGCGACGGCGAGGAGGAACAGGTGGCGGCCGCCGGGCTGGTGGCGGGCGACCTCGTGCTCGTGCTGCCCGGCGAGGCCGTGCCCGCCGACGGGGTGGTGACGGCCGGAGTGTCGAGCCTCGACGAGGCCCTGCTCACCGGCGAGAGCCGCCCCGTACCGAAGCGGGCCGGAGAACGCGTGGTGGGCGGCGCGGTCAACGTCGAGAGCCCGCTCGAGGTGCAGGTCACGGCAGTGGGGGGCGAGACCGTGCTCGCCGGATTGCTGCGCCTGATCGAGAGCGCGCGCGGCGCCAAGCCGGCGCTGGCGCGCGCCGCCGACCGCGCGGCAAGGTGGTTCGTGGCCGCGGTGCTGGCCGTGGCCGCCGGCGTGGCGTTCGCGTGGTGGCAGGTCGATCCTTCGCGGGTGCTGCCGGTGGTGGTCTCGGTGCTGGTCGTCACCTGTCCGTGCGCGCTCTCCCTGGCCACCCCCGTCGCCTTCGCGGTCGCGGGCGGCGCCCTCGCGCGCCGCGGTCTCCTGGTTACGCGCGGCGAAGCGATGGAAGGGCTGGCGCGCGCGGACGTGGTGGTGTTCGACAAGACCGGCACGCTGACCGAGGGCCGGTTGCGGGTGGAGCGGGTGGTGACGTTCGGAGGCGCTTCGCGCGAAGAGGTGCTGGCCGCTGCGGCGGCGCTCGAGGCCGGGTCCGAGCACCCGATCGCGCGCGCCGTGGCGGCGGCCTGCGGCTCCGCCGCGCGCGTGCGCGCCGAGGAGGTCCGCAACTCACCCGGGCGCGGGATCACCGGCTCGGTCGCCGGCGAGCGCCTGGTGCTGGGCTCGCCGGCCTTCGTCGCCGGCGAGCTCGCGACGCCGGTTCCGGCCGAGATCGAGCGCCTGGCGCGCGAGGGTCACACCCTGGTGGCGCTCGCCGGCGGGAGTGGCTGGCGCGGCGCGTTGCTGCTCGACGACGCGCCGCGGGAGGGCGCGCGCGAGCTGGTGGCGGAGCTCCGGCGCGACGGGCGGCGCGTGGTGCTGTTGACCGGCGACCTGCCCGAGGTGGCGGCCCGGCTCGCGGCGGCGGTGGGGATCGACGAGGTCGAGGCCGCCGCCACGCCGGAGCGCAAGCTCGCGCGCATCGCCGAGCTCGGCTCCGGCGGCCTCACGGTGGCGATGGTGGGCGACGGCGTGAACGACGCGGCGGCGCTGGGCGCGGCGCCGGTCGCGGTGGCGATGGGCGACGGCGCCTACCTGGCGGCGAGCGTGGCCGACGCGGTGCTCACCTCCGGGCGGCTCGCCGACCTGTCGTTCGCGTTCCGGCACGCGGCCCGCACGCTGCGCGTGGTGCGCCAGAACCTGGCGCTCGCGCTCCTCTACAACCTGGCGGCGATCCCGCTCGCCGCGGCCGGGCAGGTGCCACCCTGGCTCGCCGCGGTCGGCATGTCGGCGAGCTCGGCGCTGGTGGTGCTCAACGCCGTGCGCCTGCGCGCGCGCGGCGACGGCGGGCGCCCGGTCGCGGCGCCGGTACCGGGTGCGACGTCGCTGCCCGCCGCGGCGGCCTGACCGGGAGCCCGCGTGGAGGTCCTCTACTTCCTGATCCCGCTCGCCGCGCTGCTCTCGGGCCTGATCGTGGCGGCCCTCGTGTGGGCCGTGCGCTCGGGCCAGTTCGAGGACCTCGAGGGGCCCGCGCACCGGATCCTGATGGAGGAGGACTCGCCGCCACCTCCGGATGGCGCCGTGGACCCGGCGGACGCACCCGACGCCGAGCCGCGCCTCGCGCCGGGAAGGGGAGGCGAAGAGCCGCTCAGTTGACCGCGGTGTCGCCCCGCTCGAGCTTCTCGACCATCTGCGTGAGGTTCCTCCGGTTGACGTCGTCGGGCGCCTGGGCGAGCGCCTTCCTGGCGTGCTCGAGGGCGCGCCGGGCGTCGCCCTGGGCGGCGTAGCCGCGCGCCAGCCCGACGTGCACCGGCCAGGCGTCGGGATGCCGGCGGGCGTTGAGCTCGAAGACCTCGAGCGCGAGGTCCTTCTCGCTCTGCGTGATCAGCTTGCGGCCCTCGGCGTGCAGCTCGAAGACGCTGGTCGTGGGGTGGTTCCAGGCCTGGCGACGGGTGGTGAGCGCCTCCTCGGCCTTGCCCGTGGCGGCGAGGGCATCGGCGAGGTTGGCGAGCGTCTGGTAGTTGGCCTGGCCGACGAACGGGCCCGACACCGCGTGTCGCGCCCAGCGCTCGGCGTCGTCGAGACGGACCTTCTTCTGCACCAGGTACTGCGAGGCCTGGAGCCAGCCCTGCCAGGAGAAGCCCGAGGCGGAGCGCAGCTCGCGCGCGAAGCTCCGGTGCCAGAGCTCGCCGGCGTTCGGCACCGCGATGCGGATCGGCACCGCGAGCGTCTCCCACTGGAGCTCGAGCGTGGCGTGGTCGGGCTCGCGCTCGGTGAACTCGTAGGTCAACCATTCCCGGTAGGCGTTCTCGCGGGCCTGGACGCGGACGCGCAGCGCGTCCTCGGCCGGGTCGTAGAAGAAGCTCCCCCACGAGGTCGAGTTCCTCGAGAAGATGACCGTCCAGCCGTCCTGTCCGGGCGCCATGAAGAGGCCGTAGCTCCCGGCCGGGAGCGGCTGGCCCTCGATCGTGACGTCCTCGGAGACGCGCACGACGGTGTTCTCGTTGGCGCCCGCGCGCCAGGGACAGTTGGCGCCGCAGGTGCCGAAGCCGAGGTCGGCGAAGCCCCAGGGCACGAGCTCGCCCCAGATCCTGCCGCGGCGGTCGGAGCCGTCGGGGGCGTGCACGTCGGGGCTCGAGTAGCTGACCGACACCTCGACCGGTCCGATCTGCTGGCTGACGGTGGCCTTCTGATTGTCCCCCGACGGGGGCGCGCTCTTGAGCTGGGCGGCGGCGGCGGCCGAGACCAGGACGCCGACGGCGACGGCGGCTGCGACGGCACTGCGCATGGATCTCCTCCCGGGTTCGAGTGGTCCTGCTCGAGCTACGGGAGCGCGCCGCCCGGGTTCGGGGCGCGGGGACGAGCCGGCCTCCGGCCGGGTTCAGTCGTCGAAATAGCCCTGGCCGGCGCGCAGCTCGACGTCCTGGCGGCCGCACTCGATGCGGATCGGCCGCCAGGAACCGTCGTGGCGCAGCCTGTCCGGGTACCAGCCGAGGACGTTTTGGCGCCGGAGCTCGGCCAGGATCTCGCCGAAAGCGTGCGTGGCCTCGTCGGGGCGGGCGATGTCGAGCACGCGGCCGCCGCTGGCCGCGACCAGCAGCTCGAGACTCGCCAGCTCGGCGGTGTGCTGTGCGGAGTCGCGCCAGATCGAGCGGCCGCCGGCAGGCGGCAGGTCCTCGGGAACGCGTGGTCGCCGCGAGGAAGGCGATTGTGCATGGGCGCAGACCCGCGCGCGACCCCTGCGGGCGCGGCGCTGGGACGAACGGTCCCTGCGCCGCCTTCGGCAATGCCGCG
>Ga0102851_10000983_pt1 | contig 15516 bp, 8 predicted proteins | sample Mud3Dept3metaG_FD_79558 | JGI IMG/M metagenome (GOLD analysis project Ga0102851, IMG submission 79558) | Freshwater wetland microbial communities from Ohio, USA, analyzing the effect of biotic and abiotic controls - Mud 3 Core 4 Depth 3... | ecosystem: Environmental > Aquatic > Freshwater >... | reverse complement strand
TGTTCGAGCAACAGCTCCCCTCGTTCGATCTGATCCTGCTCCAGGACTTCGAGTACCTGCCCTACGGCATCGGCGACTACCTCGAGAACATCCGCAGCTACGTCGAAGGCGGCGGTGGGCTCGCGATGCTCGGGGGGGCGGCGTCGTTCTCGTCGGGCGGCTACTACGGCACGCCGGTCGCCGCGGCGCTCCCCGTCGAGCTCCTCGGTCCGTTCGACTCCGGCGCGGTGATCGACACCCAGAAGTTCTCGCCGCAGCTGACCGAGGCCGGGCAGATGCACCCGGTGACCTCGCTGCGCTACTCCGCCAGCGACAACCTCGCGACGTGGAAGGCGCTGCCGTCGCTCGAGGGCGTCAACCTCGTCGCCTCGGCGAAGCCCGACGCGACCGTGCTCGCGCAGCACCCCAGGCTCAAGACCAAGGGTGGCAAGCCGATGCCGGTGATCGTCGCCGGGGACTACGGCAAGGGCCGCTCGCTCGCCGTCACGACCGACACGCTGTGGAGGTGGGGCTTCGTCGCCGCCGCGCGGTCCGGAGATAACGGTCGCCAGTACACCAAGTTCTGGGAGAACGCGATGCGCTGGCTGATCCAGGATCCCGATCTGCGCAACCTCCACGTCGACAGCGACGCCGTCGAGTACGTCCCGAACGCGCCGGTGCGCGTGACGGTGCGCCTGCTCGGTCGTGACTACCAGCCACTCCCCGGCGGCGCGGTCTCGCTCGTCGTGAAGCGAGGCGCGGATCCGAACGCGGCCACCGAGGTCTCCGCGGTCAAGGTCCTGGTCGGCGAGGACGGGACCATCGTCCACGAGCTCGGCGGCCTCCAGCCCGGCGTCTACCGCGTCTTTGGCCGCGCCACGATCGCCGGCCGCCAGGTCGACGCGACCGACATCTTCCTCGTGCGCGAGGGCGGGAGCGAGTTCGACCGCCCCGTCGGGGATCCCGCGACCCTCGAGGCGATCTCCCGGGCGACCGGCGGCTCGGCCCTCGGTCCCGTCGACGCGCTGCCGTCGGATCTGACGTTCGATCCGCCCCGGATCGTCCGCGTCGACCGCCGCACGGACGTCGAGCTGTGGAGCCGTCCCGGTCTCCTCCTCCTGATCATCGGGCTGCTCGGTCTCGAGTGGCTCTTGCGCCAGCGAAGCGGCTACTTGTAGAAGGATCCACGCATGTCCCTGCAGCTCGACAGCCTCGTAATCGACCTGATGTTCCAGGCCTCTGCGGCGATCGATCAGAAGGTCCTGATCGAGGGCCTCGGCGGTCAGGAGGCGCTCGAGTCCAAGCAGCTCCTCGACGTCGATCGCCTCGATCCGCGCGCCGAGATGGAGCTGTCGCCGTCGATGCCGTTCCGCCGGCGCGGCGAGCGGCGCCTGATGATCATCGACGACAAGACGATCACGCCGCGCGAGGATCCGCAGGCCGATCCGCTGATCAAGGCCGATCTCCGGTTCGCCAAGGAGCAGCTGATCGCGACCTGCCAGGCGCTCCCGATCCGGCTCGGCCGACTGTTCTCGCTCGGTACCTGGGGCGACGCGGTGCTCGTCGCGCGCAGCATGCGCGATCTCCGCGGCATCTGCCTCCTGCCGTACGCGCTCGACCCGCAGCTCGACCTCGACGGCAAGCGCCGCGCCAGCCCGCTGTCCCAGAAGGAGTTCGAGGCGAAGATCCTCGCGTACGAGAAGCGCCTCGAGGAGCTCGACGACGAGCAGATCATCGCCGGCCTGTCCGGTGTGACGTTCGAGCGCCGCGGCGACCTGGTCGTCGTCGACGTGCTCGAGGCCGACGGCACGTGGGACCAGCGCAAGTCGATCCTGATGGAGACGCAGCTCGCCGCGATGGATCGGTTCTCGATGATCCCCGGTGCGCCATCGGCGTCGAAGCCTGCCGAGCGCCCGACGATGAAGATGGACCCGCAGGCCGCGAAGGCGGTCGCCGGCATGTCGGCCCCCGCCGCGAAGCCTGCTACCGCGCAGCCTGCCGCCGCCCCGCCCGCCCCGCCCGCTCCGCCGCCGGAGCCCAAGGGCCCGCCGATCGCCGCGCGCGAGGTCGACGGTGCGGTCGTCCTCGTGTTCCCCGCCGAGCGCTTCGACCTCGACGTCGCCGCCGCGCTCGGCAAGCTCGACTGGGATCAGATCGTCCGTCGCTCCGACAACATGACCGGCGCGATGCGCGACAAGATCCAGCGCGACGGTGCGAGCTGGATCGCGCCGATCGAGTTCCTGTCGGAGGTGTTCATCGACGGCAAGCCGCTGACCAAGGCGGAGTTCGAGCGCGATGCGACGCGAGCCGAGAGCGTGAAGTCGCTCGAGGTCCACTTGCCGCGGTTCGGAGCGGTCACCCTCCTCGAGATCGCCGGCAAGGGTCGGTTCGTGACGACGGTCTCCGACGCGTCGCGCGCCGCCAAGCTCCTCGGATGAGCATGAAGGTCGCGATCTCCGCCACGCTCGTGCTGGTGACCGCGATGCCGGCGATCGCCGATGACGACTTCGGTGGAGCGACGGTGATCTTCGCGCGCGGCTCGTCCCTGATCCGCACCGACCCGCGGGGCCGCGGCGAGACCGAGGTCGCCCAGCTCCCTGGCAAGGGCCTGGTCCGCGCGCTGCGCACCGACGCCCGCGGCTCGGTGCTGCTCGCGGACCTCGGCGGCAAGTGGTCGTGGATGAAGCTCGATGGCGCCGAGAAGGCGCTCACCGAGCTGCCGTGCGCCGACGGCCCCGCACAGCTCGCCGTCGACGGTGCCTGCGTGCTGTGTCGATCGACGACGAGCCCGACGGGCTCGGTGATCGTCAACCTCAAGAACAGCAAGATCACGCCGGTCGAGATCCCAGCCCCCGGCGCGCGGCTCGTCGGCGAAGGCGCCGAGCGCCGCCTGGTGTGGGCCGACGCCACCGGCGTGTGGTCTGCGCCGCCCGGAGCCCCGAACAAGAAGCGGCAGCTCGCCCCGGAGCCGCCGCTCCGCAGCTTCCTGCCGAGCCCGGATGGCACGCGCGGGGTCGGCGTCTATCGCGACATCGTGCACGAGGGGAAGCAGACCAAGCCGGCCGAGCTGCTGATGAACTTCCTGCTCGACGGCCAGGCCGCGCGCCGCAAGACGATCAAGACCGGCGTCCCGGTCGAGTGGTCGCACGACAGCCAGTGGGTCCTGATCCAGGATCGCGGCAGCGCCTGCATCATGGGTGCGGTCGGCGGCGAGTACAAATGCTGGAAGGGCTACACCGGCGCGTCGATCGCTTCCGACGGAAGATGGGCGCTCGCCCTCGGCTCGCGCACCAAGGCGGCGCCCGACAAGAAGTCGAAGAAATCGAAGAAGTCCAAGAAGGACAAGCCGGCGCTCGATGCGGAGCCGACGAACGAGGACGAGAACCGCGGCGGCGACCTGACCGCCACCGACGACGTCGAGGTCCCACCGCCGAGCGGCCCGCTCGCGCTGTATCGCACCAAGCTCGCGGGCGCGTTCAGCGAAGCGCCCGCGCGGATCGTCAGCGTCGTCGACGGTGCCGCGGTGTGGATCCCCGGCCCGCGGTAGTGATGCCCGCCCGAACCGAGCGAGCGACCGAGTCGCTCAACACGCGCGCTTTCTCGCCCTCGGTTAGTAGCTCACCTGGTCTGGCAGTCCGTTGGCAGTCCGCTAGAAGTCGCGAACGATCCCGAAGAAGCTGCCGCCGGCTCCGCCCGTAGTGCTGCACAACACGACGCCGTCGACCATAGCCGAGAGGTTGTAGTTCGTGTCGCACGGGTTGTTCACGCAGCGCAGCGGGTCGGTATGAAACGCCGCATGGATCTCGACCGTGCCGTAGGCCACGGTCTCGCTCACCACGGTCACCAGGGGGCTCCCAGGAAAGTCCGATGCATTCCCGGTGAGGATGAAGCTGACGTCGTGACCCTGCCCGGGCTGTCCGAAGTAGCCGACCATGACACGGTTCTCGTTCGAGTTCTGCCTGATCAGCGTCGTGGTGGGGAGCATCGATGACGCCGCGCCGCAGTTGAAGATCGGGTTCACGTGCATCGTCGAGTGGGAGATGGCGGCCGTGGCGTGGCCGTCGATCGAGACCTCAGCCCGTACGGCGACGTTGACATCTCCAATGTCCGGGTCGGCGATGACCACGTCCCAGCCACCGATACCGTCTGACGTGGCCGGCTGCCACGGACCATCGTCGGTCGAGGTAGCCACCTCCTCGACCGCATAGCCGGCCGCCGCGGCGACCTGGACCTTGCCGGTCGCGCGGAGTCCGACGTGTGCAGTATAGGTCTGGGTGAACGTCGGGATCGTGATCGTTGGTGCCGCCATCATCACCGTGATGACGCTGTCCTGAGACAACGTCGCGCCCTGATACTCCAGCTCGGCCGAGACCGCGTTGGGGCCCTCGACGGCGAGGGGCACGGAGATCTGAAGCGGCTGCGATAGCTGGTTCGATAGATCGACGGCTTGCTGGACCACCGGCTGACCGTCCACCTTCACCAGGAGCGTCGCAGGGCGCTCCGAGGTGAAGCCGGAGGTCACGGTGCCGGTGTAGTCCATCGAGAACCGATCCGTGGTCGTCGCCGCGGGGGTCAGCGTGAACGACGAGAGCGCACCGTTCGCGAGATCCGCATCTTCGACCTGACAACCCGCGGTGGTCGCCGCAACGACGAACATGGCATGGAACGACCTCATTTCTTCTCTCCTTGATCTCCGAGATGAAACACGAGCTCGATCTGGCCGCCGACGAAGGCGCTTGAATACTGGAGATCCTTCGTCGCGGCGATCACGCGCCCGGTCAGTCCGAACGAGACGCTGACCGGGGCGGATCGCGTCTTGTCGAGGAACGACCACCGGAGCGTGGCGCCGGTGTAGATCCCCGAGTAGTTGGACGCGAACTCCGACGTGCCCCGGCCGATCGCACCTCCCAACGCGAGCTGCAGGATCAGCGGGTGGCCGGTCTCGACGATCAGCTGGGGCGTGATGAAAGCGAGCTTCCGCGTGTCGCTGCGGGCGGCGAGATCGTAGCCCACGCCGATCCCGACGCGGTGCAGGTCCAGGCGCTCGTTACCGAGCACGAACGCGAGCCGCCCGCCGTACTCGAAGGCGGTCGTCGACTCGAGCATCTGGTCGGGTGTGTCCTTGAACAGCACCGGGCCGGCACTCCCCATCGCGAGCTGGAGTTGGTACGTGTGGGTGATATCGGAGAACCGTCGCGCGGGCTCGTCGGCGCCGGCGACGCTTGGCAGGGAAGCGGCCAAGCCAAAGCTCGTCAACGTAAGTCGAACATGATGCATGAGACCTCCGAGGAGCGACGTCAGAACTCGAGCTGCGGCAGGTGCCGCAACGTCGCCTGACGAGTGCCCATCGAACACGCAGACCCTGCGAATCTCGTTCCTGCAGTGCACCTTGCTCGTTGCGCAATCGAGGGCCTCGCAGTAGCCAGGATCACACGTGCTTCGTACAGTTGCGCAGCGCGCGTACGGCACCGATGTAGCCTGCGGCGACTGGTCCAGCCCAGGACGCGTCGCAGCGCTAGGCGTTCGCGCGATGCCAGCGCGAGCTCGCGCGGGCCCCCAGCGGTGAGGACGATCGGCACGCAGTGCCCGGGTCCATCCCGCCAGCCCAGGTCCAGGCTCAGCGCGCGTGCGTCAGCGCGCTCGGCTCAACGTGTCACTTGCGACGCTGCACGGCGCGGCTTGCGCCGCCGCGAGAGGCCGATCACGACGACGATCAGCCCGATCAGGCCATCGTGCGAGCTGCGCGACGTACGGCAGCAGCCGCCGCCACCGTCGACGCCACCCCACTCGGGCAAGCCGCCGTCGCCGGTGGAGCCGCCGTCACCTGACCCAGCACCCGCGTCGATCATGGGACCCACGCCTGCGTCGACCGGGGGAGCCACGGGACCACCCTCGTCATCGTCCGCACCGTTCATGCAGCCAGGATCCGCCGGGTAGTCGATCCGTCCGTCCGCGTCGTCGTCGATCCCGTTCGCGCACTGGGGGACGTTGGCCTCGCTGACGTCCGCCGCGCTCGTACAACCCGGGTCCGCCGGAAAATCCGTCGTCCCGTCGCCGTCGTTGTCGACGCCATCGCCACAAGCGGCCCCGCCCAGCTCGGTGTTGTCGACGTAGGACGAGCAGCCGGGGTCGTTGGGGAAATCGAAGGCCCCGTCGCCGTCGTTGTCGAGCGTGTCCGAACACTGGGGCACGTCGGTCTCGTCGGGGTCGCCCGCACTGGTGCAGCCGGGATCCATGGGAAAGTCGATCTTGCCGTCACCGTCGTTGTCGATCGTGTCGTTGCAGGCGCTGTTCGCGGCGACTCCGAGAACGGAGATCGCAGCGGAGCGGTCACTTTCGAGCTCGGTGGCCGCCATGTTCTCGGCCGTGGCCGAGAGGTTCTGTCCGGCGAACACCGTCGGGACCATCGCGCACCACGTTCCGCCCATGACCGTCGTGATCCCCACCGCGAGCAGATCGACGTAGACGCGGATCGTCGCCCCGGTTGGCTCGCTGCTGGTCCCGCACACCATGGTGGCTCCCTGCACGACGGGGGCGGTCACCGTGGGGATGTCGCTCTGAACTCGGTCGACGATCACGGGCGCGACCTGCGCGATCGCGTCGTTGATGTCGCGCCCCACACCGGGGTCGGTGAGCCAGGTCGAGAGGCCCGAGTGATAGACGCCCGGCGCCGTCCCCGCGGCGATGTCGGCGATGAACGTGATGACGAGGCTGCCGCCCGGGGGGATGTTGACCAGGCCTGCCGTGAACACGTACGTCGGCGCCGTGCCCCCGGGGTTGGCGGCGGCGCTGCCGTTGACCATGACGCTGCCTGCGCGCACCGTGAACCCCGGCGGCAACATGACGGTCACGCCGCAGGCGGCACAGCCGACGTTCGCGACACCCGTACCCGAGTTGCGAATGGTGGCCGTGTAGAAGACGTTGCCGCCTGCGGTGGAGGCGATCGGTGCTGCCGTCATCGCGAGGTCGATGACCGCGAGCGGTCCGAGGTTGGTGAGCGCCACCGTCTCGAAGCCAGGCGCCGGCAGCTGCGTCGAGACGAAGCGCGCCCGGTTGAGGATCGGGCTCGCCGCGCCTGTCCCGGTCACGACGACGGTATGGATGACCTCCTGGCCCGGAGCCAAGGTGATCGGCGGCCACGTCACGACGGTGCCCGCGAGCGTGCCTCCGCCGGTCGCGCTGACGAAGGCCACCGTCCCGACGCCCGCCCGGAGATCGTCGGTGATCACGACGTTCGTATGGGTCTTGGTGGCATCGAGGTTCTTGGCCCGGATGGTGTACGTGAGCGTGCTCCCCGTGAGCGCCTGGATCTTGTCGACGTCGAGGTTGAACAACAGATCCAGGGACACGCACGCGGGTGCAGGGAGGAAGTACCGCCACGTGTTGTCCTTGCCGCCGTTCGCGCCGGTTGCGTCGCGGGCCGACGCATCGCCGCCAAACACCTCGGAGCAGTTGACGTCGGCGTTCATGGAGGGGTCGAGGGGCGCGGCCTTGACCCGCAGCGAGACCTCGGCCAGGTATTCCTTCCCGACGACGAGCTCGCCGACCGCGAACCGCAGCGCGTTGGTCCCGGCGGGCAACGCCGCATCCGGTGACAGGGCCCAGCCCGTGGTGGTCGGCACGCCGAGCCGATCCGCGACCGGACCGGCCGCTGTCGCCGCGACCCCCGTGCCGATCTCGGCGCACGGCGTACGAACGCGCTGCCACGGGCCGACCGCGCCGACCGTGCCGACCGTCCCCGGCGCCACGAGCGACTCGGTCGCCTCGTACGGATAGAACGCCCCGGTGCCCGCGACCGCCGATCCGTATCCGAACGGCGTGTTGCCCTGACCGTTGGTCGAGACCGACGAGCCGTTACACCCGAAGGCACGCAGCTGCACGTTGTCCCACTGGTTGTGAGCGAAGTACGGGCCGCCAAGGTTCGCGCCGATCAGGTCATCGAGCTGGCCTGCGCCCGTGGGCGTGCAACCCATCTGCAGCCCGTTGCGCGTGGTGATGAACTGATTGTCGACGATCCGTCGGGTCCGCGTGTCCTGCGAGAAGAAGATCCCCGTATCCGCATAGAGGGACGACATCCCGCCCTGGCCCGTGAAGCAGCCCGCGGCAGGACAGGTCGGGAAGTTCGCGGCATTGAAGGCGTGGGCGCCGCGCGGTCCCCACCCGATCGCCGCGAGGCCGCCACGATGCGGGCACACCGTCTGCCCGGCGGCATCGATGAACCGTGCTCCCACGACCTCGGTGTTCGGCGGGATGTACTCCGTGATGTAGCCGCCGAGCCCCCGCGTGGCTCCGTTCTGCACCGGAGTGAACCGGATGATGAAGGTCAAGATGTCGCCGACGGCGTAGTTGACGCTCGACCCCGCGCCGCCCATCGACGTGCCGCCCTGCGGATCGACGAGCTGCACGGTGGTCTCCGCGATGCGCTTGGCGGTCTGGACCTGTGCCACGCTGTCGGCGAGCGCCGGCTGCGCGCCGCCGAGGACGGCGACCATGACGAGGAGACGTGCCACCTGGGTGTTCATGGTCGAGCTCCTAGTTGATGACGATCGGCGCGCGGGGGACGATCACGAACACGCGGCGCACGTCGAGCAGCGTGACCGCGTCACCCAGCACGTGGACATCGATCGCGAACAGCTGGTCGTCTGTCGTGGAAGGCACGAAGTCGTTGAACGCATCGAGCCTGAACGTCACCGTGCTGCCGGGCGTCACGTTCATGAACACGTCGCCGACGATCGAGGCGTTGGGCGGAGGCGGTGGAACCGGCGTGATCGCCGTGAGGAACCGGGCCGTCGTCGTACCTGCGGGAAGGATCTCGCCGCGCAGCCCCTGAAGCTGCCCGACCGCCCTCGTCGAGATATCGAGCACGCCGAGGGTCGCGAGCTGCCGGATCGCGTCGACGATCAGCGTACCGAGCCCGTTGCCGTTGGGGAGCACGTCGAACACGACCGGGCAGGTGAAGTTGCTGCCCCCGAGGTCAAAGGCGGGTCGCGTCGCACCGTTGACGCCGGTCAGGCACTGATTGAGCGCGTTGGGCGGGATCGTCGCCGCGGTCGCGACCGCCATCTGCTCGAGCTGGCCTCGCGGATCGAGCGGAGTCCCCTGGTTCTCGAGGCTGTCGACGCCGATGACCCGCGCGTTGAGCGCGCGGAGGGCCGCGATCGCGTCCGCCTGGTCGTGGGACGCGAACGGATAGTCGGTGGCGGCATGACCGATCGCATCGGTGATGTGGACGATGATCGGAAGCGAGTCGGGGCGAAAGCCCGCCCCGCCGATACCCGGCGGTGCGAACGCCGGATAGTTGAAGGCCGGGAACCCGACGCCGGTCGCCCACTGATACAGCGCCTCGAAGTGCGCTTCGGGAACGTCCAGGCCACCTCGCGCCGGCGCGAGCGCGGCGAGCCCGGCCACGACGTCGGCGGTGATCGTCGTGATCGGCTGGAGGAGCTGGAACGGACGATCACCGGCGAGCCCGAACGGCGCCAACGGGAAGTCCTGGACCCGCCCCACACCGAACGCCGCGTTCGGGATCACCGCCGCGACACCCGGGATGATCGTGTTCGTGATCGACGCCTGGATCGCGGCGATCTCCTGGCCGAACGACCCCGTCGTGTCGACCGAGAAGAAGATGTCCGCCTGCTTCACGGTCGTCGAGAAGTCGAGGAGGCCGTTCTGCCCGGGTCCCATGTAGGGAAGCACGAAGTAGAAGTCGCCCGCCGGGATCGTCGAGCCCGGGTCGTTGGGATTGGACCCGGCGACGACCTCGACGAGATCCGGCGTTCCGTCGCCATCCGTGTCGGTCGAGGTCGGTGAGGACTCCCCCGCATCCAGCATGCCGTTGCAGTTCTTGTCCTCGTCGCGATCAGGGAGCCCGTCGTTGTCCGAGTCGAGATCGCGGTAGTCCGGCAGCGGATCGCCGTCGCTGAACCGGGGCGCGGTCGGATCCGGCCCAGCCTCGAGCCGATCCGGGATGCAGTCGCCATCGCTGTCGAGGCTGCGCGCATCGGGCACGCCGTCGGCATCGGTGTCGACCGGCGGCGTCGCCGGATCCGGGTCGCCGGCCTCGACGGCGTCCGGAATCCCGTCGCCGTCCGCGTCGGTGTCGACATGGTCCGCCAGGCCATCACCGTCGGTGTCCGCGACGCTGAAGTCGGGCGGGGTCAGCTCATCGGAGTCCTGGACCGTATCGTCGTCGGCATCCAGATCGAGGAAGTCGGGAGAGCCATCCCCGTCGGTATCGACAGCCGGCGTGGCGAGATCCGGATCGCCGGCCTCGACGGCGTCCTGGATGCCGTCCGCATCGCTGTCGAGGTCCAGGTAGCTCGGGAACATGTCGCTGTCCATGTTCGTGTCGAGGCCCTGTTCCTCGTCATCGGTGATCGTATCGCCATCCGCGTCGTTCCCGTCGCCACCGCACGCGGCGCACGCGATGGTCGCGAGGAGAGCGAGGCCCGCTACGAACGAAGCTGGATAGGACGATCGCATCGGGTTGCCTCCGGCGCCGGGTTCCCACGAGGACCGGCGCGCCATGCAGTGCAAGAACGCCCCCTGCGCTGAGCCGCACTCGCGCGCCGCTGCGCGCCACGAACACGGTTCGAGAGCGCAAGTGTCGTACGGTTGTGCAAGGTCGGGACTGCCGAGCATGGCTCCGCCGACGCAGCCACACACGTGCTCGAGATCCCGTGGCCCTGAGGTTGCAACCTCATCGACTGTGACTCGCCGGTTGCTCGTCGGGATCGTCAGCGCCGGTTGCGGGTTCTCGGTGAGCCCGGCGGCCACATCTCCTACCGACGCCGCCACCACCGTCGATGGCGCTACGCCGATCGCGGACAGTCGGTCCCCCATGGTCGGGCCAGAGATCCCGGTGACCTCTGCGGACGTGATTCGCTCGAGGCTTCCCTCGCTCGTGTGGACGGGCGCACAGTTCGGGCTCGCATGGCAGGATGAACGCGACGGCAACGAGGAGCTCTACTTCGCGCGCCTCGACGTGCACGGGGTGAAGCAGGGCGCCGATGTGCGTGTCACGAACGACGGAGCGCCCTCCGTGGATCCGTCCCTGGCCTGGACGGGAAGCGGGTTCGGGGTTGCATGGTGTGATGACCGGGACGGGAACCTGGAGATCTACTTCGCCCGCCTGAACGCGGCTGGAGTCAAGCAAGGCACCGACGTCCGCGTGACCAATGACGGACAGAACTCCGAACGACCCGCCGTCGCGTGGAGCGGCTCGGAGTTCGTGATCGCCTGGCAGGACGAGCGCGACGGAAACAAGGAGATCTACGTCGCGCGCCTGAGCGCGACCGGAACGAAGCAAGGCGCAGATATCCGGCTGACGAACGACGTGCAGCGGTCCGAGCGACCATCGCTGATCTGGACGGGCACACAGCTCGCTGTGGCGTGGCAGGACGAACGCGACGCGAACAAGGAGATCTACCTCGCGCGCCTTGACGCCCTGGGCGTGAAGCAGGGAGCCGACCTGCGCGTGACCACCCATGTGTCGAGCTCCGAGCGACCTTCGATCGCCTCGACCGGGACGGCGCTGGCGATCGCCTGGCAAGACGATCGCAACGGAACCAAGGAGTTCTACTTCACGCGGCTGACCCAGGCCGGCGCCGAGATCGGCGATGACGTCCGAATCACGATGAACGGCGCCAACGCGCAGGAGGTGTCGCTGGTCTGGACCGGCGCCGAATTCGCCGCCACGTGGACGGATGACCGAGACGGCAACGACGAGATCTACGTCGCGACGCGCGGTTCGTCAGGGGAACCGCGGGCCGGCGACGTCAGGACCACGAACGACCCGGCGACGTCGGATGGATCCTCGCTCGCGGGCGAGGGAACCACGCTCGGGGTCGCGTGGACCGACGCACGCAGCGGAACCGAGGAGGTCTTCTTCCAGACGGTCTCGCTGTAGCCCGTGCTTCAGTTGCGGACCGCAGAGCCCTGGGTGCAACGCGGGGTCGCGGTCTCGTCGAGGCCCGGGCTCAGGGTCGCCCCCAGGAGAGCCGCGGTGCCCGACCGCGTGTTGATCCGGATCCGCCCCACGCCGCCTCCTCCTCCGCCGAATTGATCGGCGCCCGCGCCGGGCGCTCCGTCGAGCTGGTTCCCCGCGCCGCCCACGCCACCGTCGCCAAACGTGCCCGAGGTCCCGGCGGCGGCACGCATGCGATCCAGCGTGCCGCTGGTCCCGGGGGCGCCCTTCGTCGCGCCACCGCCGCCGTTCACCGCGAGCGTGCCCGCGACGACGATGCTCGGCGCCTCGAGCAGGATCGCCCCGCCAGCGCCACCGCCTCCGCCGGCATCGTTGCCGCCGCCGCCGCCCGCGCCGCCGCCGCACCCGCCCGCGTTGATCCCGTGACCGGCGGCGATCACGATCGTCTGGTTCGAGACCAGCTGGACCGCACCACCACCACCACCGCCGAGGCCGGCTCCTCCTCCACCGCCGCCACCGCCACCACCACCGCCGCCGACCAGCGCGGCGATCAGCGGATCGCTCCCGAACGCGACGCCGCCAGTGGCACCGGCTCCGCCGTCACCGCCGCTGCCGCCGTGGCCTCCGCCTGCGCCGCCCTGCCCGTTGCTCGCGTCACCGGCGCCTCCGCCGAGGCCGGCGCCGTTCAGGTTCCCGTCTCCTCCCAGACCGCCGCCGGGTCCCGGGGCGCGCACGTTGCACGCGCCCCGCGCATCGAGCACCGCGTTGACCGCGATCGGTCCGCTCGCGACCAGCGCGACCGCCTTGGTGCTGGGACCGGTGAACGTGACGGTACCGTCGATCGTCAGCGACCCGAACACGAACACCGCGACGTTGCCGTTGACCGCCCATCGCACGCCGTTGTTGGTGGTCGTGCCCGCGGCGCGCGTGAACCCGCCGGTGATCTGTCCCGTGTCGCCGTTGATCACTGTCGCGGCGGAGAACGTGACCGGCAACAGCCCCGCCGCAGTATCGAGATCCGAGGCGATCACGCCACCTCCCGAGGGCGCGAGGACGCCACAGTGGGCGGTTCCCGACGACACACAGCCCCATGCGCACGGGGTCTCGACGACATCGGCGCCCGCGCTCGCGCAGGTCCGCAGGAGCGTGTCGGACGCGCAGCTGGCCGAGAAGGCCGTGCACATGCCGGCATCCGGAGGCCCCGTGTCGGGCGGCGTGTCAGGCGCAGCATCGCTCGGCTGCGACGCGACCGTGAAGCCGCAGCCCGCGGCGAACAGACACCCGACGAGGTGGAGCGTGAACGCCCTCATGTGGCAGTGCGAGCGCGGCGGCGGCGCGGGCGCACGAGCGCGCCGATCGCGAGGGCCGTCAGCATCAAGGGTCCACCGGCGCCGTCATCGGCCGAGCAGCAACCCGCCTTGTCGCCGGTCGCCGGATTGCCGCCGTCGCAGCCATCGTTCGCGGGATCGAAGTGGCCGCTCGTGCAGTCGTCGCATTCGTCCGCATCGGAGTCGCCGCAGACCGACGGATCGTCGGGGTCGGGATCCGTGTCGTCGGGCACACCGTCGCCGTCGGTGTCGAGCTTGACACTCACGGTGAACGCCTGGGTCGTGGTCATCGTGGACGTGCCGATCGTGTAGGTCAGCTCGAGCGTGACCTGGTAGTCGCCGAGCGCGGCGAACCGCAGCGTCGCCGGGCGCCCGCCGGCGTCGGCGGGATCTCCCGGGCGCAGCGGCACGCCGCCGATCGCGCCGATCGTCCACGAGACGTCGCTGGCGACGACGGTGCCGCCGGCAGCGGTCACGATCTGGATCCCCGCACCGACGGTCTCCTTGAGCGTCGCGTCGAGGGCCGCACCGTTCGCGACGTTGCCGTAGGTCGCGGTGAGATCCGCGTCGACGGGCAGCGACTGCGCCGCCACGACGATCGGCGTCAGCCCGAGCTGGACGTTGGGCTGGCCGTCGGTCGTCACGCAGTCCGCCTCGAACAGCGCGTTCAAGAACAGCCGCGCGCCCGTGCCTTGCGAGCCGCTCGCGAGCGGCGTGTTGGTGTCGTACGAGTGCCCGCCGAGGTAGCTGATCTTGCCGCTGTAGCAGGTGGACGCCTTCGCGGTCTGACCGGGCCCCGGCGGGCCGAAGATCGGCCCGATGTCACACTCACCGTCGATGTAGCCGCTCATCCAGACGTCGGTGTTACCAGGACCGGTGGGTCCGGTGAGCAGCGTGACCTGGCGATTGTTCTTGTACGTCGTGTTGAGGTACGTGCTGAGGTTGTACGCGGGCTCGCTGCCGCCGGTCGTGCCGAACATGCCGTCGAACTGGTTGTACGGGACCTCGGGCCGCAGCACCTTGACGGTCGCCGACGCGGGCTGCGGCGCGATCATGAAGCCGGCGCCGACCTCCTTGGCGTCGCGCGGCACGCACACGTTGTTGACGCACTCGAACTCCGCGTCGGTGCAGGGGCACGCCGGCGAGGTCCCGGTCGTCGTCAGGAAGTGACCGTCGCGGCCGGCGTCGTCGAGGTACGGCCACGCGGGATTCGGTACCGTGTTCTCGTACGCGTTGACCGCCTGACACTCCGCGAAGAAGTGAACCGGGTACTTGAGGAACGCGCGCACCTCCGCAACGACCTCGTGGCCGTGATAGGTGATCGGCTGCGTGCCGCAGGCCGCCTGCGTCGCGGGGCAGTTGCCACCGTTGCACTCGACCTTCTCGCGGTCGTTGACGGCCCAGTGCATCGACATGATCTGGCAGTACGCCGGCAGCCCGTCGGTGCGCCACAGCGCGCCGTTCTTGTGATCGTTGCTGGGCGCCGCGCAGGTGCCGAGCGGGCCCATCACCGCTTCTGCGGTGAGCATGTCGGGGTTCGCCGTCCCGGGGCCGCAGTTGTTGTTGCACTTCGCTGCGGGGAACTCGATGCCGCTCGACTGCGGGATCCCGGCCGAGCGCAGGTAACCCGTCGCGATGTCTTCATTGCCGTCGGAGAACACCGCGATCGTCGGCGCGGCGATCATCTCCTTCATCACGTTGCCGGTGAACGGCGCGGTCGCCTCGTGCACGGTGACGACGTGGAACGTCGTGCGGGTCGCCCACGGGTTCGCGGCCCACTGCGTCGGATCGTTCCACGCCGCGATGATCGGGAGCGCTCGCGCGCGATCCGCCGCGTCGATCGCGAACGGCCCGCCGCGATAGCGGTGCAGGCCGACCACGGTTCCGGCGGTCACGCCGCTGTCGGACCACACGACCGTCGTCGTCGCCGCCACGTCGGGACTCGCCGTCGGATACGGACACTTGACGCCGGAGCCCTCGACGCCGCAGTCCCACGCGCACAGATCGCCGACCGTGTCGCACGGGGCCGCGTGGTAGGTCTTCATCGGGTCGATGACCCAGTAGACCCGCACACCCTGGCGGAGCAGCTGGTAGAGGAGGCCGTACGCCTGGAGGTTGCCGGTCGCCTGATAGGACAGGTCCATCGGGATGATCAGGCTGCCGGTCGGGAACGTGCGGTCCGCCGCCCCGGCCTCGCGTGGTGCGAACGCAACAGCGAGTGAGAGCACGAGCGCGAGCGCCCACCTCGAAGGGTTGGTCATGCGAGAACAGAGGGGAAGCATC
>Ga0102851_10000982_pt1 | contig 15530 bp, 16 predicted proteins | sample Mud3Dept3metaG_FD_79558 | JGI IMG/M metagenome (GOLD analysis project Ga0102851, IMG submission 79558) | Freshwater wetland microbial communities from Ohio, USA, analyzing the effect of biotic and abiotic controls - Mud 3 Core 4 Depth 3... | ecosystem: Environmental > Aquatic > Freshwater >... | reverse complement strand
GAGGATGATTTTTTCCGCGGCCATCAGCGCATCATGGGCTGGGGTGGCCGGGTCCATGTCCCTCGTATCCGCCACGACGACCTTGAGGGGTTTCTTCTCGGCCCCCACCTTGACGCCCCCCTTGGCGTTGATCTCTTCCACTGCCAATTGTATGGCGTTTGCCGAGTCGTATCCCCAATCCGTTTTGAGAGGCGTGGGCACGCCCAAAACGATCGGCTCCACAGAATGGGCCGCCGTCAGGGAGATGCAAAAGCAAAGGCATGCAACCAGAACCACCATCCTTGCGATGTATCGCGATGTTTTCATCTTTCACCTCCATGGTTCGTTACAGGTTTCTCATCCCCGATCAAGAACAGGCGCTCTCCATGACACCCCAACGACTTTCTTCATTCATAGAGCGGGCGTTTTCTCACCGACCACTGCGGATCGCGCTGCTCGCCCCCTGTAGGATTGCTATTTTCTCTCTCCGAAGGCCTTCTTCATGATTTCCCTTCCGATGATGATACGCTGGATCTGGTTGGCTCCCTCAAAGATCTGGGTCAGCTTTGCATCCCTGAACATGCGCTCCACCGGATAGTCCCTGATATAACCGTATCCACCAAGCACCTGCACCATGTCCGTGGTGATCTTCATGGCCGCATCGCCGCAGAACGACTTCGCCATGGAGGCCAGCATGGTGTTTCTCTGCCCCGTGTCAAAGGTGGCCGCGGCCTTTTCCATGAGCCCTCTTCCCGCCTCTATGAGGGTCGCGGCGTCGGCCAGGATGAACTGAATGGCCTGGTGACTGATCAAAGGTCTTCCAAAGGTATGCCTCTGGGTGGAATAGCCCACGGTGTAGGCAAGGGCGCCCTCAGCGATCCCTAAGGCCAGGGCCGCCACACTGGGTCTGGACATATCGAAGTCGGCCATGGCAATGAGAAAACCCTCATCAGGCTTCCCGATCACATTTTCCTCCGGTACCTTGACGTCGTCCAGAATGACTTCAGCCGTGTTGCTTCCCCTGAAACCGCATTTGTCCTCGAATTTCCCGATGGAAACTCCTTTCCACTCGCGTTCGACCATAAAAAAGGTAAGTGACTTCCCTTCGGTCCGGGCCAGGGCAGTGTACAATCCGGCAACCCCGCCATTCGTGGCAAAGGTCTTTGTGCCGCTCAGGTGATAGAAGCGGCCCCTCTTCTCCGCCTTAGTCGCGATTGCCGCCACATCAGAGCCCGCACCCGGCTCGGTGACCAGGTAGCCAATCAGTTTTCGCTGCTCTGAAAGCATAGGAAAGTACTTACTCTTTTGCGCTTCATTTCCCGCATGAATCAAGGGAAAGCTTCCGACCGCCTGAATGATCAGCATCAGCGCCGAGGAGCCGCAGACTTTTGCGATTTCTTCCACGCAGAGGCAAAGGGTGGAACAGGGGTTCACTACCCAGCCTCCATACTCCTCAGGCAGCATGATCTGGAGAAGGCCGAGATCCCAGAATAGAGCGGCCACATCATGGTTGAATTCGCCCTTGCGATCCGTTTCGGCCGCAGCAGGGGCTATCGATTCCTTCGCCACCCTGCTGACGTTTGCGAGCAGTATTCTCTGTTCTTCGCTCCATTCACTCATTCTAGGTCACCTCCACGCTAAGGTCCTTGGCTGCCTTCCTGATGCCGACACCACTGGGTTTTTATTTATCTCTGTCCGGACTGAAAGAAGGGCCGACGCTCGCAGGAGAGGGTAGGCGCCTTAAAAAGGTTCGTGGGCTTCATCCCCATGAAGCGCACTTCCCTTTTAAGGCTGAAATCCGGCACAGGTGATTCGGTAACCACGGGACATCCTCCCTATCCACAGAGGGAGTTTCAGGATGCCTTAGTTCTGCCTGTTTCTGTGGGAACCACTCTGTTTAGGCAGTTGATCTCACCTATGAAAATTCTTTAAGCATAATAGATTCGGTCCCAGATCGTGTCAAGATTTTTCCAGGCTGCCGCACATCCTTCGTCTCACTCCACGCCACGCTCAAGAGCGTCTTCACCCCATTAGCCGATTTGAATGCGAACCACTTCGATCTCGACAAAATCAACTTGGTACTTGGTATCTCGATCGGGGATGGTGGAAACCTCTCGCCTTTAGGCGAAGAAAAGTTTATAAACTGTCGCTATGCGACTTTGTAAGTTGAGAGCTCATATCGGGTTTGGGCTGAAAAAGCCCCCCCGTATGTGCGAATTGAAGCACTAAACCTTTCGCATTGGTTTTGCTTTTTATGGACAACCCTCATTCATTCCCATCCCGTCGTTCCTCTGTCATGGGTCGCGGCGGCATGGTGGCGACTTCTCAACCCCTGGCTGTGGCCACTGGTCTGGAAATCCTAGCCAAGGGAGGAAACGCTGCCGACGCTGCTGTGGCAACTGCTGCAGCGCTCAATGTGACGGAGCCTACCTCCACCGGGATCGGCGGGGATTGCTTTGCCCTCTTCTATGCCGCCCGGACCAAACAGGTGAGCGCCCTCAACGGCTCGGGCCGAGCTCCGGCTGCTCTGACCTTGGCTCAGGTGAAAAAAGATCTGGGGACGGATCATCTCACCAGCTTGCCGCCCTTTCACGCCCACACGGTTACTGTCCCAGGCGCTTGCGCAGGTTGGTGCGATCTGGTGGAGCATCACGGTTCTCTGCCAATGGCTGAAGTTCTCGCCCCGGCTGTTCGCCTGGCAGAAGCCGGGTTCCCTGTCGCTCCTATCACGGCCTATTTCTGGCAACGGGGCGCCGAGGCCCAGCTAAGGACCGCTCTGAACGGTCGCGAGTTGACCCTGGACGGCCGGGGCCCGAAGGCAGGGGAGCTTTTTCGAAATCCGAACCTGGCCAGGACCTTTAGGGAGGTGGCCGAAGGAGGTCAACAGGCCTTTTATGAAGGCGAGATTGCGGAAGCTATTGCCTCAGTCGTTCAACAGGCAGGGGGGTGCTTGACGGTGGAGGATCTTGCCGACCACCGTTCAACCTGGGAGATCCCTGTCAGCACCACCTATCATGGGCTCAGACTGTGGGAGTGCCCGCCCAACGGGCAGGGCATCACGGCTCTCATGGCCCTCAACATTCTCGAAGGCTTTGACCTGCCTGCCGATCCTCTTTCAGCTGATCGTTTGCACATGGAAATCGAGGCTCTTCGTTTGGCCTTTGCCGACACTCGTTGGTACGTGGCTGATCCCTCCGTAGTGCTTGTGCCTGTGGAAGAGCTTATCTCCAAAGAGTATGCCGGTGTTCGTCGCAAGCAAATCAACCCTAGCCGCGCCACCTTGGATCAGCGGCGGGGCGCGCCTGTTTCAGGTTCCGACACCGTGTATTTGAGCGTGGTGGATAGGGCGGGCAACGCGTGCTCGTTCATCAACAGCAACTATTTGGGTTTTGGTACAGGCATCGTGCCCTCGGGTTGGGGCTTCACCCTTCAGAATCGGGGACACAATTTCAGCCTGGACCCTGGCCACCCCAATGCCCTGGCGCCGGGTAAAAGGCCTTATCACACCATTATCCCTGGGATGATTACCTCCGACCCATCTCAATCCCTGTTTGCCAGTTTCGGCGTCATGGGTGGTTTTATGCAGCCTCAGGGGCATGTGCAAGTATTCCTGGCTCTCATGGATGGGCTGAACCCGCAGTCGGCGCTGGACTTACCGCGCTTCTGCATCACCGACGGCACAGCCGGCGGCCAGGTGGCTCTAGAAGAGGGAATTCCGGAGAAGACGATTGCCGATTTAGAGCGGCGCGGGCATGAGGTGCGACGGGTGGCGGGTTATCAACGCGCGCTTTTCGGCCGAGGGCAGGTGATCCTTCGCGATAAACTGACCGGCATCCTTTTCGGCGGCTCTGATCCACGCGCTGATGGATGCGCGATGATGCTGATTTAGCGGAGGGGCTTCGACGATCAAGTAAAGTGGGAGATTCTGTATCTCTCCCCGTCCATTTCCCGGAATTGGCCTTTGACTCGCCAGCATTGTTTGGCGGCGTCCATCTCGATCTCCAGGGAGCTTGCGTACGCTTCAACGCACGCTTTGCCAGTTCCGCTTCTGCATCCTTCCTCTTCTTGAATGAGTGTCTGGCCCTGAAATCAGCAGAAAATAGAGAGGTCTATATGAGGGTCATGGTGGTGGGTTCTTAAGAATCGTGATTCACTTTTCCACTGATCCCAGTACCAATCGATAGGTTCAGTGTTTTGCAATTTCCAGCAATTCAGCTATTATGCGAGAAGCCTCAGATTTAGAATTTTGGATATTCTAGAAAGATTTCGAAAGCATGGTTTGGTTCCTGTAATTTGGAGATAGTCGGCAGGGGATCGTTCGCATCAAGAATAGACTTGATTCGTAATAGTAAGCGCCGCCGGATAACCGGCTTCATGTCGCCCAGAACCGCCCGGTAAGCTTTTCCCCTGTGCCGTCTCGACCAAGCAGGGACCTTTCGGGACCGCGGCTGGTGGCTTACTTATTTACCTCTCCCTCAATCTGTGCGAGCGCGTTGGCCACCGCCACGCGGCAATCATGCAGCCATAGGTTTGCGAAGGAAATGTGCGGGAAGCAGAATCGTCAGCAGGCGATCAGGGGAATCTGTCCAGAAAAAACATAAAAATGCCCAAACTCAGTAGGGGCGCGCTGCCCGGATGCCACTGGCGCCTGACGACTTACCCTTCGTTCTTGAACTCCTTTACGTTCAAAGCCTTCCACTGCAAGCCAGGATGATTCTGTATCTTTTTCATCATCTCTTCATCATCCGTTATCAAGGAAGGGTATATCTCTCCACGGTCAAGGAGGTGGTCAAGGAACTCGCGTTCATTCTTGGTGAATGGCAGCACGATGGAAATGGCTTGCCGGCACTCTTGAATGAGCCTAGCAACCCGTGTTTCAGGCTCACGAGCGTCACTCATTGCATCCGTGCGCAGAACAGGAATCAACTCGTTGGCTAGCTCCGCAGCACCAAAGCTGATGTCCTCTTGTGAAACAGTACGCCAATCCTTCCGGTTCATCGCACCGTAAACGATAAAGGCAAGACGGAGCCGATCTTTCTCAAGGGTCTTTTGGGTAAGCAATTGGTGGGCGTCAAAGAGATCTCTTCCCGCCTCCCTTGAAAGCAGCGCGCAGAGCTTGCCTGCCGCTATTTCGTGAAGATCGAGGAGAGGGATCTGCTCAGCCTTGAAGGATCCGAGCAACCGCGAATCGGATGGAGTCACCGGCCATAGAGGGATGCGGAACATGAAATTGAGATCGACGGTAAGGTTGCCACCCTGCCCAAAAGCACTCTCGTACCGGACCAACCACTTGCCTCCGGCATGCTCGGTGGGGGACTGGCGTACCATGAATCCTTCACGCTGGCAGACGGCCCTCATGGCATTATCCACCTTGGGCCTTTCTTCCAGCATGGTCTTCTTGTCTGGCGCGCCGATATAGTTCAGGTCTATATCCACGGAGAGGCAAAACGGTTAACAATGAGAGTCGTTTGCTATGATTTCCTAGGGCAGGAGTCGTCTACCATTATCCTTCCCGCAACTTTCGCTAAGTATCCCTCATTTTACTGCGGAATTCCCTAGGGCATACAAGATTCCATAGCCTTATACTCCAACCATCGATAAGGAAATTCTTATTAATTTAGGGGAGGGCCGGGCGAAGTATTTTCAGCATCTCCTCAATCTTGAGGGGCTTGTCTGTCTCTCCTAGGCTAGCTGGGCGGGGAAGAGCCGCAAGCATCAGGAAGTGTCCGCTTGGGCATGCGACTTGGAACACCCGATTCGTCATGCGCCGTACTGTGGCAAGGGAGCTCAATTGCGAGTTCGAAAGGTCGCCGCTCAAGCCATCCAGATAACGCAGCTGGCTATCGAGCAGGTCGATCACATCGACGAAGAAAGGCACCCCCCGGCGTTCGAGAGATCCGAGAGCGTCCACCATTTCACCCAGCGGATCCGATACGCCGAACGGTTTCTTCTCACCGGCCGCAATCGCGGCTCGGAGCGATTCGACCCAGAGCACCGCGCCGTCTGGCACATTGGGAAACCAGTTCAGCAGATTGCGCGTCCAGTCCTTGACCATTCGTATCTTGCCGCCACGCGCAAGGATGATCGCACTAGCGATCGCGGCGGTCGTGGCCCTGCGTTTGTACTCAACGACCATTCTCAATTCCCTCCAATCGACTTTCTCGGCTTGCTTCGCCGCATCTGCAAAGGATGCGAACTTGGCAATCCGGCAGAGCTTCCAGAGGTAGTCGTAGAACGCAAGTTTGGAGGGCCCCAGTTGGCCCTCTACGCGTAGAAGACTATGACGGTCGAATGTCAGTGTCAGGCGGATAGGCACGCGTCCTTCCTCATCTGTCGGAAGTGGCAACGCTTGGAGGCCGCGGGCCATTCCCGCGAACGCTGCCAGGATTCCCCCGCACTCGGGAGAAAGTTCCATGTCTACGCGCACGATTGTGCTCTCGACGTCCCGTGTCACGCGATGCACCACCGCCTTATCGTCTCCCAGGGGACGGCGGTCTGATAACGCGTACATTTGGAAGTCCGCCCAGAAGCCCGACGCGTATTCATGCCCCATGTAGCCATGCGCTGTGGAGAAATGGCGAAACGCGGAGACCGGCAACTGCAGCATATCGGCGGAGATGATATTGAAGTGGGAATCTTGGATCTTCTCCGCGTCCTCTGGCCACTTCTCCTCCGAGGGGCCGAGGGGAGTCTTGATCTCGGTTGACAGGCTGCGTGCAATGGATCTGCCCTGCGGCGGCGCCCCAGCCGGTATCTGCGTCACGATGAGATTTTCGTCACACGGATCAAGAGACGGCTGAGCCGTTTGTTCCAATGTCGTGTTGTGCTTTTGGAGAATTTGCATGACGCGAGGCTTTACGTACTTCACGAGGTTCATGAACTCCACATCGAGGGCGCCGGCCCTGTGAACGGTCGCCTTGCCGCCAGCGCCATCAAGCCCCTCGATTAGAGCCTGTCCGAAGAAGGTGAACTCCTCGACTTTTCGGCTCTGATAGGCTACGGAGTTTGGTGCTGTCGCAGATACACTGGCGACGACCCTGGGCGGAGGGCCAGGAGGGTTCTTGGGGAACACCCTGTTGGCGGTCGATGCTTTGTTGCGAAGCGGCGAGAACTCGTTGCGGCACGCGTCGAAGACGGCCAAGTGCTCGCCGACCGGGTGAGTTTTCATCCACTCCATCATTTCTTTCGTGCTCACGCAGTTCTCAAGCCCTGGAGTCCCGTCCGGTGGGAAGAGGTAGTCGGAAGGTAGGAGTAGCGGATCCCAGTTCGACTGCACCCCGTGGCCCGAGAAGAAGAACAGCGTCCGTGACTTCCCTGCGGGGACACTTTGTATCGGCAGGTAGCTACACCACAACTGGATGGCACGCCTCAAATGGTTATCGGTCGGATTCTCGTAGTGGGTGATGTTTTCGTTTTGCAAGAACGCCTTCTCTACCTCGGAAGGGGACAGCAGCAGATAGCACCACACGAGCGGGAGATCCGCATGTTGGTAATCCGACCGGAGCCAATCGAACACAGCTGCAGCCGTTCGAGCCGACACTTCGAGCTGCCCGAGGTCGAAGGTCTCCTTTGCCGGGGCTGATCCGTCCCTGAGGTGGGGGTAGTTGCTGACACCAACGATCACGGCATAGAGACCGGGCATCGCTGGTTTCCAGTTTGGGTCCTGCCAAAGTCCAAGCGTGTTTGCTACGGGGATTAGTGCCATGTGTTGTGTCCTCCTCGAATTTTCACCCCAGCCGAGGTGGAAGCGGCGGCGGCCCGGTCAACTTTTGGGGCGCTGGGCGCCCCGACTCCATCACCCATGCCTGCGGTTCCAGCAGGTACAGCTGAAACCGCTGCTGAACCACTTCTCCCAGCCGGTTTGTCACAGCGACGTCAACCGCGAATGCGAGCATAGCCTGGTCAGGGCCACGATTGATCGGCTGCGGGGAGCCGTCCGAAAGGGCCGTCAGTTGAAACGACTCGGGACACCGCTTACACGCGCGTCTACCGGTTATCTCATCCGTGACGGAAACGGTCGCAGACTCCGCATCGCCTTCAAGCCAGAAACCGATCCAGATTGCCTCGTCCGATAGACAGGGTGCAGCCACACGATCGCCAGCAACCAAGATTGGCGCGATCGCCCAACTGCGCAAGACTGTTTCCGCCGACCAATGCGAGAGGCCGATCCGCTGCAGGGCAATGTCCAGTCCGGCGATCGACAGCCTGTCATTCTTGGCCGTCAGCATCGTGCCTCCTCGTTCGACTCAGTCGTACAACCTCTTGATGGTCGCGACGTCCCCTTGTGATAGCTTCCACGATGGCATAAAGCTCTTGCCGTTGAGGGTCCATCGCTCGGGAACGGTGTAGATCATGACTGACACGTTATCAAAGTCGGTCGTGATGACAGTTGACGCATCAAACTTCGCGAACACATTACTGTCAATTGTAGCCTTGTCCCAGAAGTTCGGCGGGCCTGAGAGCTCGGCATATACGGCGGCCTTGTTCCACTCGATGCGGGCCTCGGGGTGGTTGTGCTCGTGGAGAAGGCCCAGAGCGTGGCCGAATTCGTGGATCACCACGCTGTGGAAATCTTCCTTGGGTGCATCCAACGTTGCCCAGCCAAGATTCATTGTCGGCTGCGAGGGATGAATCGACAGACTGTCGGTCCCTATGTAGGACCACGATCCGCCGCGGGCGTCGAAAGCGATCCGCACATGCGCCTTTTCTCCCGGTCCAGTATGCTCAAGCGACAATTTCACGTCCTTCAGGAACCACTGAGAAGCCGCCTCCATGACCCGCGAATGTATTGTGCCTTCCCCCTCCAGGAAGCCGACCTTCAAGACGGTTCCTTTCTTCCAGAGATTGTCTTTGGCAGCAACACCCATCCTCACAAGGTCGGTCGGCGTGCCAGCCACCCGTGATCCTCCCACCACGTCGATAGTGGAGCAGACCCACTGTTTCCTAGGATTGTCTGACATAAGGCCCCCCTTTCGTAAGAAAGTGTTTGTATACCCTCCTATACCACTCGCTAGTTTATAGGAAATTGGATCAGAATTGCAATCTTTAGGCGGTGTTGTAAGCCACGCAGACCATATCTTGCAGCAATTTTACACCTCAGAAATGACTCGTGCAAGACTCATCTCCCTGTAATTCAGGCACTACAGGGGTCCGCATCGAGCGACAAAGACCAGGTACTACCATTCTATGGACGGCGGGAAACGATGGGACCTCGAAAAAGGCAACGAGGGCCTTGAGGAGAGAGGGGATGTTCTCGGCTCAGCCATGACGAGAAAAAGGCGAGAAGTGTCCTCGGGTCTCTCATAGAAAGAGATGGCATCCTGGATTTTTGGTAATCTATGGAAATGGTAGAAGTGGAAAAGATTCATGGATGTCTAGGATTTTGCATGGCCCCTTTCAACTCACGGCCGATTTGCCGGCATTCGGCTGCGATTTTTTTGCTTGCCTCTTTTTACAGCATCACCACGAAGCCAATGAGTTCAAAGGGTGAAAACATGGCGTAGTAGTTCTGGTAGTAAACAAGGGCATGGTTATCCGAAGGCAGAAGCTGCTGGCGGATACGGGGCAGAGTCTTCGGGTTAAGCTCCTTATGTCCGCATGCAGCAGGTTGATCTTGCCAGCCGATCCCTGTAAAGGGGGAATGCGTCGAATTCGGGTTTACTGTGGTCAAGAGACTGGCAGGCTGGCAGGTTGAGGGGCATTGAAGACCAAAACTGCTTCGTTTTCGGGGTCGCGCAGCACCTTCAGAAATCGTGCTTGAACAGCGCTCCTTTCTTCATGGCGTAGCCGATGTTCGTGTGGCTCTTGTCCATAATCTGCCGCTCGGTGAGGTGCTGCTCGGTTTGGTCGATGTGATTGAAGACATGGAATTTCTTCGCTTCGGCGTCCCACACGATGCCTTTGCTGCTTCGGAGGCCGTGATTGAGAAGGATGAAGAACTCGGCGCCCTGCTCAGCCTCGGCCTTCAGTTGTTCAATTGAGGTTATTCTGCTCGGCATTGGTATCACCTCGCTCCGTGGCTGCCACGGCACGGAGCGAGCCGCCCTCTAGCAAAGGGGGGTGGACAGTTTTGCTCATCTCTGGCAGGATGTGAGCCTCAGAAGCGCCGGCTTTTCGCCGAATACCGAAAGTCTTCAGGAGGTGAATGATGGACTCAGGCGATGTTGTTCTAGGACTTGTGGGAAGCCCCAACCGTGACGGGCGCACAAACAGGATTGTCTCAGCCGTGTTGGACGGTGCTGCCCGAAAGGGGGCTCCAACTGAGATAGTTTACTTGGCAGATCATGTTGTGGCGGCATGCAAGGATTGCCTCCCCTGGGTGTGCAAGGAGAACAAGAAATGCACCTACGATGACGAGGCTTTTGAGATTCTAAGCCAGAAGATTCTGAACTGCGGCGCTCTTGTCTTGGGAACACCGGTCTATTGGTGGGATGCCAGTGGGATGGTGAAGTACTTGATCCTGAAAATGTTCAGAGTATTTGCGCCCTCGGCACCGCTTACGGGCGTTACGGCTCTCGGCATTGCCGTCGCAGGAGGGACTGGCAACGGCCTGGTTTCAGGACTACGTCCCGTCTACCATTTTTTTCAGGTGATGCAGATGCGGGCTCTGGAGCCGCTGCCGGTGACACGGTTCAACTTTGATGCTGCAATCGAGCGGGCACAGGGCCTGGGAGAAGAAATCGCAGCTCGGAGGTACCGGATGCCGTTCAAAGGCCTTGAGGAACGATTGTTATGGTACGATGCGCTCCCTTACCTGAGTTTAAACCGCTTCGGGGAGCGACGCCTGCTGGCAGATCTCACGGTCACCGCGTTGCCGCCGAATGCAGACCCGTCGATCGCTCGTGGACTTGCTCGGGCTGACACCCTGGCGGCTGCCGGGAAGCAGGTCGAGGCGCTCATTGAGATTGGTCGAGTCTATGAAGCAGGGGTGAAAGCCTTCGAGCAACAGTAGCCTTAGCGCGCTTCGTCAAGGGCCCGGGGTGGTTTTCAGTCTTTCGGAGTCCACATCAGGTCGCTGAAGTCAAGGCGGTCACAGGGGTCGGGGATGCCTCAAAACCGGGAAAAGAAACGCACCAAATCGATTCAGGAATCCGTTGAAGAGATATATGAGAAGGCAGATGCTCGGGCAAAGGCAGGGCATGACCCCTTTTATTCTGACTGGCAGGCCACCCTGGAAGTAATGCTCTTGGCGTGCGAAAAGGCCTTGCGTCCAGACGACGGTCAACCCGCAACGACGGTGCACTAGGCATTTCATTTTTCACCGTGTCCAGGAAGAATATACTCAAAGGAGGCAGAACAGTGAAGGCTATTGGTATAAATGGAAGCCCCGGGAAGAAATGGAACACAGCCACCTTGCTCGAAAAGGCCCTTGAAGGTGCTGGGTCGCAAGGAGCGAGAACCGAGTTGGTCCATCTTTACGACCTCAATTACAAAGGTTGCATCAGCTGCTTCGCCTGCAAGAAGAAGAACGGCAAAAGCTATGGGAAATGCGCAGTGAAGGATGGGTTGACGCCGGTCCTGAAAAAAGTCAGGGAAGCAGATGCCATCATCCTTGGATCCCCGATCTATTTTGGAACGGTCACCGGAGAGATGCGGTCCTTCCTTGAGCGCCTGTTCTTTCCCCTGTTCACCTATACCGACCCTCGCGGGTCTCTGTTTTCCCGGAAAGTGCGGACGGCTTTTATCTGCACCTTGGGGGCCACTAAAGGACTGGCGAGAGAGCGCCGCTTTGACAAGCATATTGCTACAACTGAGGCACTGATGCAGATGATTTTTGGAGCTTCGGAAACGCTGTGCAGCTACGACACCTATCAGTTTGAGGATTATTCAAAGGTGTACGCGCCTTGCTTTGACCCAGAGAAGAAGGCGAGGGTGCGGGCTGAGGTCTTTCCGAAGGATTGCGAGAAAGCATTCCGGGTGGGCGCGAGATTTGTCAGAGAGTTGAGGTAGAGGGGCGCTGTTTCACTTCCACACCCTCCTGTTTTTCCAGGTCTATGAGCTCTGCTACATCTGAATTTGGACTGTAATTAGAAGTAGAGCATGCGCAGGGTTAAGGGAAAACGCCCCCGCATGGATGCGTATCGTCTCTTCCCCCGCCTCCTGAACGATTGCTCCTTTCCTTTTGGGCCTTAGCCATCTCCGCCTTGGCTTGGGCCAAAAAGTCGTTCCAAAAGCACTCTTTGCTGCACCATTCTGAAAAGAAGCTCTGCATCCGTGGGCATACGCCCAGGGGGGATTCATCACGCCTGTAATAGTCGTATTGCTTGCCGCAGAACCGGCAGATACCAACAGGATCTTGTTCTTTCATTTGAGTTTGAGCTTTGCTCATGCTTATCACGCTCCGCAATTGGTCAGAATCTTTCCAAGGCAAAAAAGGAAAAATGGGGAACCGATGAGGTTCCCATCACTGAGCCTGTCCGAGGTTCTCAGCAATCTCCGTGAAGAGGTTGTAGGTGTCGATGGTGTAGTCGATGAAGGCCCTTCTGCGCTCGTCATGGATGCTTCTGCCAAGGGCTGACCACTGGCGAAAGCACTCTTTCATCGCCATGCCGAGCCTCGGCTCGTTTATCAGCTTTTGCACCGCAACCCCGTTCTGCCGCACTCTTGCGATGAGCTCGCTTATTATCTCAGACGCTTCCGAGACGCTCATCTCCTCGGTTATCTCGGGCTCTGCTTCGCCGACCACAGTTTGCAGCCGCCTGATGTAGGCCAGCTGTCGCTTCGATGCAGGTTTTGTTTCCATTCCAATCACGCTCCGTGTTTTCTCAGAAACACACGGAGCGAGTACGGTTTCAGGGGCAGAAAAACACCCCTCAGTCACACAGATGTAAACCACCTTGTCCAATTTACACCCTTTTTCGGATATGCTACTGGTACTGAGAATTGCTTCAATAATGCGTTTTCTGCCGTCCCTATAATTTCTGAATCCATTATAGATTGGACACTTTCCGGTATGACTGATCACGAACAACGTGATGCTGAGATTCTTCGAAGGAGGGAAGAAGGTGTCCCCTATCGAGAGATAGGCCAGTAGTTTGGCATATCCCACGGACGGGTCCGCCAGATAGTTAGCCGATTTGAACGGAAGCAAAAATGGGGGGTATGCTCTGAGAGTTTGCGGCCATCATCCGGTCATCCGACGACATTGAGAAGCTGTGGCCAAGAGACTTCATTCTTGACGCCCTCCAGCTTCAAGGAAGACCCAGGTTGAGCGTAAAGAGATTCATGAAAAACCGGCATCTCACGAAAGCCAGTTTGAAAGACCTGATGGACTTCCTGATTGCTGACACCATTAGTCTGCCTTTCGATCGCTTGGAGGCAATGCCTGCGTATCGGCAAAAGGAGGTGGGAATAAAGACCTATTCCGCGCTCGTTGATCATCTGTCAGGGCTGGATTTGGGAGAGGCATTCAATACGGAATGGGCCAAGCGACTAAGGAATCTGATGCATCACCTTTTGGTTTCCGGGCAGTACATCCCTCGATTACTGTTAAAATACGTGTATGGTTAGATGGCAAAAGAGCGTCAAATCATTCATCTGGACATGGATGCCTTTTATCCGGCGGTTGAGGTTCTGGATAACCCTGAACTCAAGGGGAAACCCGTCATTGTTGGAGGCAGCCGGAACAGGGGAGTAGTTTCATCCGCGTCTTACGAGGCCAGGAAATTCGGTGTCCATTCCGCGCAGCCCATGGCCACGGCTATGCGGCTCTGCCCGCATGGGATTTATTTGCCGGTCAGGATGTCCAGATATCAGGAGGTCTCGGATCAGATATTCGAGATTTTTCGTCGGTTCACACCGCTTGTTGAAGGGCTTTCCATTGATGAGGCGTTCCTCGATGTAACGGGCTCTGTGCGGCTCTTTGGCAAACCAGAGGATATTGCGCGAAGGATCAAGGAGACCGTGTTCAAAGAGACCGGGCTGACGGTCTCTGCCGGGGTGGCTCCGTCCAAATTCGTTGCAAAAATCGCATCCGATATGCAAAAGCCCGATGGGCTGACTGTGGTTCAGCCGGACCACGTGAGGGAATTCCTGGATCCTCTTCCTGTTCGAAGGATGTGGGGTGTAGGCAAAGTGACACAAGAGGCATTGGAGCGGCTCGGTATCCACACCTTCAAAGACCTCAGGCAAATGTCCGTGGAGATACTGGAGAAGCATTTTGGCAAGCATGGCATCAATATGCAGCTCCTGGCGATGGGGATAGATGAGCGGGAGGTCGTGCCTGAGCATGATGCGAAATCCATCGGGCACGAGGAAACATTCGAGAAAGACATCATTGATCTGGGCCTGGCCAAGAAGGAACTGTTATCGCAGGCACACAGAGTGGCGCACAGGATGCGACAGGAGCAAGTAAAGGGCGAAACGGTCACCCTGAAGGTGAAGTACAGCGATTTCACCCTGATCACAAGGTCCAGGATGTTACCGGAAGCTACTGACGATGCGTCCGTGATTTATTCTACGGCGTGCGCTCTCTTGGAGAAAACGGCAGTGGGCAAAAGGCCCGTACGCCTCCTGGGCATCTCCATTTCCAATCTCAGTACTCACCCTGAAAGCCAGCTTTCTCTTTTCCTTGGGGATAAGGAACCGTTAAAGAAGAGCAAGCTGAACACCGCTCTGGATTCCATACAGGAGAAATTCGGAGACAAAGGCCTCCGGCCGGGAACGCTTGTCACCAAACGCGGCGACGAGCGCTAACTCAAGATAACACCATTGACACTGAGCCCGGATGCGCCTATAAATCAACCTTCTGTAAATCTCAGGAATGCGCATGACTCCGAAGCAGGGTCAGGCACAGATAAATGAAGGAATAATCCACTGGCATGCCAGTGGTATGAACAATCGCTTTGCGAGTGATTAGTGTCGAGAAAAAACGAAATCTCCTACAATGAGAGTGCCAACTATTCATGGAATGAGATTTCGAATGAAACAAGACTTTCATAGGCTAGCACATTCAGTTTGGGATTGTAAGTACCATATTGTACTAAACACCGTGGGGAGCTTTCGGTTTTTTCTTCGGATCTGGCAGTCAAACGGGATGGGTTGATCAACAACATGAGTGTAGAAAAACCGCAGTCCTGCTGCCACAGCGCCACAACTGCCGGTCGTGTTGCCCTTCTCATTTTTCAAATACAGCAAATAGTTTTCGATCTCGTCTTTGGTGAGACTGTCAGGAGATTGGTGATAGTGCTGGGCAAGACCTTTGACGGCCGAGAGATAACCCCGCTGGGTCTCCCGGGCAAGATTCCTCAGTTCCATTGTCTTGATCATCTTCTGTCTTAATGGGCTCATAACGGATACCTCCTTGGGTTGGGATTAACAAAGCGGAGGTATCTTACAGAATCAACGAGGAGGGTAGAGGATCAAAAGAGCTTGGTGGGAAAGGCTAAAGTGTGCGCCTCGGCAGGCTGCCGCGAAGCGGTTGAGTTCTTCTACTCGAAGTCTCTACCAAAGGCTCTCTGAGAAACGGCAGGGCGCAGATTCTATATTTACGATATCAGCTCTTCATCCGATCCTGAAGGTCACTTCAAAGTCGTTTAGACATCCATTGGGTG
>Ga0102851_10000981_pt1 | contig 15534 bp, 14 predicted proteins | sample Mud3Dept3metaG_FD_79558 | JGI IMG/M metagenome (GOLD analysis project Ga0102851, IMG submission 79558) | Freshwater wetland microbial communities from Ohio, USA, analyzing the effect of biotic and abiotic controls - Mud 3 Core 4 Depth 3... | ecosystem: Environmental > Aquatic > Freshwater >... | reverse complement strand
TTGAGGAGCAAGAAAACGATAATTGTAAATGGCTTGCGTCGCTTTCTCCAGAACAAAATTTGCAATATGCACATGAATTGATAAAGCGAACTTATGCTAAGGAATTAGCAAAAAATCCCACATTAGGCAACAGGATATTTTTTGACTAGTACTCTTTTACTTTTTATAGCTTCATGAAAAATTTACTCAACTATTTTACTGCAACTTTTTTAGTACTCTCATTTCACTTTTCATTTAGCCAGGAATTATCGAAAGATTATGTTCTGCAAGATGTAACGATCATTGACGCTTACAATCCAACCGGTCTTATCCAACAAACGATAATTATTCAAAACGGCAAAATCAACGATATCTTTCCAATGAATTCCAAAAAATTACCAATCAATTCTACCGAAATATGGTTGACCGGAAAATATATTATTCCGGGATTAATTGATACGCATGTTCACTTAGCTACTGATCCGAGCGGTGTAGATTACAGATCAAAATCTGAATATGTTTTAAAAGAAATGCTTTACCGGGGTATTACTTCTGTTCGCGACATGGCCGGAGATGGGCGTGCTTTGGCCAGTTTATCGCGAGATGCGTTGGTGGGTGATATTGATTCTCCCAACATTTATTTTGCAGCGTTAATGGCGGGACCGGAATTTTTTAAAGATCCAAGAACCGAAGAATCTTCACGCGGAGGAATTGCGGGAACGATGCCTTATATGAAAGCGATAACCGATTCAACAAATCTTGAATTAGCAATTGCTGAAGCAAAAGGAACAGGAGCATCCGGAATAAAACTATATATGTTTATTTCGGGTGAACTTGCGAAGAAAGTTGTAACCGAGGCAAAAAAACAAAACATGCAAATCTGGAGTCATGCAAGTTTGCAATTGGCCAGTTTGGAAGAAGTTGTAAGCAGCGGCGTGCATTCTATATCTCATGCTCACATGTTGTTACCGTTTTCAATGGGAGGTATTCCGGAAGAATGGAAAAAAAGAAAAGATCCGGATATGTCGGATGAATTTTGGGACAAAGAAATTGAAAAATTAGACCTTGATCCGTTTTTTAATTTAATGAAAACCAACGGAACGATTTTAGATGCCACACTCTGCGTTTATAAGAAAATGATTATGGAAAATTCTGAGATGAAATGGCTGGGAGAAATAGTAACACGGATAACGGAAAAAGCTCATTTACTTGGCGTAAAAATATCTACCGGAACAGATTCGGATCAAACCCTTTTTGTGCCAGAAGAAATGGAAATCCTTGTAAAATTCTGTGGATTTACTCCTATTGATGCGATTGTTGCAGCTACAATAATTGGTGCAGAATCAATTGGAATTTCAAAAACGCACGGAACAATTGAAATCGGAAAATGTGCGGATATGCTTGTGTTAGAAAAAAATCCTTTGGAAGATATTTTGAATATAAATGAAGTAGATTTTGTAATTAAGAATGGACAGATTTTTGAGAGATAATAAATTAATTGATCTTTTCAATTTTCATTCAAGTCAAATCCCGCGCGGAGCATAAGTAATATTTGGAAACCCATTTTCATCAACCAACTTTATCCAGCCAATATATTCTTTCCTGATATTTTCCTTTTCGAAAGAATAGTCAAAAGGCCTTTTGATAAATTCAGTCACATTTACTTCGGCTTAAATTCCAGCAAGATTAATTGTAAGATATATTAGCCGAAATCAAAAGTCATCTGCACGCATAACAAAATCGCTATTTAAGCAGTGAGAAAAATTTTAGCACCTGTTGATGGAAGTTATAAGCTATCCATTAAAGATGTCGGAACTTAGCAAAATGAAAAAAAATAAATCTTTTGTTTCCACCCTAAAAATTTCTCAAAATTAAAACAGCAATTTTTTAAGGTAATCGCTTTTGGAAAAATTGACTTCGGTCTTTATTTCCTTTAAAAGAGGGCCCTCATTATTCAGGCGATTATTTCCGAAACAAATTCAGTTTGTTTATTTCAAAAAAAAACATTTATTAATTCATTAACCCAACAACATGAGAACAAAAAAAAATGACATCAGGAATACGTTTAGAATCGTATCGTTTTCTTTAGGAGTAATTATCGCAACTGCAGGAATATTAAACTCCTGCAAGAAAGAACTGCCGGTTAAACCAACTCTATCGGAAGATGAGTCCTCAACCAGGAATCTTGGCGGTGATGCGCTCTGCATTGAAATCGGTGGTCCGTACTTTGAAAAACCAGATCAGAAAACAGTTAATTATGGTCCCAACACCAAAACTATAAATATTGTTTACTACAATACGGAAACAGAATTCGTGCTAAAAGTTCACAGTACAAAAGCATGGAGTGATTTAGAAATTGACGGCACTTCCGTTTGGACAAATGGTCCGGTGGCGGCAAATACCTGGGCAGAATATTCTTATCCGTTGGCCATAGGTTGGCAGCCCTGCGATATTGTAAATTTTTCATTAAAAGTTATAGGCAGTGGACCCCAGGTTACATTTGACGTTCTATACAAGTTGATCGGTGTTTGCGAGAGCTGTGTAACTGAATTCACGGGAGAAGCAATTTCATGCGACGCAACACGGGAAGCCATTTATCATTTTGTCTCAGAAGAAGACCAGGATTTTATTAAGATGCAGGGAGGCCTTACCAATTTTACCGGAGAGGATGCCGTAGTAACCGTTACAGGTGGAAATTTAACTGTAACTCAATCAACACCCGGAGGAAGTTCTAACCGAATAATAAAAGTTGAAGGATCTGTTGCTGCATGCGAAGAAATTACCGTTCACATCACTTGGAACTCCACTAACAATAATGGAATCATCACCGGAGACTGGTCCGTGAAAGATGAAAACGGTCTTGAATTGGCGCCGGGGGTTCCAGGCCTGGATTGTGAGTAACACAAAATTTTCAGAAAAATAAATAACTAAAACAGATTGTAATCAGCGATTAAAAAAATCGGATGAGCACCAATTTTTAAATTTTTAAGATAGATTTTATAATGAAGGATTTGTTTGTTCAGTCAGACAAGTCCTTTGTTTTTTTTCAAAAAAGTTTGACAAATATATTATCCTGCTATTATTTCAACTCAACTAAAAATTTCAACGTATCAACACCATCAGCATAATCAGTCAGGCCTGGTTTTTGCGAACGACCAAAAGGAATATAATTTTTACCGACTATGGCCTGAATTTTATCTTTGTTATCATCCAGGAAATGTTCTGCGTCAATTGAATCGCGGTAGCGCACATAATGCAACATTCCCAAAGGCGAGTTAAGCGCAAAATCTTCTTTTAAAAGTAAAAAACCATTGTCTAAAAGATTGGCTTTATTCATCAGATAAACGGCTTTGTTGTAATCATAATTGTTACCGTATTTGTTATGATTGATAATTGGATTAAATTCATAAATCGCTTCAAAAAAACGGTTAATATCAAAATCCATTGGAATCCATAACTGGGAAACATTTCTGCAACCTAATCCAAAAAATGTAAAAATATCTTTTCCCAAAGCGGTTAATTCTTCTTTGGTTTCGCTTCCGTCAATTACAGCCACTGACGTTCTGTTTTTTCTGATGATGTGCGGATGTTTTCCAAAATACGATTCAAAATAATTGGATGAATTATCACTTCCTGTTGCAATTACGGCATCAAAATCTTTTAAAAATCCTTCTTCAATTCTCACCCATTCGTTAATACGATTATCGATCAACGACATATAATGAATCATTGCTGTGAAAAGATGTTTATCATTTGATGACAATTTAATAACTGCTTTATGTCCGCTTAAAAAGACAGATAGAAAATCATGAAAACCAACAAGCGGAATATTTCCCGCCATAATAATTGCAACATTTTTTGGTTTCTTATCTTCAATCTGATAACTCTTTAACCATACGTTTAAATTCTCTTCTGTCAGCCAGGCTGCAAGACCTTTAAAAGCAGTTTGTACCGACTTTTTTGTAAACCAGCCGTTGTGAATATGAACCACGTTAATAAGTTCAGCAAACTTGTTATACTCGTCTTTATTGAGTCCTATCCCGAATCCGGGCCATTCTTTATCTTCGGCAAGATGATCAAGTATCTCACCTAATTTTGACAATAATTTGATTTTTTCGTTTAATATCATGTGCAGACCCTGTATATTTGCAAAATTAATTAATGTTAAGGTAAGAAACAATGGCTATTATTATAACCGACGAGTGTATTAACTGTGGCGCCTGCGAACCGGAATGCCCGAATAATGCAATTTACGAAGGCGGTGCTGAATGGAGATACGCAGACGGAACATCACTTACAGGCCTGGTAAAATTACTCGACGATAGAAACGTTGACGCAAATAAAGACAACATTCCGGTTAGTATGGATGTTTATTTTATAGTTCCGGATAAATGTACAGAGTGTAAAGGATTTCACGACGAGCCTCAATGTGCGGCAGTTTGTCCCGTTGATTGTTGCGTTGATGACCAGGATCACAGAGAATCTCTTGAAACACTTTTGGCGAAAAAAGATTTGATGCACCTGGATAAAAAGTAATCGGCACTTCGATAAACTCAGGGACCTTAGGTAAAAAAGGTAACCGGGTGGTCAGGTGGTCGGGTAAAAAAGTATTGTAGAAAGATGTCATGCTGTCCGCCTGAGGCGGATCAGCATCTCTTCGACTAACGAGAATTGTAATATTTGGAATGTTTTAATTTTTAACTTCGCCTAATGGAAGGACAAGATATTTTTGACCCGGATGACCCAAGAAAAAGGGTTGAAGTTTGTTTCTCTCCTTATCTTTTTCCGTTATACAAAGAGGAATTCGAGATCATTGTTGTAATTGATGTTCTGCGAGCTACATCTGCAATCTGCGCTGCTTTTCATTATGGGGTTAAAGAAATAATTCCTGTTTCAACTGTTGAAGAAGCGCTTGAATATCAGCGAAAAGGATTTATGGTTGGAGCTGAACGAGGTGGACAAATTGTAGAAGGTTTTGATTTCGGAAACTCTCCTTATTCGTACATGATTCCTGAAGTAAAAGATCAGACAATTGTTTTGACAACTACAAACGGAACTAAAGCGATTAATCTTGCTAAAGCATCGGGACAAGTTGTAATCGGCGCGCTTTCAAATTTAGATGTGTTGCAAAACTGGCTTGAGAAACAGGACAAGAATATTCTTTGTCTTTGTTCGGGCTGGCAAAATAAATTTAACCTGGAAGATACAATTTGCGCAGGTGCTATTTGTGATCATTTGCTGAACAGCGGTAAATTCAGATCTGTTGAAGATGCATCAATAGCAGCAAAATATCTTTTCCTGAGTGCAAAGGATAATATGTTGGGATATCTGAAGGCTTCATCTCACCGTCGCCGTTTAAAAAATCTTAACATGAATGTCGATATAAAATATTGCCTTCATCCTAACCTTGCTCCTGTTATTCCAATTCTGCAAGGAAATAAATTGGTAGCAATCGAATCTGATGTTTTGATTTAGAGATTGGGAAAATTGATCCTTTCTGAATTTTTCTCACATTATTTTTTTCCGTAATAGTATTTATTTTCTTGTGAAAGTTATTTCACGCTAAGACACAAAAGGCGCAAAAATTTTAATCAATGTCTTTATCTTTTTTCCTGAACTTCCATTTTAAAATGTATTTAAATAGTTGAAAGGGTATATATACAATTAAAAGAACCAGGACGAATGACCATTTTGTAGCTGAACCATCATTATTGTATTGAATGAATCGAGTTGCCGGCCAGATATTATATTCGACCAGGTAAATAGTTATTACACTCGCAATAATGGCTGTACCAATTGTGTAAATTTTTAAATACTTTGGTAGGCTTCCAGACTGGTTTTTGTTTTGATCATCAATGTCATTATCGCGTTGATTAGGATCCCTGTTTTTTTTACCGGAAAAAATTTTCTTCAATCTTTCGAAAGCATTTTTAGAATTATTATTCATGAGAACTAATTTTTTATTTTGCGCAAAGACGCAATTTTTTATTTCACGCAGAGACGCTAAGCAGCAAAGATTTTATTTCGTTGTGTTGCCTCCCAATTTTGTAAGATAGCTGTCAATTGGTTCCCATAGTTCAATCTTATTTCCTTCAGGATCTAAAATGTGGACAAATTTTCCGTATTCAACTTCAGTAATTTCATCAACAATTGTCACATTATTTTTTTTGAAATTTCTCAGAAGGCCTTCAATATTTTGGACGCGATAATTGATCATAAAATCTTTATCTGCCGGAATAAAATCTTCACTCTCTTCATCAAACGGACTCCATCTTAAATAATTTATTTCATCCGGTCTGTTAGCATTTCTAAACTCAAAAGGCGAACCATAATCATCTATTACGAGTCCTAAATTTTCACCATACCAATTATTTAATTCTTTCGGATTTTTTGAACGAAAAAATATTCCGCCAATCCCTGTAACTCTTGGTGTTGTATCGATTTCAACTTTTTCTTTCTTATCCGCCCCATAAGAATCGTTCTCATTTTTGTTTTGTTTTGTTGCCAAAATTCCTATTGGTATTAATAGTAGGATGATTGCGAAGAATAAGATTTTTTTCATTTTATTATATTTTTTATATCGATTGATAAGGGACAAGATTTATGCTTTGTCATCTTCTTGAATAACTAAGGTAACTGAATTGATGGAATTTAATCTTTTCTCCAGGAAGAATGCGCAACAACGAATAATGTCATTTAGAATATTTTTTAGACAACTCTTCAGCTAACGCTTTTTTGTAGTCAAAGCCAATTGGTAATTTTATTGAACCCTTCAGTTTTTTAACTCTTGGAGATAACTTTACATCCGAAGACATTTTTATCGTTAAAATTTTCAAGTAATTTTCAATTAGTTCCGACAGACTTTTTCCTTTTTCCTTAGCATAAATTTTAGCAACTTTGATAACGTCTTGCTCGATTGTTAATGTTAGCTTGGTTCTCATGGCACTTCTGATAATGTTGACAAAAGATACGTATCTAATTTGAGATTAACAAGCTATCCCACAATTTTCCCAAGAGCAATTTCAACTCCAACAAAGCATTGAAAAACCATAGGATGCGGTGACGTCATAATACAGACAAACAGATTAAAAATTAATTTGCTCTTTCACGCAATTCAATTTTCATTTCATTGCCGAACATATTTTTGATGACCATATGACACTCATTAGATTTTTTTTCTTTTACCAGGTTTATGTACTGCTCCATGAATAGAATATCTTCTTTAGATTCTGGTGGAATAATAACCACGAAATGTGCGTCAGGGCTGGACGGAGGATTAATGAAAAATTTGTATTTGGCTCTCGCCGGAACACGAACACAATAAAATCCGTCTTCCTCCGAAACAAAGGTGCCGAGTTTTTCATTTGTATTATAATCTAACACCTCTATTTGTAATCCTCCAACAGAATCCAATTTTTCGTTTACAAATATCCCGCAAAAATAATCACGCGTTCAGCAGAATCCTTTTTTTCTTCTTTTGAGAATAAAGAGGAGGTAAGCAGAAAACTTACGTAAAGAAATAGGTATCTGTACATTTTGAATTTAAATTTTAAACCGATTATTGATGTTGCATATAATTAAATATATGCATTTGATGGTAACCGACAAGGCAAATATATTTTTTAATTTGATTTAATTAAGAATTTAATGTTTGTCCTGATAATTGAAAATAAAGACAAGCATAAATGATTAAATGAATTTAAAAATATCAGAAAAAGTCCCATCGGGACGCCGCCATTTCCTACCGACGGATTTCAATCTGTCGAAAAATAAAGAAGGATTTGATTTGGCAGCACCCATTAGCAATATCGGCCGTGCCTACAGCACTTTAAAAATAGTGGAGCCTTATCTTTAGACGGATTAAAAATCCATCTGTATAAGATTCACCGAGCCGATGGCTCTCCAATATTTCTAAAAAATGCCCGGGTGGTCTCATCGGGATAATCCCATTTCCTAACGATGCATTTCAATCAGCCGTGAAAAAATTGATTGCAAAAATTTTGTCTCTCAAAAAAATCACTTCCCAAACTTCAAAGAATAATCATACTGTTCAATCCGCATAATATACATGCCGGAATCAAGCTCAGAGACATTCAATGAATTTTCTGAATCAAGATGATCAAACGTTTTCAGAAGTTTTCCTGATAGATCAAAAATTAAAAATTTGCCTTGCAGTTGAATTGGATTTAAAAATTGAAACTGAATTTTTTCTGTTTCGGAATTGTAGAAAGTTGTCACGCCTTTTAAAATTTCGGGAACGGAATTAGAGATTTTATTCACTTCAATTTCCATATAAATCGGAAGGTGATCTGACATGTTGTATAAATTCCAGATCACTGAAGCAGGTTCGCTCATGTTCCACGGAGTTGCTACCAAAGAGGTGTTATAATGAAGTCCGTCCTGCCCGACTGAGCGATATGTTCCTGTAATATATTTTGCATCGTTTCCAAAACTAGTTAAATCGGGAGACATGAAAATAAAATCAAAACGATCATCCATGCCGCCTGTGCTACCTCCGCCAAAACTTACAGTTCTTGTACTTTGCGAATGAATGTTTACAAAACTTGCATTTGAATTCCAGTGTCCGGGCGAATTTATCGGATCAACAATTGTTACACCCGAACCTGCAAGCATAGTACTCCATGCCGGTTCTGTATCGCTTCCGTAAAAATTAAAATCGCCGCCAATTAAAATATTCTGTCGGTTTGGTCTTGTTGCAATGTAATTTTTCATTTCAACACATTCGGCATTTCGCTCTGCTTCAAAACCTGAACTTGCTTTTAAATGGCAAACGTAAACGTAGAAAAAAGTTGTATCCGTTGTTGATGCGATATCATTACTTTTATAATAAAGCACATACTCATTGATATCGCGCAGGGCGGTTACAATTTCATTTTGTTCTTTCAAAGCTAGTTTGTCTGAATTGTAAAACAACATATTTTCAGTATCCGGTCCGGCGACATAGTTTGCCATTGCATACGAGGTTGTGCTGCCAACATTTAACGCATTGAAAAGAATATCGTCTGCGCCGGCGCTGCTTGTTATTTCGCACACCATTAAAATATCCGGAAGAATGTGTTGAAGAATTCCTTTTAACGTGTCAATCCTGTTAGGATCAACATTCGGAAAATTGAGAAGGTTGTACGACATTACTTTTAATGTATCTAATGATTGCGTTCTACCAAAAACAGAAAACATCATTAAAGCAATTACAAAGATTTTTCTCATTCAATAAATTTTAAAGTCACGTTACGGGATCAAATTTACAGCCAATTTTATTTACATCCTATAATTAATTAACGTAAAAAAAGGTTAAACACAGAGTTACGCTGAGGTAAACACTGAGATTTACACTGAGAAACAAAATTCAGAAAATCAACTCCGTGCAACTCTGTTGAAAAACTCAGCGCAACCTGTGGTAAAAAATACTAAGTAAATCCTGTTGATAAAAGCATTGATCGGGTCCAGAATTGCGATAACAAAGGCGTAACTTTACAAAAAAGAAAAATCATGCTAAAAATCGGCTTATTCGGTGTTGGACATTTAGGAAAAATTCACGCGCGTTTAATTGGTGAGTTAGCTGATAAATTTGAATTTGTTGGTTTTTATGATCCTAATGAGAGTAATGCGCAACACGCAATTGAGAAAATGGGGTTAAAACGATTTGAAAAAATTGATGAACTAATTTCTTTAGTTGATGCTGTTGATATTGTCACCCCTACTCTTTCTCATTTTGAAATTGCATCAGCAGCGCTTAGAAAATCGAAACATGTTTTTATTGAAAAACCAATTACACAAACTGTTGAAGAAGCAAAAAAATTAAGACGATTAGCGCAAGAGGCAAAAGTAAAAGTGCAGGTAGGACATGTTGAAAGATTTAATCCTGCTTTTAAAGAAGCAAAACGTTTTTTGAATAATCCTCTTTTTATTGAAACACATCGTCTCGCTCAATACAATCCACGCGGAACGGATGTTCCTGTTGTGCTGGATTTGATGATTCATGATCTCGACATTATTCTGAGTGTTGTTAAATCACCCATCAGGCGAATTTCTGCATCGGGCGTTGCGGTTGTAAGTGAAACTCCGGATATTACAAATGCGCGAATTGAGTTTGATAACGGTTGTGTTGCAAATCTGACAGCGTCAAGAATTTCTTTAAAAAATATGCGTAAAACGCGCTTCTTTCAAAAGGATGCTTACATCTCTGTCGATTTTCTTACTAAAGAATCTGAGATTGTAAAAATGACAAATGTTGAAGGTGAGCCCGACCCGTTTGATATTGTTTTAGATCTTGGCGAAGGTAAAGGCAAGAAAAAAATTGAGATTTTTAAACCGGGCATTGTAGAATCAAATGCAATCAAAGAAGAGCTTCTGACATTCGCTCAAGCCATTGAAAATGATACGGTTCCTATAGTTTCAATCGAAGATGGTGAGTACGCTCTTGACGTCGCACATCGCATCATGGCAAAATTAAAATCAACCGGAAATTTGATTAAAGAGAATATTTAGGCTTTTTTTGCGTTTGGATACCATCCTAACCTGCATGAAAAAAAATCTATTCGCCATTCTTCCTGTTTTTTTATTCTTGTCTTGTAAGGAAGATACTACTCCATCCTGGCTGGAAATTCCATCAATAGATCTTGAAACCAACGAAGTAATTGAAGGTTCAGATTCACAGGGCATAACCGATGCATGGGTTTATATGGACGGCACACCAATCGGCGCTTTTGAACTTCCGTGCAAAATTCCGATCCTTGCCGAAGGCGAACATAGTTTTCTTATTTATGCGGGAATAAAAAATAATGGTATTAATAAAACCAGGACGCGATACCCTTTTTATGAGCGATTTGAAACGACATTGACATTAGTTAAAGGTCAGATAACAACTGTTTCACCGATCGTAAATTATAAAACAAATTTAGTTTTTGAATTAAAAGAAGATTTTGAGAATGTTGGTATTGCGCTTATCCCTGAAATAATCTCTGACACGCCAATCGTTTTTATAGAAAAAAGCATGTATCCTGAAATTGTAAAATATGGAAACAAATGCGGTGCCGTTTTTCTGACAACGATGGATAGTCTTTTTAAAGCATCAACACAAAGTGATTACGATCTTCCAAAAGGTGAGGAAGTTTACCTTGAAATTGATTTTATGAATTCAAATTCGATGGTTACGGGCGTTATAGCTAAGACCTCCAGCAGTTATATTGAGCATACTCCTTATGTTATAATGCCTGCCCAGGATCCCGCAACAATGGTCTGGAAAAAAATATACATAGAATTGACTGAGGATGTCAGTTGGGAAACGCTTGCAACCAGTTATGAATTTTACCTGCTTTCAATTCTTGATTCTGACAAAACCAGCGGCGTAATTTATTTGGACAACATTAAGTTAATTCATTATCAATGACGGAAAAACAACAGACCGTTTTAAGTGTCCTTTTTGATTTCATTTCAGCGTTAATTGTCTGGTTTCTTTTTTATGCATATCGCGTAACTCAAATTGAAAATTCTGAGTTAGTTTTTAAAGGAAGTTTTTTCAAAGGTTTACTTCTTGTTCCAATGTTCTGGGTATTTCTTTATGTCCTGCAGGGAACTTACAGAAATGTGCATCGCGGTTATAGATTAAAGACAATAAAACAAACATTTTTCGGAACGTTATTAGGAACCATTGTGGTGTTTTTTGTTCTTCTATTGAATGATTATGTTTATTCATATACGCAGTTTTACACGATCATTCTTGTGCTTTTTAGTTTGCATTTTTTTATCACATTAATTCCGCGTTTAATTATTATAACTATTCATGTAAAACGAATTCACTCACGTAAATTCGGATTCGACACAATAATTATTGGCGGAAGTTCAAAAGCAATCGAAATCCTGGATGAAATAAAAAAATTGAAACAAAGTTCGGGACATCAGTTTGTTGGTTTTGTAAATATTAATGGAAACGATTATGCGTTAAAAGAAAAATTGCCGCTTCTCGGACATATCAGTGAAATTAATTCAATCCTTAAAACGCACGAAATAAAAGAGGTTATTATCGCTGTTGAAAGTTCAGAGCACGAAAAACTAAAAGGGATTATCACAAATCTTGCAGGGCACGATGTTCGCATTAGCCTGATTCCGGATACGTACGATATACTTTCGGGACAAGTTCACATGAACAGTATTTTTGGCGCCTTGCTGATAACAGTAAATGAAGATGTAATGCCTGATTGGCAAATTGCCACAAAACGGATTATTGATATTGCTGTTTCTTCAATGGCTTTAGTATTATTATTACCCCTTTATCTTATTCTTTCAATCCTGGTGAAATCAAGTTCTAAAGGAGATGTTTTTTTCAGACAAGAACGCGTTGGACGACTTGGAAAACCATTCAGCATAATTAAGTTCAGAACAATGTTTGTTGATTCAGAAAAAACGGGACCACAATTGTCAAGTGAGAACGATACACGAATTACAAAATCAGGAAAGTTCCTTCGTAAAACACGGCTCGATGAATTTCCACAATTCTGGAATGTTTTAAAAGGAGAAATGTCATTGGTTGGTCCAAGACCTGAGCGCAGTTTTTACATAGACAAAATTGCCAAACACGATCCGCAATATTTATATCTTCACAAAGTTCGCCCGGGAATTACATCATGGGGGCAAGTGAAATTTGGTTATGCAGAAAATGTTGAACAAATGGTTCAGCGAATGAAGTATGATCTTTTATATATCAGAAATATGTCGCTTGCGCTAGATTTGAAAATTATGTTTTATACTATTGCAATTATTTTTAAAGGGAAGGGGAAGTAAGAAGGTGATCGGTGGTCGGGTTGACTCATGGTGCCTTCGACACTCTGGCGCTGCTCAGGCACCTATTTCGAACATCAACTTTTCAACCTCGCGAAGCTTCGCGACAACTTTTCAACTCTTCAACTCTTCAGCAAAATGAAAAACCCTCTCTTAATTCTTGGAAGTGCACGCAAAGAAAGCGACACTAAAAAAGTAACTGATATTTTGTTTTCTGACATCAAGATTGATTGCATTGATCTTTTAGATTATAAAATAGATGCTTTTAATTATGATGGAATTTATTCCAGGAAAGATGATTTTTTAGAACTCGCCAAAATAATCCTTGAGCATGACCAAATAATTTTTGCTACGCCTGTTTATTGGTATTCAATGAGTGGCGGAATGAAAAATTTCTTTGACCGGTTAACAGATCTCATCACAATTCACAAAGAAATGGGACGGCGTTTAAAAGGAAAAGAAGTCTTCCTTGTTGCTGTTGGCGCAAGCGATTGTATTCCTGATGGTTTTGAAAATCCCTTCCGTTCTACTTCGGAATATTTAGACATGAAGTTTATTTCAACTTATTATTGTCAAAGCTATAAGTTGGATAGAATTAAAAAAGAGGGTGTTGATTTTTTGCAAAAGTTGACAAGGATAAATTAATAATTCTCTTATATCTGGCAGATCCTGATGCGCCTGAGGCGGACAGGATGACGCAAAAAAAAAGCCTCCCGGAAATTTTCCGGAAGGCTCTCTTCTAATTTATTTTCATTTTACTTTTGCAAAACTAATCTGTCAAAGTAATCTTGGTCACCAACAGTAATTTTGTAGATGTAAATTCCATCAGGAAGATTTTCTCCATTAAAAATCACTCTGTTAGTTGCACCTTTTTGTACTGTTCCGTTGTAAAGTTCAGCAACTTTTGCACCTGTTATAGTGTAGACAGTTACTGTTACAACCTGATCAGAATTAGCGACGAACTGAATTGTTGTTGAATTTGCAAATGGATTAGGGAATGCAATTGCTGTCAATTCCTGACTTCTCTCTGCTAATCCTACAACAGGATTGTTATTTTCATCAACAAGGAATCGGCAGTGGTCGAATCCTTCATTAATGGCACCAACAGCACCCGTAATTTGTTTCAATGTTGCACCTCCGGTTGATTGTCCACCTAAGGCACGATTTGCAAGATCAAACAAGTTTGCAACTGTTGCTTCGCCGTAGATCGAAATCAAGGCATCTAATACAGTCTGAGATATTGTTTTAGTTATAACTGATCCAAAAACAGGAACGTCATCTTCTGTTCCGCATATTCCATCTTCTCCCGAAAGAGCTTCCATTGTTGTGAATGAAGTCCCCGGAATAACCAGGTCACCTAATTCAGGATCTAATCTTAAGTTGAAACCTAATGCAATGGTTTGACCTAATAAGACATTATTAAATCTGCCATTGCTATTAAGCGGAATAGCAGAACCACAGTTTGCATCGAATGTGTGATCTCCCGCAGGAAGCATAGTTGCAGGTCCTCCACCCGGCATCCTCAAAGTCACGCAGTGTGATCTGTTTTGAGTGATTGTAAGCGAACGACCAGGTTTACCAATTACCATCGGGCCATAATCAGAACCTAATAAAGTGCTGACCAGTTGTGATGCTGTTTGACCACCTGCCGCGCATGCTTTACCGTTTGAATTACCCCAGAATCCTTGAGTCAATGTACAGAATGGAGTAACTTTTACACATGCCCCAATTCCAAACGTTACTTCGCAAGTATCTGAACAACCATTTTCACCGGTAACGATCAATGTAAAGGTTGCGCTGTCTTTGCCTGCTGTATATGTAATTGTAGAAGTACCTTGTCCAGCTGTGATTATCCAATCTTCGCCTGTTACACTCCATAAATAAGTTGTAGCATTTTGTGTTTCGGCTGTTAACAAATTACCTTCTGATCCGCACACAGGAAGTGTATCCGGAGCAGCTAATGAACAAGTAACTTCACCTGGTTCTGTAATTGTAACGTCAACCGATTTTTCACAATCGTTTGTGTCTCTTACATGGATAGTATAAGTACCTGCTGATAAATTCTCGAAAACATTTGTTGAACTAAATGCACCGGCTCCAATTGCAAACTCATAAGGAGCAACTCCGCCTGAAGCGCTGGCAGTTATACTACCACTGCTTTCGCCAAAACATCGGACATCTGTTTTTTCTGTACTTAATATGAGATCATCCGGTTCAGTGATTGTAACCTCAGCCGTTTTCTCGCAATTGTTCGAATCTTTTACATGAATTGTATAAGTACCGGCTGCTAAATTACTGAAGACATTGTTTGAACTGAATGCACCCGCATCAATAGCGAATTCATAAGGAGTTGTTCCGCCGGAAGCGCTGGCAGTAATGCTACCTGTACTTCCGCCATAACATAATACATCTGTTTTTTCAGTACTCAACACAACATCTGTCGGTTCTGTGATTGTCACGTCAGTTGTTTTCTCGCAACCGTTTGCATCTTTTACATGAATTGTATAAGTGCCGGCAGCTAAATTACTGAAGACATTGTTTGAACTGAATGCACCTGCATCAATTGCAAACTCGTAAGGAGTTGTTCCGCCGGAAGCGCTTGCTGTAATACTACCTGTATTTCCTCCATAACATAATACATCTGTTTTTTCAGTGCTTAAAATGAGATCATCCGGTTCAGTGATTGTAACCTCAGCCGTTTTCTCGCAATTGTTCGAATCTTTTACATGAATTGTATAAGTACCGGCTGCTAAATTA
>Ga0102851_10000980_pt1 | contig 15536 bp, 11 predicted proteins | sample Mud3Dept3metaG_FD_79558 | JGI IMG/M metagenome (GOLD analysis project Ga0102851, IMG submission 79558) | Freshwater wetland microbial communities from Ohio, USA, analyzing the effect of biotic and abiotic controls - Mud 3 Core 4 Depth 3... | ecosystem: Environmental > Aquatic > Freshwater >... | reverse complement strand
GTCGAGTCGATCGCGATCACCCGGAGCTCGAACCTCGCGGCGTTCGATGACTCGGTCCTCGCGGATGCGAAGAGCTGGCAGTTCGAGGCGATGCCGGGCCCCGCAACCCTGCGAACCTGCGAGCAGGCGACCGTCACGTATCGCCCGCGCGCGTAGCGACTCGCACTGTTTTGTCGCGCCGCGATTACGATGCTTGATCTCCGCGACTGCGCGCACGTAGAGTGAGAATCAAGGAACGATCCATGAAGCAGCCCACCGCCATCATGTGCTCGCCGTCGACGACGTTCGTCGATCGTGACATGGCCCGCGGTGCGCGAGGCTCGGACTAGTCCCCGAGACCACTCCCTCCGACCCGCGGGCTCCAGTGAATCTGGGGCCTTTCTGTTTTTTCGGCGTCTCGACCACCCGAAGGCCCGTCCCGGAGCATCTGTTCTCTTGCTGCGACGCCGCGCGCGTCGCGAGGGCCGCGTCATGTCTGCTGTCGTCGATCCGTCAACATCCTTTCTGAGCTGGACCGAGCGACCCGGTCGCGAGCTGCTTCGCCTCGCCTGGCCGATCACGGTCTCGATGCTCTCGTTCTCCGCGATGACCCTGGTGTCGACCGCGTTCGTCGCGTCAGTCGGCGCGGACGAGCTCGCGGGTGTCGGCCTCGCCGGCGTCGTCGGGTTCGCGCTCGTGTGCTTTGGCATCGGCCTCCTCCGCGGCGCCAAGACCCTCGTCTCGCAGGCCGTCGGCGCCGGCCGCCGCGATCGGCTCCCCGAGCTCGTCGGTGCCGCGCTGGGCACCGCGCTCGGTCTCGGGGTGCTGGCGACGCTCGTCGGTCAGCTGGTCGCGCCGTGGCTCGCGTCGCTGTCCGCGTCTCCCCGCGCCGGAGGGTTCGCCGCGGAGTACCTGGCGATCCGCTCGCTCGGTGCACCGCTCGTGCTCCTCTACGCTGCGCTGCGCGAGGCGAGCTACGGCGTCGGCGACACTCGAACCCCGATGCGCGCGTCGCTCGCGGGCAACGCCGTCAACATCGCGCTCGACTGCGTGCTGATCCTCGGACTCGACTACGGCGTCCAGGGCGCCGCTGTCGCGACGATCTTCGGCAACGTGACCGAGGTCGCCGTGCTCGCGTGGCCGATGCGCGCGCAGCTGCGCCGCGTGACGTGGCGCCCGGCCGCTGCGCGCGAGGTGTGGCGACAGGGCGTGCCGAACGGTCTGCAATTCGTCATGGAGGTCGGCTCGTTCCTGATCCTGACGGTCCTCGTCGCGCGGATGTCCGCGGTCGACGGCGCCGCTCACCAGATGGTGCTCCACCTGGTCAACGTGTCGTTCTTGCCGGCGCACGCGCTCGCCGAGGCCGCGGCGGTCCTCGTCGGGCAGGCGGTCGGCGCGAACAAGGACCGGCTCGTGCCACTCGTCGCCCGTCATGCGTTCACCCTGGGTGCGGCGTACGCCACGGCATGCTGCGTGATCTACGCGGTGCTCGGCGGGACGATCGCGCACGCGATGGCGGCGGGCGATCCGGCGCTCGGTGCACGCGCGACGACGCTGGTCCACGTCAGCCTGCTGTTCCTCGTCGCCGACGCGTCGAACGTGATCGCCCGCGGCATCCTCCGCGGCGCGAGTGACGTGCGCTACGCCGCGGTCGTCGGGATCGCGACGTCGTGGCTGACCACGCCTCCGCTCGCCTGGTTGCTCGGGGTGGAGGCAGGGCTCGGCGCGGTCGGCGGCTGGCTCGGGCTCGCACTCGAGATCGTGGTCGGCGCGGTGCTGTTCTGGGTCCGGGTCCAGCGGGGTGGCTGGCGCCCGGCGGCGGCGGCGGCGCGGCGCCAGATCGCTGGAACCTGCGTGTGATCCAGGCCCGGGTCCCCCCCAGTTCGTCATTGATCTGGCGGGGGCCTCGCACGACTATCCCCCCCATGCAGCGAGCCCTCGCCTTGATCGTCACCGCCGCCGGCTGTGCGTCGGGGACGAGCAACTCCGCGCAACAGGACGCCGCGGTGATCGATGCGGCGAAGAGCGATGCGGGCGTCGATGCGCCGAGGAACGACGCGCCGATGATCGATGCGCCGATGATCGATGCGCCGATGATCGATGCGCCGATGATCGACGCGCCGATGATCGACGCGCCGCCGGATGCGTGCGTCCCGATCTACGTCGAGCTGCTCGCGAATCCGGCGCTCGATCTGTCGCCGGTAGGGACCGGCTGGGGGCAGGTCGTGATCGATCCGGCCTTCCCGCTGATCACCGGTGACGGCAACATCGTCGAGCACTCCGCGCCGTACAAGGCGTGGCTCGGCGGCATCGAGTCCAGCGGCTTCCCGGCCACCGTGACCGATGTCCTCTACCAGGACGTCGTGGTCCCCGCGAACACGACCCAGCTCGTCCTCACCGCGCAGTACGACGTCCGCAGCGGTGAGGATCCGGCCGAGACGACGATCTATGACTCGGCGGCGATCGACGTGACGCAGACCAACGGCACGCCGATCGTGACCGTGCGCGCTCTGTCGAACCTGACGCCGACCACGACGTGGACCGCGGTCAGCCACACGTTCACGCCGAACCTCGCGGGCCAGACCATCCGCGTTCGGATGACGTCGACCAACGACTTCTTCCGCGCGACGTCGTTCTACTTCGACACGCTCTCGCTGCGTGCCTTGCGCTGCCCGTGAGCTCGGTCAGTTCGGCTTGTCGGCTGGCTTCTCGATCGACGCCGGCAGCGGCGGAAGCTCGCTGATCGCCGGCAACAGCGCGATCTCGATCCGTCGGTTCTTCGCGCGATCCTTGCCGAGCGGATCGTGCTCGCCGACGCCCGCCGGCACGAGGTTCTTCGGATCCATCCCGGCCTTGACCAGCGTGCGCGTGACGTTGAGGGCGCGCGCCGTGGACAGCTCCCAGTTGTCCTTCAGCGTACTGCCCTTGAGGGGCTGATCATCGGTGTGGCCGACGACGAGAAACCGCCGATCGGCGAGCTTCTTGAGCGTGATGCCGATCTCGAGCACCGCGAGCTGACCCTTCTCCTAGACCTCCGCGCTGCCCGAGGCGAACAGCACCTCCGACGGCAGCGACAGCACGAGGCTGCCGCGCCGCGCACTGACCTTGAGCTGCCCCGCGTCGATCATCTTGGCGAACTGCTTCTGGATGTCCTCCATCGCCGCGAGCCGCTTGTCCGCCTCGGCGCGCTGGGCGCGCAGCGTCGTGAGCTCCTCCTTCGAAGCGTCGAGGTTGGTCGCGAGCTGCGCGAGCTGCGCCTCGAGCTCCTTGGCCTTCTTGCCACTGGCCTCGATCGATGCTCGACAGTCGCCCTCCGCCTTGGTCCGATCCCCGAGCGTGGTCTTCGTGGTGACCAGCTCCTTCAAGCAGCTATCACGGCCGGCGACTGCCGCCTTCGTGATGTCCGCGGCGGTCTCCCCGCCCGCGCGATACGTCCACGCCAGGTAGCCACCCGCACCCGCGAGGCCTGTCATCACGATCGCGTACAGCCACAACCGCCACGGAAACCGTCGCGGTGGTTTCTGCGCCTTCGAGATCACCTCGCCGGTCTCCTCTCGCTTCGCCATCGGGCCTCCTGGCGTCGACGATACCGCGCGATGGGGGCGATCAGGGCGGTGGTGCCGCCTCGAACAACGTCCGCGCCGCGCTGATCGCTTCGTCGGAGCCCGCCATTGCGAGGATGTCCCCGGGGCGCAGCGGCTCGATCGGCGACGGGGTCGCCATGCCCCCGTCGCCGCGCGAGATCGCGAGCACGGTCGCGCCGGTCTTCGCGCGCAGATCGAGCTCGGCGAGCGAGCGGCCGACGGCGAGCGAGCCGGCGTCGAGCGTGATCGACGCGATGCCGCCGAACCCGGGGAGCACGTTCTCGACCTGACCGAGCTCCTCGGTGCGCTGCTGCTGGGGATGGGACAGCAGCTCGAGGAGCATCTCGCTCCCGGCGCGGACGTGACCGTCGAAGTCGCGCAGCGAGCGCTGCGCGACGACGATCAGGGCGAGCACGACGAGGAGCACGACGAGCCAGCCGCCGGGCACGAACGGCTGTGTCACGGCGACGAGCGGCACGCCGACGACGAGCCCGAGGCCGATCTCGAACACGATGATCAGCACTCGGCGCGGGGCACGGCCGAGGTCGAGATCCTTGTCGCCGGCGGGGATCACCTCGAGAGCGAGCAGACGCGCGATCACGACGACGCGGCGGACGAGGCTGACGATGAACGGCGTCGCGACGACGGCCGCGATCGCGACGATGGTGATCTGCGCGGCGGTGCCGTCCAGGCCGAGCTCATCGGCGATCGTGGGCGAGAACGTAGCCCCGCCGATCACGATCGCGATCAGGATGGCGGTGTCGGCGAGCAAGACGAAGATCGGCCGGCGCAGGCGGCGCCACGGCGTCTTGTCCGAGCGGCCGCGCAAGCGACCGAGCCAGGACTCGTAGAAGCTGACGAACAGGCCGATGCGCCGCGGTAGCCGGCCGGCGACCCAGCCCGCGAGCTCGTCGGACCTCGTGATCAGCACCCCGGACGTCACGGTCGTGATGCAGCAGATCCCGACGGCGATCGCGAGGAGGTCGGGGCGCGCGACGCCCGTGGTCACGCCGATGCCGGCGATCACGAACGACAGCTCGCCGATCTGCGACAGGCTGAGCCCGGCGCGCACGGCAGGGCGCACGCCATGCCCGCCGAGGAACACGCCGATCAAGACGCCGAGCGGCTTGGTCAGGACGACGACGAGCGTGAACACGCCGATCGTCGGCGCGGCGGAGGCGAGGACGGCCGGATCGATCGTCATCCCGACGGAGACGAAGAACACCATCGCGAACACGTCGCGGATCGGCAGCACGAGGTGGAACACGGTCTCGCCGTGATTCGATTCGGCGATCAGCACGCCGGCGATGAACGCGCCGAGCGCGACCGAGTACCCGGCGTGAGACGCGAGTGCGGAGGCCCCGAAGCAGATCGCGAGCGAGACGATCAGCAGCGTCTCGCGGCGCGCACGCTCCGCGACCCAGCGCACGAACCGCGGCACCACGAGCAAGCCACCGACGAGCAGGAGCAGGAGGAAGCCGCCGAGCCGCGCGATCAGACGCACGACATCCGGGGCGTCGAGGCCGGTGCCCGACGACACACCGGCGAGGATCGCGAGCAGGACGATCGCGATCAGATCCTCGAACACGAGGATGCCGAACACGATCTCGGTGAACCCACCTTTCCAGCCGTGATCCTCGAACGCCTTGGCGACGAGCATCGTGCTCGAGATGCCGAGGCAGGCGCCGGCGAACAGCGCCTCGACGGGCTCCCAGCCGAGCGCCGTCGCGACCAGCGTCCCCGCGACGATCGCGAGGGCCACCTCGAACACGGCGGTCAGCGCGGCGGGCATGCCGACGCGCGCGATCGCCGACAGCCGGAGCTCGGTCCCGACGGTGAACATCAGCAAGATCACGCCGAGCTCGGACAGGATGTGGATCAGCTTCGGGTTCGCGACCAGCGGGACAGGGACGTGGGGGCCGATCAGGAGGCCCGCGAGGACGTAGCCGAGCACGACCGGGAGGCGCAGCGCCTGGAACACGACGGTGACGACGGCGGCTGTACCGAGGACGACGACCAGCTCGAGCAGGACGTGCGAGCCGGTCATTTCTTGCGGGGCGCCTTCGGCGTCAACGGATCGGGGAAGTGCTTCTTGCAGCGCGGGCACACGCGGTGGTGCGCGGGCGCGCGGGCGACGACCTTCTTGAGACCACAGTGGGGGCAGACGATCGTTGCGGTGCCACGGCGCAGGGCCGCGGCGATCGCGAATGGATTTGCCATGAGACGGGTCCTCCCCTCGCACGGTGCGGGAAACGGATCACGAGCGGAGAGGGGGCTCGAGGGTAACACCCGAGCCTCACCGACGCGTTTCGTCTACAGCTTGATCGGCCAGGCGAGGTTCCTAAGATCCGGAGCGATCGCCGCAAACCCGGCGCGCAAGCGAGCGGCGCTCGGGCGGCGCTTCGCTTCGCGGGCGAGGGCCGCGCGCAACAGCTCCGCGAGCGGCCCGCTCCGAGGGATCCGCTCGAGCGCCGCCAGGATGGCTGCCGCGGGCTGCTTCGCGAAGTGCGCGTCGATCACCTCCTTGATCGTCTCTCCGCGCACGAGCACGGTGTCGGTCAACACCTCGAACGCGACGCACGCGGCGGCATAGACGTCGGTGCCGAACGGCTCCTCGGTCGAGCCCTCGGTCCACACCTCGGCGGCGGCGTAGTGGACGCTGCCGCAGCCCGCGCGCAGCCGGCGGCCGGCGAGCCCGAAATCGACGAGCACCGCATCGCCGGTGCCCTCGCGGAGCACGACGTTCGCCGGCTTGACGTCGAGGTGCGCGATCTGGGCCTTGTGCATCGCCTCGAGCCCCGCGAGCAGGTCGTCGATGATCCGCAGCGCGCGGGCCATCTCGAGGTCGGTCTGCTGCAGCGTCTGCTCGAGGTTCGTGCCGCGGACGAACTCCATCGCGAGGAGCGGCTTGGGCTGCGCGCTCGCATCGAAGGTGATGAAGCCGGCGAGGTTCTTGTGCGCCGGCAGCGCGAGCAGGGCACCGGCCTCCTCGCGGAACAGCTGCTCGAACTCCTGCTCGGACAGGTTGCGCGCAGCACCGCCGGAGTAGTCGGGCACCTTGAGCGCGACGAGCTCGCGATCAGGGCGGTTGCGCTCCTCGGCGCGGACCGCGAGCAGCACGGAGCCGCCGGCGCCGCGGCCGATCGGGCGCACGACGTGGAAGCCGCCGAGCATTCGCGACAGCGGGACCCAGCTCGGGAGCATGACCTCGATCACGCCGGTGGCCTGAGCCCGGTCGGAGTGCGGGCGGTGTGCGAGCCACAGCAGCACGCGCTCGATGGCGCCCGCGAGCGCCGGTGGTAGCGCGCTGCGCCCGGCGTCGCTCGCGACGGCGATCGCCTCGTCGAGCACGCGCGCCTCGCGGCCGAACCCGGCGGCGAGGCCGAGGAAGGCGTGCTCGACGGCATGGCCGTGATCCTCGGCGGCGACGCCGAGCCGCTGATGCGCACCGAACACACGGCGGGCGAGGGCGGCGAGCTCGAAGCCGAGCGCATCGATCACGTCAGCGGGCACGGCGGCGGGCACCGATGCATGGCTCGTCGCGGTGGTGATCCGCCGGAGCTGGTTGCCGATCCGCGCGAGCGCGAGCCGGACCGACTCGACGCGAGGTGATTGCTCCGGGGGCATCGCGTCCGCGAGCTCGCCGACACGCTCGGCGACCGTCTGGATCGCCTCCTCGTCGTCGGGGTCGGCGGCGGCCCACGTCGCCTGCTGCAGGCGCGCGTACGCTTCGAACACCGCGCCGACCTCGGGGATCATCGACGCCTCTCGGACGATCGCGAAGTCGTCGTCGGGGAACGCCATCGTCCACACGAGCAACAGGTCGGTGACCTCCGCGTGGTCGTCGCGGAGCAGCGCGTCTCCGGCGCGGGTCAGCGCGGCCCACACGGCACGGCGCAGCGACGAGTGATCGGTTCCGGCGCGCGCCATCAGGAGGCCGACGGCCGCGAGCCGCGGACCGAGGTCCGTGTCGGCACTACCGTCGCTGATGCGCCGCACGCCGTCGAGGAGCCGGACCAGTGCGCGCAGCCGGGCGACGCGGAGCCCTCCGTGCACGACCGTGCCTGTCTCGGGGCGCGCCTCGCTCGCGAGCAGCGCGTTCTCGATCCGGGCGAGCGCGCGCGAGTACAACGCGCGCGCGGGATCGCGATCCGGCGCGAGGGCAAGCACCGCGGTCAACGCGTTGTCTGCGAGCAGCTCGCGATCGAGCTCGCGGAGCAGGCGCATGGAGTGCCGGCGATCGATCGGGTCGTCGTCGGTCGCGCGCTCGAGCCAGTCCGCCGCCTCGACGACCTCGTCGACCGCGAGCCGGGCGGCTCGCAGCGCCGTGGTCACGTCGCCGGCGTCGAGCGCGGTCCTCGCCTCGCACAGCGAGCTCGCGAGGGCATCCATGCTCGCCGCGCCGCCGAGCTCGGCCTCGAGGGCGTGGAGCAGGGCCCAGCGCCCGTCGTCCGCGGCCTCGGGTGCGGACATCTGCTGCTTGATCCACGCGAGGGCGGAGGCGGTCGCCTCGGGCAACAGTGCGGCACCCTCCTCGCGGCGGAGGTCGGTCAGCGCCTCGACGCTGTCGAGTGGTGCGCGAAGGACGAGGCGGTTCGCGAGCTGGTCCGCTTGCTCGGGGGCGCTGATCGCCAGGCCCGCGAGGCCGAGGATCGTGCCGCGCGCGACGCCGGGATCCTTCGCCGCACGCTCGACGAGCACGGCCTCCCAGCGCGAGGCCGCTCCGCCGCGCTCGAGGGCCGCGGCCGCCGACGCGGCCCCGCGCCGTAGCTCGGTCGAGGTCGCACTGGGCCGCAGCTCGCGATCGATCGCCGCGGCGAGATCATGATCGACGTGCGCGAGGATCCCGCGCGCGATGCAGGCGAACCGCCACACCAGCGCCTCGCGGTCGCCGAGCAGCCGATCGAGGGCGGCGCGGATCCCACTGCGCGCGAGGACGCCGACGCCGCCGCGATCGCCGGCGTCGTAGCGACGGACCGCCTCGCGGGCGCCGTGCGCGAGGATCCGCGCGGCGAGCCGGCGCGCCGGCAACGAGCCCATCGCGGGCACCTCGATCCAGCTCGTCGCGAGGGCCGGCTGGGCGAGCAAGCCGAGCGCGAGCTCTCCGATCGCGCCCGGCGCGGTCAGCGGCGCCGATAGCACGACCTCGGCGCGCGCGCGCAGCCCGTCGCTCGCGAGCAGCTTCGGCGACGATCGGGCGAGCGCGATCAGCAGGCGCACGAACGTGTCGCGATCCGCGTCGCGCAGGCGGGTGAGTACGCGGCGCCCGAGCTCGCGACGCTCCGGCCCGGCCGGCAGCGCCTGGGCGAGCTCGAAGATCGCGATCGCGCCCGCGGCGGGGGACAGCCAGTCGAGCTCGGCGAGCAGGCCGTCGCCGAGCGCGGTGCGCACGGCGAGCAGGAGGTCGGCCGCCGGCAGACCCTCGAGGGGCGCGGGCTCGCGCTCGGCGATCTGCGCGAGCATCGCGAGTCCCTGGCGCGTCACGCGCCTGCGCTCGTCGGCGTCGTCGATCTGGTGCAGACCGGCGAACGCGGCGAGGTAGGTCCTGCCGGCGCCCATCGGGTCGATCTTATCAGTGCTACCGGGGAGTCAAGATCTCGACGGTCAGCTCCTCTTCGAAGAACCGCACCCCGCCGGCCCCGAGCCCGGCGATCACGAGGCGGTCCGAGGAGACGTCGATCAGCCCGGCGTTGTACTGGTGGCTGCGGAACAGCACCCCGGGCGCGACCGGGCCCGGGGCGAACACCCCGCGCGCGAGCGGGCCGACCTGGAACTCGCGGATCCCGTGCGCGTGGCGGTGGGCGGCGAAGTAGTGCTGGTCCGCGCACACGAACACGACCCCCGTGACCCCGACCATTGCGTCGAGCAGGCGCGTCCGTTCGTTCGTGAACCCGGCCCAGTGATCGAAGCCCTCGCCGAAGTCGAGCGGGACGCTGGTGAGCACGAGCTTGAACGTCGCGGTGCTGCGGCGCACCGCATCGATCACCCACGCCAGCTGGGTCGGCCCGAGCATCGTCTTCTCCGGATCGTCGGGTGCGGAGTTCGAGCTGCGGAATCGACGGCAGTCGAGCAGGAAACACTCGAGGTGCTTGCCCCAGCGCCAGCTCCGGTAGCGGATGTCGTCGACCGCACCACGCACCGGAAAGAACTCGTCCCACACCTGCATCGCCGCGGCGTAGCGATCCGCCTCGGCCTGTGCGCGCGCCGTGTCCCAGTCGTTGCGGAACTCGTGATCGTCGTAGATCGCACGGATGCCGACGCCCTCGAGCAGGCGTCGCGCGGCAGGCGCGGTCCGCAGGTCGGCGTGGCGTGCGCGGTACTCGCTGACCGTCTGCGCGATCGGCCCGTTGTCGGTGTACGGGAAGTCGCCGAGCGAGATGTACAGTTGCGGCTCGGCCGCCAGCACGTGCTCGATCAGCGGGCTGTCGAACATCGGGTTCGGGTCGAAGTCCGCGGACACCGCGATCCGGACCGGCCCGGTCGCATCGTCGGCCGGCGCCGTGCGCGCATGACACGGACCGAACGACGTCCCCCCGCTCGTGAAGGTGATCTCGTACGCGCGATCCGGGACGAGGCCGTCGACATCGAGCATCCCGACCCCGCCCGCGCCGAGCACGACCGTGTCCGCGGCGACGATCTCCTCGCCTGTCGTGACCTCGACATCTACCTCGTGGGCGTCGCGGCTCCAGATCGCGACGAGCAGCGCCGTCGGCGTCGGGTCGAATACCGCTCCGACCAGCGCGGAGGCGCCGCGGTTGTCTCCGCACCCGAGTGCGGCGGCAGCGCTCGTCGCGCCGATCCAGCGCGCCCACTCGCGGCGCGTCAGCTCGGCAAGGCGCCCGGATCGCCGCGACATCGGCACCAGCGTAGCAGCTACGAGCTCCGACCACGGAAGGTAGCGCCGTGCCCGATCGCGTACTCTCCGCACGTGCCTCCGACCCTCCTCGATCTCGCCGGCCTCACCACGCGCATCGTCGGCCCCGCCGATGCCAAGACCACCGTCGTCCTGCTCCACGGGTTCGGCGCGCCGGGCGACGACCTCGTCTCGCTCGCGAGCTACCTCCGGACGCCCACGCGGTTCGTGTTCCCCGCGGCGCCGATCGAGCTCGGTGGCCTGTACGGCGACTCGCGCGCGTGGTGGCGGCTCGACCTCGCGAAGCTCGAGGCGGACCTGCGCAGCGGCGCCGTGCGCGATCGGCGCGATGAGGTCCCCGAGGGACTCCCCGAGGTCCGCGCGCAGGTGTCGCGGTTCCTCGACGAGCTCCAGGCCAAGCTCGCGATCCGCGACGACCAGCTCGTGCTCGGCGGGTTCTCGCAGGGCGCGATGGTGGCGCTCGACGTGGCGCTCCATCGCACCGCGCCGCCCGCCGGGTTGATCCTGATGTCGGGCACGCTGCTCGCCGAGGGGGAGTGGGGACCGCGGATGGCGAGCCTCAAGGGTGTCCCGGTGATGCAGTCGCACGGCAAGCACGACCTGCTGCTGCCGTTCTCGATCGCCGAGCTCCTGCACGATCGGCTGCGCGAAGCCGGCGCCGCGGTCGACTGGCAGCCGTTCGCCGGTGGGCACGAGATCCCATCGCCCGTGCTCGACGCCGTCGCGACGCTGCTCCGCGCGCGCGGCTAGAACATGTTCGAGATCAGGTCGCAGATCGTCGGGTCACCGGGGCAGCAGACGTTGAGCCCGTCGACGCCGCCGTACTGCTCGGTGTGGATGCAGACCTTCGAGCCCTGCGACGGGTAGTAGTACGCCCAGAAGAAGCACATCTCGTCGCCGGCGGACTCTCCGAAGCCGACCTGCTGCGTGCCCGTGTTCGTGTACGAACACTCGAAGTCGAAGCCGCCGCCGGTCGGCACGCTGAACTCGGGGACGTGCGTCGTGGTCTCGGGCTCGCTCCACGAGAACGGCTGCGGCGCGTAGACCGTCCGCATCGGGCCCGTCTTGCTCGGACCCGTGCGGACCTTCATGTCCGTGCCAAAGTGATGCGTGTGCCCGGTGATCGCGAAGACCTTCGCCGCGCTCATGTCGAGGTAGCTGGGGAACGTGAAGAACTGGTTCAGCCTCAGCGACGCGCCGGGGGCGATGTCGATGTCGGGCGACCCGATGAACAGGATGTTCGCCTCGTGCTTGATCAGCGCCTCGTCGGCTCGATAGAAGTCGACCGTCGCGGTCGCGTCCATCGGCGCGTCCCCGGCGTTGACGTAGTGCATCTCGATCTTGATCATCTGGTGCGGCGCGAGCGTGTACGCGACGCCGTCGGGCAGCGTCAGCGTATCGTCCGCCTTCTGCGTGATCATCATCGGAGCGATCATCCCAGTCGCGTTGAGCGCGCCGGTGAACGGCTGGCAGTCGACCGGCGTCAGCTGCTCGGTCGTGTCCATGTCGTCCTTGTAGACGATCAGGTGGTGCGAGCTCGAGCTCAGCACGTTGTGGATCTGGCGGACCTTGATCGGCTCGGCGTTCGACAGCCGCAGCCAGATGCACCGCGTCCCCTCCTGCCCGGGCTGGATCATCACCGGCCCGTAGGTCAGGGCATAGCGCTCGCCGGTCAGGGGCGGCGAATCCGCGGGGATCGGGAGCATGTCCTCGTCGGTCTTGTCCCCACCGCAGGCGAACAACAAGCACAGCGAGCCAGCGATGATCGGACGGCGCATGAGAGACCCCTCTTCGCGGCGCAGTATCGCCAGGTCCCGACGAAATGAAAAGACCTTCGGCTTCGTCGGTGCCGTTTCACGCTGGCACACCGCGTCACATAGGCGAGACCTTTCAGGGCGTGACGCGGGCGACGTTGTAGCCCTTCGCGGCGAGCAGCTCGAGGACGTTCTTCGGCCCGACGAGGTGCATCGCTCCGACGGCGATGAAGCCACCGCCGGCCGCGTGCAGCTTCTCGAGCGGCGCGATCCACGCCGCGTTGCGGCCGTACAACATGTCCTGCATCGACTCCTCGTACTCCGACGCCGTGTAGCCGTGCGCGAGCGCCTGGGCCTTCTCGACATCCGCCAGCTTGACCATCCGCGCCTCGTCGCCCGCGAGGTACGCGTCGAGCATCTCCTTGGTGTGCTTCGCGCCGCCCTCGACGTCGTCGAGCATCGCCTTGAGCGCCTTCACGTTCATCCACTTCTCGAGCAGCGCCGCCTCGTGTGCCGCGGTCTCGAGGTAGACGATCTGCTTGCCGCCGTTCTGCGCGCGCGCGAGCAGCAGCGTGTCCATCTGCGTCGTCGTCGGCAGCCCGCGCAGCGACATCATCGTCGCGGCCACCATCGGCTTCATCGTCTCGATCCGCGCGGCGATGTCCGCGCCCAGGACCGCCTCGAGCTTCGCCCAGTGCTTCGGGCCGAGGTCCTGCTTGAGCGAGCACTTGGTGCACACGAGGATCTTCTGCAGCGCGGGATCCGTCAGATCGGTCTCCATCGCGAACGTCTTCGCCGCGTCGATCTTGTCCCACACCAGGGACGGCAGCCGCGCCTCGGCGTCGACGCCGATGTGGATCGTCCCGAGGGCGTAGCTGGTGATCCCGTCCTTCTCGATCGACCAGAACAGCGGGCGCGCGAGCGGGTCCTTCTTCGGCGCTTCCTTCTTCCAGGGATCGGGGGCGGCCGCGGCGCTTCCCGTCGCGGCGCTGCCCGTCACGGGGACTGGTGCGGGCTCCTGGACCTGGACCTTCTCGGTCGCGGGTTGCTGGGTCGGCTCGGGTGGCGGAGCCGACTGCTTGCAGGCCACGACGCCGAGGACCGCGGTGAAGGTCACGAACAGGGCGCGCTTCATCGCCGTGCTTTAGCACGGGATCGTAGCCGTGCTCACAGAACGTCGGCGCGGGGGCGAGCGACGATGCGGGGGATGGGACGGCCCTGGGGCTCGGTGCTGGTGCTGTGCGCGATGACCAGCGTCGCAACAGCGAACGACGATCTCTACGAGCGCCTGTGGCCCGAGATGCCCAACGGTACGCGGCTCACGCTGTCGCAGCAGATCACCGATCAGCTGACCGAGCTCGGCAACACGGTGGGCCACCACGTCAACACGCTGTCGCACGAGGTGATCGCGCTCGGCTTCGATGGCCGGCGCCGCCGCGCCAAGATCCGCCTCGGCCTCGCCGACGGGCCCGATTCCTACCTGACGTTCAGGCTCGCCGGCGACGTCCACTTCACGCACGGCGTCGCACGCGCGCGGATCCGCCTCGATGTCGGGATCGCCGGGCACGTTCTCCAGCTCGAGCTGCCGGATGTCGAGATGGCGCCTGCGTCGTATCGCGGCGAGCGTGGCGTCGAGATTCGCCTGCCGCTGTTCAAGCGCGAGTTCTGATCGCCCGAAACGACGAAGGCGCCACGGTCTCCCGCGGCGCCTCGGTCATCGCCTGGTCAGCGGGCTAGCGCCAGCCGCCCTGGACGAACACCCAGACGTTGCCGCGCTGCTCCCAGCGTCCGTCGTACCAGCGGACGTTCGCCTTCGCGCGCTCCCAGTGACCGGGCACCCAGTCGTAGTTGCCGTTCTTCCACTCGTACTGACCGCGTGCCCAGACATAACCCGGGCGCGGATCGACGCGCTCGTCGCGCGGTGCGGGCGGCGGGCTCGTCGGTCCCGTCGCGGCCGGCGGCGGCGGGGGGGGCGGCGGGTTGACCACCGGCGGGGGCGGCGGGTTAACCACCGGCGGCGGGGGCGCTGTGCCGCTGTCGACCTTCCACCAGCCAGGGATGTACGTCCACTTGCCGTCGACCTGCATCCATCGCCCATCGCTCCAGCGCTTGCCAGCAGGGATTCGTTCCCAGTGGCCGGGGACCCAGGTCGCCCACGTGCCATTGCTCCATTCCCAGTGACCGACCGCCCATGCATAGCCCGGGCGCGGATTCTGCGGCTCGTCGCGGTTCGGCGGCGGGGCGCTCGTCGGGTGCGGAGATGGCGGGTTGTATTCCTCCCAGTCCCCATCGACGCGCGTCCACCGACCATCGCGCTGCTCCCAGCGATAGTCACGCCAGCGACGATTCTGCCGCTCGCGCTCCCAGCGGCCCGGGTTCCAGTCCCAGGTGCCGTTCTTCCAGTCCCAGTAGCCGGCGACCCAGACGTACCCGCGACGCCCGGGATCGCGGCGCTCCTCGCGCGGCGGGGGCGGTGCGGCGGTCGGATACGCGGGAGCCGTGTAGACCTCCCAGCCGCCGTCGACGCGCGTCCATCGACCATCGCGCTGTTCCCAGCGATAGTCGCGCCAGCGATTGCCGGCCTTCTCGCGCTCCCAGTGACCGGGCGTCCAGTCCCAGTTGCCGTTCTTCCAGTCCCAGTAGCCGGCGACCCAGACGTGGCCGCGGCGTGGGCGATCACTGCCTTCCACGCGCGGCGGGGGCGGTGCGGCCGTCGGATAGGCGGGTGGCGTGTACTCCTCCCAGTCACCGTCGATGCGGACGTAGACGCCGTCCTTCATTTCCCAGCGGAAGTCACGCCAGCGCCGATTCGGGCGCTCGCGCTCCCACCGGCCGGCGACCCAGACGTAGGTGCCGTTCTGCCAGTCCCAGTGGCCGGTGACCCACACGTGGCCACGGCGCGGGTTCGCAGGGCGCTCGTCGCGCGGCGCGGGTGGCGCCTGGCGCGGACGATCATCGAACTCGATCCAGTCACCGTCGACGCGAACGTAGACGTCACCTTTGAGCTCCCAGCGCGCATCGCGCCACCTGCGGCCCGCGCGCTCGCGCTCGTAGTGACCCGGGACCCAGTCCCACTTTCCGGCCTTCCAGTCCCATTGACCGGTGACCCACACGAAGCCGCGCCGCGCGGCCTGGCGCTCCGCACGGGGCGGCGGAGGCGCCTCGCGTGGACCATGATCGTGATCGCGATGGGGGGCGGGACGGGGACCCGGCGCCGGGGGCGGGGGCGGGGCGGGGCGGCGATTCTTGCGGTGATCGCGGACGTCGGGCTGAGCAGACGCGAGGTCCACCGTTCCAGCGAGCGTCGCGGTGCCAAGACCCGCGGTCAGCAGCAGTCGAAAGAGC
>Ga0102851_10000979_pt1 | contig 15540 bp, 12 predicted proteins | sample Mud3Dept3metaG_FD_79558 | JGI IMG/M metagenome (GOLD analysis project Ga0102851, IMG submission 79558) | Freshwater wetland microbial communities from Ohio, USA, analyzing the effect of biotic and abiotic controls - Mud 3 Core 4 Depth 3... | ecosystem: Environmental > Aquatic > Freshwater >... | reverse complement strand
TTTTTGGCCGATTCGCTTTTTATTTTTTTTAGAATGATTGAATCGGCCAAAAATCCTTTCCTCAAATTAAGCGTGAGCCTGTCATTCCGAACGCTAGTGAGGAATCTTTTCACATTAGCGGAGGAGCAAATATTTGCTGTGAATCAAATTAAATTATGGGATATTCCAGGATTCAGTTTCCTTAAACCGGAAAGGATTCCTCATTTCACTGCGTTGCATTCGGAATGACACGCTGGTATTAGGTCAGAGGTCGGAAAGGTTTTTTGGCCGATTCGCTTTTTATTTTTTTTAGAATGATTGAATCGGCCAAAAATCCTTTCCTCAATTTAAATATGAGCCTGTCATTCCGAACGCTAGTGAGGAATCTTTTCACATTAGCGGAGGAGCAAATATCAGCGCTCCGCTAACCAAAACTCAACTCCGTGTAATTCTGTGAATTTCTCCGTGTAACCCTGTGTTTAAATTTTTAAACCCGAACACCAATAACACAAACGTCATCCACTTGCTCTAGCTTCCCCCTCCAGTTTTCAAACGCTTCATCAATTATTTTTTTCTGATTTTCCATCGACTCGTTTTGAATAGAAAGCAACAAAGTTTTTAAACTCGCCGCCTTGAATTTTTTTCCTTTGTCTCCACCAAACTGATCCTGGAAACCATCGGTAAAAACATAAATAGAATCACCCGAATTTAATTGAATCGAATTTGTAGTGAAAGGTTTTGGATCAGCATATTTTCCAATTGGCTGTTTGTCCGCCTTCACTTCAATCAGGTCATAACCAAAACCTTTTGTAATTCTGTCATAAGTTTCGGCGGATACATTCGCTTTAATCTCTTCAACTTCCAATGCGCCTTTTCGAATAATCCAGAGAGGATTGTTGGCGCCTGCCCATTTTAGCCTCACCCCCGGCCCCTCTCCAAGGGAGAGGGGAGAAATTGAGCAAAGCGAAATATCCATTCCGTCTTTTACTTCTTCATCCGATTTTTCAAATTCCTCTATGACAATTTCACGAACTTTATCCAAAATAATTCCCGGTTCTTTTAGTCCGAATTCACGCACAGCACGATTCAACGCTCCGTTACAAACAACACTCACCATTGCCCCAGGAACGCCATGGCCTGTGCAATCCGCAGCCGCGAAGAGTATGGAAGAGTTGGCAGCGGCAGTTGCAGCAGCAGGATTTTTATTTTTTGATTTAGAAGAATCGGTGGAGGTATCATCAACTAATAATTCGCTTAAGTTTGCTAACGGTTCATTGCCGCTGCTGCTGCCACTTCTCAAAGTTGCAGTCGACTGTTCACTAACAGATTCAAGCCAATAAAAATCTCCTGCAACAATGTCCTTTGGTTTGTATAGAATAAATGATTCAGGCAAAAATTCTTTTACTGTTTTCGCAGATGGTAATATCGCCGATTGAATTCGTTTAGCATAAGTAATTGAATCCATTATTTCCTGGTTTTTTTCTTCCAGTTCGTGATGAGCGAGTACAACTTCTTCTTTTTGACGTTCTACTTTTATCTTCTGTTCTTCAATTACTTTTTTCTGTTTTCGTGTAACTTGTAATCTGTTAAAAACGAAAATCAAAAATATTACAACCAGTCCTAAACCACTTGCTACGGCAACTGTAAGAAACCATTGTTTTTCTGATTCCTGCGTATGTTGTAACTGTTCAATTCTTCGGTCATCTTCGCGCCGCAAACTATCTGCTAATGTTTTTTTATCATAGTCGTCTTGTATTTCTTGTTTGATAATTGCTTTTTGATTCGCTTCTTTATTCATGCTGTCTCGCATGGTGATATAGACCTCATGCATTTTTAGCGCGTCATTAAAATTTCCTTTCTGTTTATATAATTTGAACAACAAAAAACTGGCATCGCGTTCGGCATCAAGGTAACCGGTCTCGTGCGCTATATCAAATGCTTTTTTTGCGTAAATCAGCGCGTCACTATATTTTTTCTGACGTTCATAAATAATTCCAATGCTTGAATAAACATCTGTCAATGCTGACTGTAAATTTAACGGCTCAATATAAGTCAGACTTTTTCTGAAGTAAAACATGGCACTGTCCAATTCTCCTTTTGCGAGGAAAACTTCGCCGATATGTCTGTAGGAATTACCAATACCATTTAAGTTTTTTATTTCCTGTCTTATTCTTAAACTTTCGAGATTGTAATACATGGCACTATCATAATTGCCAATATCCATGTGCCCTTCACCAATTCCTGTAAGTAAAAGTGCAATACTTATGAAGTCATCAGTTTCTTTTTTACTGTCCAAAGCTTTCCAGTACCATATCCGGGCATTTTCGTGATCGCCCATATCAGAATATACCGCGCCGATATTTCCATAAATACTACCGACTGCCGTTTTGTTTCCTAACCTTTCTAAGATTTTTTTTGCGCGGACAAAATAATCAAGCGCCTCAGCCAGCTGACCACGCTCTCTATAAATATTAGCGATGTTATTATAAGATGCCGCCATTGCAGAATAATTCTTCAACTCCACATGAATAAGAAACGCTTTCTCATGAAAAGCAATCGCAGAATCCAGGTAACCCAGGTAATAACTGGCAACCGCCTGCGTACCCAAAGCATAAGCCTGAAATTGTAGTTCCCCTTTTTCAACAGCAAAATCATACATCTGTCCGCCCAGCAATAAACTGCTATCCGGATTATTGTACAAATAACCGTCATAAGCAATATACCACATCGCATTCAGCCTTGATGAATCCGATTCGTTTTCGTCATTGTAAACATTCCAGAGACTATCGAAATTAACTTGCGAGTTTCCGGTTTGAGAAAATAGGAGGAGTGATATGATTAGCAGGTTTTTCAGAGAATCAAATATAGTGGTTTTGGGGGGAAGTTTTTTTTGTAATGCAGATAATTGATGCTTTAATTGAGATCAGGATTTGGTAAAAAATCTATTTTTATTTTACCCCATTAATTTCAATAACTGCCTTTGGATCAAAATCGGTATGCTCTTGAAGTTGCACATAACCCAATTGATTAGTTAACATTTTTGTATGTCCAATGTTAAACTTCGGAGTATTGGAATGATGATGTCCATAAATCCAAAAGTCCGGGCCGGATAATTCAATGAAATCAAAAAGCTCGGTAGCAAATGCTTCATTTAATACGCTCGTCTTATATTGCTCGGGATAATTCAAAAAAGTTGGTACATGGTGAGTCACAACAACTGTTTTGCCAATGTGCTTTTTAGAAAGTTCGGATTTCAAATAATTTATATTCTGTTCATAAAGTTTGTTGTATTGTAAAACTGAAAACTTATGTTTATCGTAGCTGATAACATGAAAATCGCTCATATTGCGCTCTATCTGTAGTTCATGAATAGGGCTGATTTTTGACCAAAGCGTAGAGAATATAATTTTAATATGTTCATGAACCACGCTGGAGTTGTTCAACAAAAAAACATTGTCTTTTATTTTTTCGCTAAATGAAGCGCTGCGCTCAATGGCATCAGATCTATAATATTCATGATTACCCGGAATCCAATAAACAGCTTGAAAATTATCCGAGATATAATTAAAAAAGTCGGCGTGTTTTTTTATTTGGCAAAACGGTAATATATCTCCTGCCAGTAATAGAATATCACCAACAGGTTTAATAGGGTTTTGTTTCAGAAAATTTTTATTTTCTGCAAACTCAAGATGAAGGTCGGAACAATACTGGATTTTCATTCTCAATTTTATTTTGCGCAAAAGTTTATTCTATTTCATCAAAACTTCCATTCCATTTTTCAGTAATATATTTTTTACAATCTTTAACCGGAAGACGCTTATTGTATTTCATTAACTCTTTAAGTTGATCACAAGCAACAGCTTTTGTAATTTTTTTCTTTAATACAAATTGATCAAAACACCAAAGCACACCGTGTACTTCTATCATTTGAATATGACACGTTTTTCGCACCAGGTCATCACCAGATAATACAATTGCCTGAAGTCGCTCGGCAACACAAATTACAGAAAGATCACTTTCAGAAAGACCACGATTTTTTCTGAGTCTGATCATTGATAATTGATCACTGGAATTCAGCGATTCAATTTTTAGTTTTTTATTTTCAATGAACAGATTAAGTTGATCAGCATGATGATTTTCCAATTCTAGAATTACATTCCGTGTGGTATAAATTTCACAATCAATTTCAAAAAGATGATGAACAAATTCCAGGTAGAATAAGTCAATAAAAATATTGGCGTCGGTGATGGCAATTTTCATTCAGAAATTAATCTAGTAGTTTTCTGAATTCTGCAAGTTTCTGATTATTGAGAGCGGCTGCTTTTGAAGTACTGATCAATTCCATAGCAACACCGCGCAATATGAGTTGAAGAAAACGATTTGATTTTTCCTCTCCTTTGAAATCATATTTGTCAGGTTCAACTTTAAAATTGTTCTGACGTTTCATTTCGGCCATCATTGAAAAGGCATAATTGCGGCTGATAATTTCACAATCTGCCAACCGAAACAAGAGCGCTGAAATTGAAATGCCATATTGTTTTTTCAACTGACCTAATTCACTGAAGAAGATTTTTGTACGATGCTCGCTACCCATTTCTTCTTTTAATTTTTCTTTTGGAATTAATATGGCACCAGCAAAATGATGGCAATATTCTTCTTGTTCTTTAGACGAAAGATGATCAAGATTCATAACAATATGGCCCAATTCGTGAAGTGCAGTAAATCGTTTTCGATCCACCGGTAATTCTTCAGTTTTGTTCAAAACAATAACCGGAATTTTCTTTTTCACAATTGTTGACATTCCCATAAAAGAATCTGAATCTTCTAACTCAACTATTTTTATTTGCTGATCTTCCAATAATTCATAAACGTTGTAAAGCGGATCATTTCCTAATTTCCATTCTTTGCGGATAAATTGCGCGGCTTCCTCCACGTCTGCCGGTGAATTGATTTTGTAACCAGTATATTTCTTTAAATTAAATTTTGCCTGAATGCTCAAAATTTCTTCCAGTTCTAAATAGCGTTCAATAAAATCCCTGGTCTGAGAAATAATTTTTTCCTGCATTCCGGCAGAATAAATGTCAAGTTTGCGAAAACTTACATCGTTCACCAGAATTGATAACCGGCGATGAAAATAATCCATCGTAATGCCAAGCGCACGACAAATCAAGTAAAGATTTTCTTCTGACGGCTGCATCTCGCCACTTTCATATTTACTGAGTGATTGTTTGCTCAAAACATTTTCACCCATTCGATGAGAAAGTTCATTGAGCGACCAGCCTTTTATTTTTCGGGCGGCTTTTAGGCGTTCTGGAAAGTTGATCATGGTTGACAAATATACGAAATTAATTTGAATTTGTCAATTTGTATTATCTGATATATAGTTAATTATGAATTTATGTTAGCAAATAGGTTAAAATAATTAAGTTGGTTATAACTGTAAGCTTGTTGAGATAAATATCCCTTTAATTTTTGTTTAGCGCAGGATGGAAATCCGCAGCGGGGGATTATAGTCCTGTTAATTTTAGAGTAGATAGGATGAATTTCGTTAACAACAAAGCGTTTGAACTTTTTGTCCTTTAACGAATTAATAAGTTTATTGAGATAATTTTTATTTAGGGATAGCGTCAACAACTTCCCAATTAATCGAATTTACATTTTCATAATTAGGAATTGACATATTGATTGACTTCGTTGAGCCCGGTGAAAATTTTTCGTAAACAGTCTGGCGCTCTGTTCCAAGTTCTGTTCCTGACTTACTGTAATAAGTAAATTCGATTACGGCATCCTTATAAGTTGCAACGGTGGCGTCATTCGTTATTTCACAAGTGATTTTGATTTTGTCTCCCCAAAAATTTTCTTTGTAAGTGCCCTCAGCATGTAAAAATCTTGTCGGATTTGCGGCCTCTTCTTCCTCTACCGTCATTACTTTTTCCTCGTAGGTATCTTCATTCGAATTATTATTCGAGCCATTACCAGAATTATTGTTTGTATCCGAAATCATGATTGCAATTAGTATTGCAACGCAAATTACCGCAAGAACGATGAATACGTACAATATTATTTTACTGACACTTCTCTTCTTGGTATTATTTACCTTGATAATTGGTGTGACTATTTTTTTTGAATCCTCGGATTGTGTTTTTATTTTCTCTACAAAAGGAGGAGGCGTTACAGTTTCTTTTTTGAATGGAGGAGGAGTGATAATAAAAAGTGATTTTAATTCTTCAATTTTGCCTGCCTTTGACCACTCGGACAGTCCTTCATACCAAACTGGAGTTTCTTTTGAGATTTTTAGAGCAAGTAACTCATCAAAACTATATGGTCCCTCTTGTTTTGCTCCGTCATTAATAAAATATTTTTTCAAAGCACTAGATTGACTTGTTTGAGACTGGTTTTGAGAAACAGTAACTACAGGAGTTTGTATCGTTTGCATTTTTTTTAATACAGCAAGTTCTGATTCTTTTCTTCTTTGAGAACCCGATTTAGTTGCAACCATAACAATTCCAATAATAAAAAAAACCAGTCCGCCTCCAGCTAATCCAATTCCAATTATTTGCTGTTCACTGCTGTTGGATCGATATTCTCTGCTGAATTCGTTACCTAATCGCCCCTCGAAAGAATTGTTTCTCGTCGTAATATTAGTGAGTGCAGCGATTCCCAAAACGATACCGGCCAAACCAGCCAATAAAAATATAATACCAAAGAATTTTTTCATAAATATGATTTATTTAAAAGATAGAACTAACCTAGGATTTTCTTTTTTTCCTTTTCAAATTCTTCTTGCGTAAGCGCACCAGATTCTCGAAGTTTATTTAACCGCTCAATTTTATCTAAAGGATCGATTGAGTTTTTATTCTGTGTTTTTACGATGGAATCCAGCGTATCGGCCTTTGCCTTGTTTTTGGTATTTTTTATTACCAAAATAATTATCAATGTTGGGATACCTAAAATAGCCAAGAGTAAAATTAACTGCCATGGACCGATTACACCGAGGAGAATTATTTTCATAGTAAATACTTATTAGTTAGATTTTTTAATTTAGCATGCGATCAAAAACTCCAATCACATCGAATTCAGTGGTGTCATCAATCTCAAGAACAATGTCCGTATACACTGGATCATTTGATTCAGGTCTCAAAACAATCGCTTTATGCCTCCAGCTGTCTTCGGTTATTTCCTTTTCACTATAATAACGTTTAATAGTAAGACTCTGACCAAAATCCTTGTCTTCAATATTTCGTTGACGCACAATAACAATTTTATTCTGCCGCGATCCACCGTCATCTTTTTTGAATAAGCACCAAGAACCGTTTGGAATAACTTTGTTCATAGATTCACCAATAACCTGGCAGACGAAATCTCCAGGATTCGGTTTATGGTCTTGTAGCTCCACCCATTTACAATCTTCTATGTTTGGAGTCCAACCAAAAGAACCTGCAGCTACATTAATATTGTCAAATAAAGGAATACTATTTTTATATGGTCTTACCTTATCTGATGGAATGATTTTCAGATTAATAGAAACTATTGGTGTTTCAACTCTTTCGGCATTTGAATTTAATTTAACATGCTGCGTCAAATAATCTCTCAGGTCATTGTCGCAGGCATAGATGTATGTTCCATGAATGCCTCGCAATAGTATAGTTTGATATATGTTGACTATAAATTCTTTTAGTTGTTCGGGATCTTTAATGGTTTGTTTGCCATTTTTATCGAAGTAATTTTCTGGGCGTATTATGATTTGATTTTTGGATTTGTCATATGTAATTTCGTTACCAAAAATAATCCCCGCATAGTTTAGGTCGTAACCCTGAGTGGTATGAATGCATCCAACCTCATTAATCGCACCCTCCGAATTTACCCAATCGTTTGCAACGGAATTCCAGCGGAGTTGGATGGAATCAATTGAGATGTCAAATTTTTTCTTATCTTTTTTAGAAATCCATTTCCAGGAATAACCAGCAACCAACCTTGATAACCCGGTATCAGAGTTCTTTCGCTTGATTTTGTCAATCATTTCTTTCAATGAATTGAAAATTACAAATTCATATTTGTCAGAGTTGAATACAGTTTCACTTTTGCCCAACGAACAATTTAACAAACGATTAACATAATCAACGTAGTCATTTCCGCCTTTCACCCGGAATTGGGATTTTAGTTTTTTGACAACAGAGTCCTTTTTAGATTTTAATAGTTCGAAATCAGATTTTTTTGCGTCTGATGGTTTAATTGATTGCCCTCTGTCATAAAAAATTACTTGTTTCTTTCCTTGTTTCAAAATCCAGTCAAGTTCACTACAGGTATTTTTGTTTAGATTAAGTTTTTCGCATACTGTATCAAACACGCCGAAGTAGGTTCCAAGATTGACTCGTCTACGGAGTCGGTGTGATTCATCTACAATAAGAATATCAAATTTCTCATCAGCAACCTGAGCCGGTCCGATAACCATTTTTGCACTTAGTCCTTTTATGTTTTTAAACACTTTTTTTAAGGTTGAGCGAAATGATGCCATTGGAACAACCAAAGCCATTTTTGGTTGAGGATAACGTTGTTTTAAGGCTTGAGCCAACTTGACGAGTTCATCTTCTTCCTCGCCAAATTCCGAGTAATTTATTTGATCAAGATCGGTATGCAATAACTTGAAGAGGAATGTCGCAAGTATTGTTTTGCCGGTTCCGGCCCCGCCTTCCATAATTATACTTTTCGAATCACCAAGCAGAGCCTTAATCATTTCAACTAGTCCGGACTTTTGTTCAGACGTCAATGATTTGTATGGCGAGTATTTAAATAAGTCGGAGTTGTTTATTTTGTCGAGTGGATTTTTTGTTATGCCTTCAATCCTTAATTCTTCCCATACTGTCTTGAAAATTTCCCCGTACTGTCGTTTTTCATAATAAGTGTGATATGCCAGTCCAAGATTTCCGTTTTGAAGCTTGTATTGTCCGTCACCGGACATGTATTTAATTAGGTTAGATTCAATGTCAAGAGTCGCTGATTTATTGAATTTTTGGCTCGTGATTAAATGGACGGCGGTAAGTTTACTTTTATTGTTGTTTTTTAGATGAGTCGTCATCCTGGAAATGGCATCAGTAGTTTCGCCGACATATGCTTCCTTTATTTTTCCATTTGTGAGAATGTAGACCAGGGGCCATAGACCTTTGGCGTGCTTGTTATCATCAAAACTAGATATTAACGTTGAGTTGAAGTCGTATTTTTTTATCTCAAAAAGTGCCGTTTTCATGTTTAAAGTTCATCATATTTCTTAGCCGACCCTTTCGATTTATCCACCGGATATTTCTCCCCATTTCGTTTTATTTTATCCAATACAATTGTTTTCACATCAAGTTTGTGTTTCTCTGCAAGTAAAAAAGCATACGCAAAAATATCGGCCAATTCTTCTTTGATTTTTTCTTTATCGACGCCTTCAGATTCTTTAATGGTCTTCCACAAAAAGACTTCGTTCAACTCTGCGGCTTCAATTGAAATTGCGGTAGCCAGATTTTTTGAATCATGAAATTGTTCCCAGTCTCTCTCATTTCGGAATTTGACCAATACGTCTGTTATTTCTTTGATTTCACTCATATATCATTTTCTGTTATTTCAAATACTCAAAGATTGAACTCAAATTAAGTACGCTTCAAACCTACCCACTAAATTCCACAAATCATATGCGGAAACTACGGTATTTTACCACAAAATAATTGCAGAAACTACGCTTTTTCAGTACGGCTTACCATCCACCCAAGCCCAATCTCATCCCAACCCTAAAAAACCCCACCAACACTGACTTTTAAACAAGTCACTTCCTCAAACGTTATCAACAGGTTAATAAATAATCCCACAAACTACCACTTTAATATTTTTGCCTGAATCTCCCATAAATAGTGTAACCAAACATACAATTCTGCGTATACAACTACCATCAAGAGTCAAAACTTATCAACAAATTTAGGTTTGGTGGTAATTTGTGGGAGCTTAATAATTATTTTTACACCTTAATCAGCGTAAAATGTCAGGTTTAGTAGGAGAATTCGAATGTGCACTTGATTCAAAAGGGAGGTTTCTCTTCCCCTCTGGATTGAGGAAACAATTGGATGCAGCCGCTAACGAAGTTTTTATGATGAACAAAGGATTCGAGAATTGTCTAACACTTTACCCGATGAATGAATGGGAAAAAGTGAGTTCAAAATTGGCAAAGCTCAATTTGTTCAAACCTAAAAACAGGATGTTTTACCGCTTGTTCCACCAGGGAGCGAAACAGTTAGTGCTGGATAAAACCAGTCGAATACTGATTCCAACTGCATTGATGGAGCGAATAGGATTAAAGAAAGAAATAATGTTAACGGCGTACAATGACAGGATTGAAATCTGGGATAAGAAAGAGTACTTCAGCTTAATGAAGGAAAATATCGCAGATTTCTCTGACCTGGCTGATGAGGTGATGGGAGAAATTGACTCCAATAATGACGACTGAAACATACCACGTACCGGTATTATTTAATGAATCGATTGACGCGCTGAATTTAAAATCCGGCAGCGTTGTTGTCGACGCGACTTTCGGCGGCGGTGGTCACTCAAAAGAAATTCTTAAACGTCTTGGAAAAAAAGGAACACTCGTTGCTTTTGACCAGGATGATGATGCGGTTGCAAATGCAAATTTAGTTGAAGATGAACGTTTGATTTTTGTCAACGCGAATTTTCGTTTTCTGATCAATTTCATGAAGTTTTATGATTTGATGGAAGCTGATGCAATCCTTGCAGATCTTGGCGTTTCATCTCATCAATTCAATACAGCCGAAAGAGGTTTCTCTATTCGCGAAGAAGGAAAATTAGATATGCGCATGAATCAAAATGCCGACCTGTCTGCATTTAAAGTGATCAATCAATATCACGAAAAAGATTTGTTCAGAGTTTTTAATTCGTACGCGGATTTGACGAACACAAAAAAAGTTGTTTTCACAATCACTCATGCGCGCAAAAAGAAAAGTATTGAGACTACAAAAGAATTGGTTGATCTGCTGAAAGATTTAGTTCAGGGTCAGAAACAAAATCAATTTCTCGCGCAAATTTTCCAGGCTATCAGAATTGAAGTCAACGATGAGATGGGTGCATTGATGGACCTGCTCGAACAGTCAGCCAAAGTATTAAAAAAAGGCGGACGATTAGTTGTCATTTCTTATCACAGTATTGAAGATCGTTTGGTAAAAAACTTTTTCAGAAGCGGAAGTTTTGAAGGCGAATTAGAAAAAGATCTCTACGGAAAAATTTTAAAACCATTGGATGCGATTAACAACAAACCAATTATTCCAACAGACGAAGAAATAGAAAGAAACCCAAGATCACGAAGTGCAAAAATGAGAATTGCGGAGAAATTGTAAAAGGTGGCAGGAGCAGTTGCAGGAGGCAGGAAAAAAGTAGCAGGAGCAGTTGCAGGAAAAAAAGAAGAGTAAAAAAATTAAAACGAAAGTGCTGATATGAGCGCGAACGAGTACAACGAAAATATAGATCCAAAGAAGGAAGCGACAGTTGCAGCAGCAGCGGCAGATGCGTTGGCGGCGTTAGGCGGATCGTCCGTTGACAAAACAACAAAATCAAAAACTAAAAAATCCGCAACCGAGCCGACTATTTCAATGGTTGGTGATGACGTCACAGGTAAAAATAAATATGTAGCTGAAGCCGCAAATTCAAAGAAAAAAAATTCAATTAAAGAAACTTCAACTACTTCCGAAGGAACTGCCGCTGCCACTGCCACTGCCACTGCCGCTGCCGCTGCCACTGCCACTGCCACTGCCGCCAAAGAGAAAGCTCCTGAAAAAAAAGACAAACTCCTCTCCGGCAGAACCTTTGTGCAAATAATGAACGGAGAATTTCTAACCAAAGACAACGTAGTAAACAATTTGCCTTTTACATTTTTCATCGGATTCCTTTTGGTGATCCTGATTGCCTGGGGATATTATGGAGAGACAGTAACAAAAAAAGAAGTTCAGCTGGAGAAAGAATTAGGAGAATTAAACTCCGAATATTTTACACTGACCGCAGATTACAACATGCAAAGAGGTCGCCGTGAAATTGCAAACCGGTTGGCACCGCTTGGAATAAAAGAAAGTCAGACATCACCAAAAAAAATTCGCGTACGCAAGTATGTTTTTAAATAATGGACGATAAAAAACAACTATACATTAAATCGTACCTGCTCTATTTTTTAGCAGTCGCGGCGATGATCGTTGTGGTGATCCGCGTCTGCTTTATTCAGTACGGTGATGTTGTTCCCGATGCTCCTGTTTCAGAAGAGAATGGTGAAGCAACGCCTACGCGCATTGATTCAATTGTGCCAATGCGCGGAAGAATTTTAGCTGATGACGGAAGTGATTTAGTGACGTCTGTTCCACTTTATAATTTACACATTGATCTGACTGTTATCGGTGATGAACTTTTTAAAGAAGTTGATTCTCTTGCTTATAATCTTGCTGTTGTTTTTCCTGAAAAAACAAAAGCAGAATGGGAAACCGAATTGCGAATTGCAAAACAAAATAATGTTGGTTATCACTCCATTCAGAATAAAGTAAAATATGACATCGTGCAACAAGTAAGAAATTTTCCAATTCTGCGCAAAGGAAAATTTAAAGGCGGATACATTGAAGAAAAATATTCAAAAAGAGAAATGCCGTATGGAATTCTTGCTGAAAGAACTTTAGGTTCAAAACGCGAAGGAGCAAAACCAATCGGGCTTGAAGGTGGCTTCGATTATTATCTGACCGGTGAATATGGTTTGGTGACGAAACAATGGGTGAACAATGGCTGGAAACCAATGGGAGCAGATAACTTAAAGGAACCAATAAATGGAGCGGACATTATTACTTCACTCAATATTGATATCCAGGATGTAGCGGAAAATGAATTAAAAACTCAACTTGAAAATCAAAATGCAAAATATGGTTCTGTTGTTTTAATGGAAGTTGAAACCGGATTTATTAAAGCAATCGCAAATCTTCAAAGAGGAAATGATGGACAATATTATGAAAGTTTTAATCATGCCGTTGCGACAAAATCAGATCCGGGATCAACTTTTAAATTGGTGTCATTAATGGCGTTGCTTGAAGATGGTAGGGCTGATATAACGGATACCGTAAACGCAATTGGCGAATATCGTTTTTACAACATCGTCACAAAAGACCATGACAAAGGTGGTTATGGTAAAATTACCTTACAAGAAGCATTTGAAATTTCATCGAACGTATTTTCTAAAGTTGTGAATGATGCATATCCTGGAAAAGGCGGACCGCAAAAATTCATTGACAGAATTAAATCTTTCGGAATCGGTGATTCACTTGGTCTCGATATCGCAGGTGAACCAATGCCAACAGTGAAGAATGAAGGCGAAGACGGTTGGTCTGGAGTGACTTTACCACAAATGGCAATTGGATATGAGGTTGAAATTACTCCGCTTCAAACTCTTGCTTTTTATAACGCTGTTGCAAATAATGGTCAATTACTCAAACCACAATTTGTGAAAGAAATCAGACAAGAAGGTCGTACAATAAAGACCTTTGAAAAAGTTGTTCTGAAAGAAAAGATCTGTTCTGATATTACGCTTAAAAAATTAAAAATATGTCTGGAAGGAGTGGTAGAGAGAGGCACCGGCAAAGGATTAAAAAGTGCAAATTTTAAAATTGCCGGTAAAACAGGAACGGCAAAATTGGTAAATACAAATCAAGGTTACGGTGATCAGTATCTTGCTTCATTTGTCGGATATTTTCCCGCGGATAAACCAAAATACTCTTGTATTGTTTCAATTGCCGGACCAACGCAATCAATTTACGGTGCGCAGGTTTCCGGAACTGTGTTCGCATCTATCGCTAACAAAGTGTATTCCTCTTCAATGGAATATCATCCGAATTTCAACGGACAAAATAAAATTGCAACTCAGCCAAAAGTAAAAGTTGGTCACGGACAAGATGCTCAACTGGTTCTGAAAAAATTAGGAATCCGATACAAAGACAATAGTCAAAGTCAGAATTGGATTGTTGCAAATCGTTCTGAAAATGGCGTGAATTTAGAACCGCGTTTTGTCAATAAAACACAAGTACCGAATGTGATCGGAATGCCTTTAAACGACGCCGTTTATTTGCTCGAAAATTTTGGATTAAAAGTAAATGTCACAGGAAGTGGACGAGTTATTTCTCAGTCCATGACACCTGGTGATCATTTAGTAAATGGATTAACAATCAACCTTGTTTTAAGATAGTGGAAAGTTTACGCGACATATTGTACAAAGTCAATTTGATTTCCGTCCACGGATCAATTGATAAAGAAATTTCAGCTATTGTTTTCGATTCACGAAAAATGGTTGAACATGCTGCGTTTATTGCTGTTAAAGGCGTTCAGGCAGACGGCCATTTGTTTATTGAAAAAGCAATTCTGAATGGAGCAACAGCAATTGTTTGCGAAGATCTTCCTACAAAAATAATTCCCCAGGTAACTTATATCCAGGTAAAAGATTCGGCATTGGCACTTGCTTGCATGGCTACTAATTTTTACGGAAATCCTTCTAAAGAATTAACGCTGGTAGGTATCACAGGAACAAATGGAAAAACAACAACAACTTCATTACTCTATAAATTGTTTTCTGATTTTGGATTTAAAGTTGGTCTGCTTTCAACAGTTGTAAATAAAATCGGTGATTTAGAAATTCCTGCTACGCATACAACGCCTGATCCGGTTGAGCTGAATAGCTTGCTGCGTCAGATGGTTGATGCGGGTTGCGAATATTGTTTTATGGAAGTTAGTTCGCACGCTATTCACCAAAAAAGAATTGCCGGGTTGGATTATAAAATCGGCGTTTTTTCAAACATCACACATGACCATTTAGACTATCACAAAACATTTAAAGAATACATCTACGCAAAAAAATTATTCTTTGATCAGTTGGGTTCGCATGCAATTGCAATCACAAATATTGATGACGCAAACGGCATGGTGATGGTTCAAAATACAAAAGCAAAAGTGAGGACACTTGCGTTGCAAACTGTTGCAGATTACAAAGCGAAAATTCTTGAAAATACTTTTTTAGGATTGATCCTGAACATCAATGGCCATGAAGTTTACACGCATTTAGTAGGTGGATTTAATGCGTATAATTTATTGACTGTTTATGCTGTTGCAATGGAGTTGGGACAAGATCAGATTGAAGTTCTTGCGGGCATCTCAAAATTAAAATCGGTTGAAGGAAGATTTGAATATTTTACTTCTTCAAAAAACATTATTGCAATTGTAGATTATGCGCACACACCTGATGCATTAAAAAATGTTTTGTCAACAATTCAATCAATTCGCACAAGGAACGAACAGGTAATTACAGTAGTAGGTTGTGGTGGTGATCGTGATAAAACAAAACGTCCCGTAATGGCTGGTATTGCTACTGAATACAGCGATAAAGTAATTCTGACTTCAGACAATCCACGCTCAGAAAATGCTGAAGAAATTATTCACGAAATGCAAAAAGGAGTTCCGGTAGAAAAGTCTGCTCGGGTGATGTCAATTACAAATCGCGCTGAGGCA